>Ga0209489_105672_pt1 | contig 21275 bp, 13 predicted proteins | sample SiratrowhiteBW_FD_187527 | JGI IMG/M metagenome (GOLD analysis project Ga0209489, IMG submission 187527) | Root nodule microbial communities of legume samples collected from California, USA - Siratro white BW (SPAdes) (version 2) | ecosystem: Host-associated > Plants > Roots > Nodule | place...
TATCTTAAGAAAACACTACAATGTGCTTGCTATAAATTATTTTCTAGTACTCTTAGAGTTTAAATAATTTGAAATTAGCCCTGACCAAGTTTCAAATCTTGGAACGAAGCACCAATAGGAAAAAAAATAGGATGTAAAATAGTATACTGTGAAAGAAATGAACACGGAGTATAGAAGAATAAACTTTGAAATAACAAAATAGGATTCGACTTAATTCTATAAGCTAATTTAATTAGTAATTTTAAATAAATATTTTATGTTTTAAGATTTTAATTTTGAGTAAAAAAACGATTGTTTAAGAAAACGAGGATAAAAGTTATCATTAAGAAGGTACATAAGTTTAACCAAAATATTAATTATCATGAAAAAGTCAATGCAAGCCAATCCAAAATTATATTGTACTACTTCCTATTTGAGTCAACCATAAAAAAAAATAAAAAATAAAAAGTTACTTCATTAGTTTACGCCATACTATACGCGTAGTCAAAATTGCTTCCGTTCAACTATTCAACTATATTTAATGATGTCTTTGAATATGATTTATTTATAGTCTATACATATTAGCATCATGATTCATTTTGAGCACAATGGTTTAATCTATTTCACAATTTACGAATTTGATGTAGGATTTATTTATTTTCTTTCCAAAAAATAAATCATATTACGGAATATATTTCAAAGACTAAAATAATAAGGTGACGAGGCGATTTTTAACTAGAAATCATCTAATGTCAATATGATTTCAAGTGAAAATCATGTATCAACATCTAAGATTAGGGAGAAAAATAAAAAATGTTAAAGTCAGTATTATCTTTGCACCATTTTAGTTATAAAATAATTAATAAAAATTGTACTAATATTGCAAGACTTAAACAAGAAAAGTAGGATTTATAAGAATTGTGTTAAGTTGTCATAATTTTTGCATTAAGAAAAGTAAAAAAGTTGTGCTATGTGATGACAATTTCTTCACTATTAAAAAATGGGATGGTAATACTGTGATACTATTATTCATTTTTCACACCGTTTAACATCAATATATATATTATTATTTTATTAACATAAAATATTTTATTAACAAAAAACAGTATCAAATAAAAATATAAATGAATAGTGATATCAAACTAATATTTTTTTATAAAATACTGTCAATTTTTATATTAAAACAAAATGTTGAAGTAATGTATAATAGTAACTTCTTAACCCATGAAAAAATAAATTATATCATGTGTTAACGACTTTTTTACTATATCATATATATAATATGACTTATTCTCATATATCTATAACATAATTTATTCATTTATGTAAAGTAAATTCTTTTACACAATTGGTGAATAACGAACCAACTTACACCATTTTAATTTAACCATCATCTTGATTTATATTTTTTTATAAAAAAATAATTATTGAGATCTAAAAATTTAAATATTTTGTTATTATTTTTCGTTTTCCCATTCCATAAGCTACTAGAAAAATAGTAAAAACTGAAGAAAAAGAGAAAAATAAAGAAAATATAAATAATATGCAACTTTTTTCTTTTAGATGGAGTGATCTTTTCTCTAAAATTACTTACACTTTACGGAGATTGATATTCGTTAAACCAGGGAAATGGAAGAAATTGATTGAATATTTTTTTTTCTAACTTAATAATGTTTAATAACACTTAGATGAATATAATACTGACTATTTAGTATTATTATAATTTCTACTTATTTTTTATTATTTTTTTTGGAAGCTTTTGCACAATTAGTTAAACCCTTTTATCAAAGTAGACGCAAACCAAAAATTGAGTAGGTACTAGTAGCTATGGCGAGCCCAGAGGAAGCAAAGCTCGAAACTTTCATGCAGTGGCTACAGGTTCGTGAACATGCTTATTAATTTGCGGCCAAAGGGCAACATATATTAAGATTTTGTGCCTAATACTCCATGGTGTCTTTTGATAAGTTTTAAATTTGGATTTGGGATTTAATTCAGGCAAATGGGGTGGAGCTACGAGGTTGCAAGATCAAGCGGTGTGATTCCAAACGAGGGTTTGGCATCTTTTCTGAAAAAGATGTTTCTGATGGTAATATCAATATGGATTGAGTAGAGAGAAGGAGTTGGTGTTATTGTTTGTTAGAATATACCTGGCATTGTTGCTGTTTGGAATGTGAAAGTGTGTGAAATTTTGTTAATTCCCTTTTGTTATAATCTTAAAATTTGAAAACACTGGTCTTGCCTTTGAAGCTAAAAAAAGGGCATCTTCAGAAAAGGAAAACTTTTTATGTGCTTAGTGTTGTGATCTGAATGTTTATAGTTCTATGCCTTGACCACTGAAAAGAGAGAATGTAATATTGTTTTCTTTGAAAATCAGGGGTTATGTTGGTTGTTCCACTAGATTTAGCCATTACTCCAATGAGGGTGTTGCAAGATCCTCTTCTAGGACCAGCATGTAGAGCAATGTTTGAAGAAGGAGATGTAGATGACAGGTTACTAATGATGCTGTTATTGACTGTGGAGCGTTTGCGTAAGAATTCTCTATGGAAGCCGTATGTATGGTTAATGTGTTTCACTTTGGGAATAAGATTGTGTTGTGAGTTTCACTTATGGGGTGGTTGAAACTAAATCAGGTACCTTGATATGCTTCCAACCACTTTTGGGAATCCACTTTGGTTTAGTGATGATGAACTTCAAGAACTAAGAGGAACAACATTATATCGCGCGACTGAATTGCAGGTAATTTATGTTGTGACTCATTATTTTTGTGCCATTTACCAGTTGAATTACAGTTGTGTATGATAAAAAAACAAGACTGTTTATCCCTGTGTTGGCTTGTCTTTGCTTCACTGAATTTCAAAACACTGTTTGTGTGTCCTTATATGTATTTGCTTCGCATAATTTCAGAAAGTAGTTTGTGTGGCCACTCTGTTCTGAAGCTTTTATATGTGCTCTTCCATGAGTAATGATCAATGTGATAAAATAGCGTTGGAGGAGCATGCACTAGATACACTGTAAAAACCACTTAAAAAAATTCAAGCATAGTTTTATTTGTGTCTGATTTCATATTCCAAGTGAACATGTTTAGTTTTGTTTTATGGTGTTTGTCTGTTTGAGATAGAACCAGATGCCAGATTTCAACTCTGGTAATAACTTCTGGTCATTTATTCAACAGTATGTTTGATAACTGTCTTATCCTGCAGAAGAAAAGCCTGCTTTCTCTGTATGAAACTAAAGTGAAGGATATAGTGAAGAAACTTTTGACTCTTGATGGAAATTCAGAGATGTATGTGCTGGGTAAAACTGTATTTTTATTGATTAGTTTATGTTTTTTAAGTGGTTAATTAATATTTGACACGGTTTACTCTTCTTAAAATTTTGATGTCTTATATTTAGAGCTAATTAATGTAGGATGTTTGTTGATGATGTTATATGAAAGCTATTATAGCATTAAGCATCAAATGTGAATGTTCTATACTATGTTAAATGTGCATCTGCTTTCCTATTAAGTTCTATTCAGCATATTTCATTCAGATGTAAGTAATCTATTTCTTGATGTTCTAGGATATGGTCCTTTCAGGCTTTCGAAAAATGCAAGATATTGTCTTCTTTTTGAGTCGTAGTCTACCACTGAAGTAAAAGAACGTAGGATTTGATTGATCGATATGACATTCTATGCCTATTTACATTTCTACATAGTCTTTTCAATATACCCCATATCAATCTGCAGTAAATATTTCGTCATTCTACATTAAAAAAATGCCATCACTGTATATACCTTTCAACTATTTTCAGAATGATGAATTTAAATGTTTTAGATTTGTTTTCAAGCAGCTATTTAACTTGTTAGCTAAATTTTGAACATACAATCACATTGCTTCTCTTCTGCCTGACCTTTTTGCAGTGAGGTGTGCTTTGAAGATTTCCTTTGGTATGTGGTGCACTTTAGTGAATTTTTATGGTGTCAACTAAATCTTTGGAGGCTGATAGTAGACTTGCCTTCTTGCTAGGGCTAATTCAGTATTTTGGACCCGTGCTTTGAACATTCCAATGCCTCGATCTTATGTATTTCCAGAAATGCAAGATGATCATGACAGTTGCATTCCTGAAACTGTTGAAAAAAGTGAGTCTGTCTTTTTTTTTTTTTTCACTAATTTCCTATAAAAAATTTCTCTTCTGTTTCCTGTCCTATAAAAAAGGTCAGCATTTAGTATTCTATGAATTTGGGAGTTCAAAATGGTATTAAAATAGGGAAGTTTAATGCAGGTAGCCAGGTTAAAAAATCTAACAATCTGACCAAGGAAGTGACAGGTAACAGTTACACAATGACAGGAGAAACTGTTTGGGTAGAGGGTCTTGTCCCTGGCATTGACTTTTGTAACCATGGTAATTGTTTTGCTTGAACTGTTGATGTTTACTTTACTTCTGTTTTACTTTCCTGTTCATTTCTTCAATGATTTTTTTTTTTTTTTTTTTTTTTTTTCTTTTTTTTTTTTTTTTTTTTTTTTTTTTTTTTTTTTTTATCGTTCTACAAAACCCATTCTTAGACGTATAGATTTCTGTCAATTACTGTCTTGACATTAGATGTCAATCCTTGTTGCTCCAATTCTGATAAATTTTGCTGCAAATTATGAAGTGATAATGTCCATGTGTTCAGCGGGGCATAGTGCATTGATAAATGGGAAAGATAAATGAACTATTTATCATAAACATGTATTCCTGGCTTTGTGCCAGGCTGTGTCATCTTCATGTAATATATGCTAGATATAACAATTGCCTTATTTACCTTGATCATATGACCAATCAGATCTGAAGCCGATAGCAACATGGGAAGTTGATGGAACTGGTTTAGCAACAGGAGTTCCTTTCTCCATGTATCTTATTTTGGGTAACAATTTTTCTTTTTATATTCATTGTCCTTTTTAACATCCAAATAAGTGTTTTCCACTTTTTTGCCTCTGCAGTTGTAGTTTCTTTCAAATTTCCATTTAATTTATATTTTTCTTTCTCTCGCCATTTTTCTTTTCTTGATTGCGAAGCTGCTCAAAGTCCCTTGCAGAATGGCCAAGAAATTTCCATTAGTTATGGAAACAAGGGAAATGAGGTACTTCATACTTTACAGTGGTAGTTACATACAGGAGTAAAAATAGAATACTCAAAACGTGTGCACTAAAACAACATATTCCATTTATATATAGTTATAGATATACATACACGTATACATACATATGAAAGGTTGATGTATAAGTTACTTTAGAAGCTTATTTCAAGTACTAATGGTTTTCGTATTTTTCCACTTGGCACAGGAACTTCTGTATCTGTATGGTTTTGTCATTGATGACAACACAGATGACTATGTCATGGTAATGGTTTATACTTAGACCTTGCGCACCCAGAGTAAAAAATCTCTATCTTTAAACATGTTACCCCTTCTCTTAATTGTTCTTGTTAGCATAATTCAGTTTGTAACTCTCAAAAGGCTTTGTTGTGTTCATTTTTTTTAATTATGGCTACTACCCTCTTTATTTGTTGCTTAATGGCAATTTAAATTTGTGGCAAGTTTCGGTAAAAATATGTAGTAAAATATACCTCTTTTTTAATCAATTCCTTGCAATGGTTACCCAATCAGTGTTGCAACTATAATAGCTTTTCATTCTTTGATCGTATTGTTTGGTCCTGCAGGTCCACTATCCAGCAGAAGCATTGAATACTGTTTCCTTTTCAGAGTCCAAAGGACAGCTTCTTGAAGTGCAGGTATGCTAATAATTTACCTTCGTCTTTCTCTTCTAAAATTTCTAACTTCTGTAATTACACCTTCTGTTTCTTTATATTTTTACAGAATGCTGAAATGAGATGTCTTTTACCAAAAACGTTTCTAGATAATGGGTTTTTTCCACTAGGGACCCAAACCAGTGGAAAAGATAACAAGGGAAAAGCTGACCAAGCTTGCAACTATAGTTGGAGTGGTCAGCGCAAGATGCCATCTTATGCAAACAAGCTGGTGTTTCCTGAGAAATTTATGGCTACTTTGAGGACCATAGCCATGCAAGAAGATGAGCTTTACAAGGTTTCATCAATGCTGGAAGAGGTTCAGTTTCTCTACTACATTTTACTTTTCATAATTCCCTTGAAATGTTATATTATTGGCTCCTACCTTTGTCACTGAAACTGTATTTTCTCTTTCTTTCGTTAGTCTTTTATCTAGTTTTACCACATTTCCTATCCGTTCCATTAGTTAACTGCTACAGGTTAAGTAACCTGGCTACTCAGTATTTGATTCCATGCTTTCCATCACGGGGACGATGGCAACCTCTTTGTCTTTGGAAGAGAAACGAAAAACTTGTCTTACCTACAGTTAAATTGCTTACAACTTAGTAATATTCAGACTGAAAATACTAAATGAAAACAATTGGCTGTATAGTCACTGCTGAGCATGTGGCAATATAACAGTGCTGATGACTATTCAAATACTGAACCAATCCATTGAAATACAATTCATTTTCAATCTCAGATACAAGTTGCATGTTTATAATTGTTTTTAATTTTCAACAAAACGTCGTTAATGCATTAATAACTTTCAGTTTTTGCTTTTATTTATTTTGGAAGCCATGTACTCAATTATATAACCATGTTTAGCACTGTTGAATTAAAGGTCATTTACAAGTCCTTCCTACCTTTGCCTTGGATTGTTGGCATATTTTGTGATAAAATGAGATTAATTTATTATTACATTTAGCTAGAAGCCTAGAACCCGAAGGCAAGTGATAAGCATTATATTAATTCGAATTGTTTATGTTCATGCTTTCTATGAAAAGCTTGCTGGACCTGAAAGGCAGAGAGAACTATCAGATACAGATGTCCAATCAGCAGTATGGGAGGTCTGTGGTGATTCTGGAGCTTTGCAATTGCTTGTTGATCTTCTCCGTGTGAAGTAAGTTCCAGGAATTACATAGCCATAACTGCTGATAGGATTATGTTAATTATAAACTGAAATAATTTTTACCCTTCTCCTAATCTGCATGCTTGTGATTGCCACTTGGTTTCTGCATATGATATTTTAATCTCTTTTAATGCATCATTTCATTTTTTGAGTGAATAAGGACACACTAGAACATGAACAATGATGATCTTATGTGCAATGCCTAACTGATTTCACTGCATTCAAGGATGATGGATCTTGAAGAGAGTTCTGGAACAGAAGAAAATGACCTTGAATTACTCAGGAAAGCCCTTATTATTGATAGCCAGGAAGATAGCAAACAATGCACGAGCAATTTAAGGTAGAAATTAATATACTTGATTATTAGGGATGACTCTGATTCCTATCTTTTTTCAAGGGTACAGGTAGCTAAACCGAGTCATCCATCATTTCTTTCTCGTTAATTCTATTCAAGGGCTTTTCAAAGACCATACCTTATATATTATAGAGACAACATATATACATAAACTTTGTTTACTAAACAGTTGTTTATATATACACCATTTCATTGCATAATTTGTCTTTCCCAAAATTTCAGCACAAAGAGAAATGACTCTGATGAACCAAAGTTGATGACTAGAAACAAGTGGTCTGCTATAGTATATCGGCGTGGACAGAAGAAGCTAACAAGGTTGTTCTTGAAAGAAGCAGAACATGCTTTGCAGTTATCTCTGAATGAAGAAGAGGTGACTTCATGTTAACTATGTTACATTGTCTAGTCATATTTTTTCACTCTCATCTTAACCAATGTTCACTCCTTTTCTTTGAGTAGTTCTTAAATAGGCCATGTGCCTATAGGTACAATGTGCCTATAGGTACAACTAATTAAAAGCTCAAGATAAATTAAAATAATTGTTAAGACTATTCATTCAAGAATTGCTCCATTTATGTTCTACAATTTAGTCAATTTTATCGGTTTCTTTATTTCTTTTTAACTCCATTAAAAGTAATAAATTTAGAACTGTCTAACTGCGGACCCTTAAAAATGTAATTAGTTAAAAAAACAAATTACGAACTTATCTACTTAATTTGATTGAAAATCATTATTGACACCAAGAACGAAGAAATGACCCACAAGTAGCATTGTTCCTTACAATCATGTATATTTCTAAATTCAAGTTTAGTGTTGCAAGTGTACTAATAAAGAAAATGTTCGAGAAAACTTTTTATAATTAAGTCTTGTAATTTTTTTAATATTTAAAACTATGATGACGTTTATAATTAATTAAAAATAAATTTAAACGGCGAAAATAAGACTAAGTTGACTTTAAGAAGGATGCAATTTTATAAAACAATTAATCAAAGAGTGTACCCTTTTTAAGATATTTAAAAATAAGCCTGTTTTGAAATGTTAGCACTTGAAAATGAAAAAATAAAACAGTATCATACAATTTTGAACATAATTAACAGGTAAAAAAAATATAGTGATAATAAAGTTATATCCCAAGAGAGAATTGAATGAAGCACTACTCCATTCTCAACAATGAATGAAGGTTTTTCATTATTATATAAAATTTGGTAAAGACTAATACGGGGTGGAAAAAGAATCACATGGACATAAGCAGAAATTCAACTAAATATATTGCCTTAGAACAGGTTGCATTTTCAGAAAAATTGGCTAACATCTAGGACACATAGCAACTTCATAAACTACCCAAAATATAAATATTAAACCTATGTGCCAGAACTTGGACTTTGTGCTAGCCATGGTAGGAAAACTACGTTTATCCAAAAAGTGTTTTCAGATCCATTAAATTCAACTATAGCTATTTATCAACTCTCTAATCCTGTTATACGCTTAAGTGACCATCCTGCTAAATAAGCAGAAGCTGCAGCTATGGCACCACTGAAAAGTGTGACAGCCACAGAGAAGATGATGTTTTGGCCAGCAATCCTTGCCTTTGCCACCCCAAGAAGAGCAAGGGCAAGTGCAGAAAAGAGGCATGCACCAGCAAACTTGATAGAGTCGTTGTCAGTGAATGGTATGAGGATGATGAAGGAGAGCAAAGGAGTTGAGCCAAAGAGCATGAAGGATGCAAAGGTCACAAGGCCATTCTTCCAGGGCTTCACTTCTTGGTCTGCTGGCAGCACTCCCTTGTCTGCAATCATTCTCTGGTCTACCAGCATGTCATTGTACTTTGTGAATATGTTCACAACCTTGCACCAGGCAACAAATTTATTTCAAAGGGTAGTTTTTTTAAACTTGGAAATGTACGTGAAACTCTAAGTTTATTTCAAAGGGTAGTTTTTGTATGCATACCATGGTTGCATCATTGTACTCCATCCCAAGAGCTTGATAGTGATTCACTAACTCTGATTGCTCCTTTTTCCTTTGGTTGATGACATCCCATTCTGTCACTTTCCTTTCCTCAATGATCACTTCCTGCTCAGAGCTAGCAGACAGAGAGTCCCCAAACCCCATTGATATTGCATCAGCCACCAGGTTTGAGAACCCAAGAACCAGCACATGCCCTGCATATAAAGTTTAGCATATAAGTTAAAATAGCATTTATGCTATATACTTACATCAATGTCATGACAATCTGTATTAGTGTTGCTGACAAACATTAATGTACAAATGCATACATAGTGACAAGAACCTTTGTCACACAACATAATCTCCCTGTGATTGGAAAGCCTAGAGTCTTAAATTAAAGTCCCATAATCTCCATTGTAATAATTAATGTAATGTGAAAAGGACAAAAGCTAAAAATACATGCAATCATAGCACTGTAAATCAGGTCTTTTATGCTAAATTATTTTAACAATAAAACACAGGTGACACTTGTTTAAAAGAAAATGACATTTAGGAAGAACGAATTAAAGAAGGGTAGCAAAGATTTAAGAGGAATTTGGCATTTGGTAGAAGTTAAGACAGGTATAGAAGTAAATTTGAATATAAACCCAAATACAATGTATAGCATTATGACAGTATGGTGTACTAATTTACATTAGAATGTGATGACTTTTTAAGGGGGAAAAAAGGATATTTGATTATGAACAAAATTAGATTTGCTGTAGTTAAAATGTAGTTAAAAAGCAAACAGATTCATTGATATTAAGCATAAACTCTGAAACATTAACTTTAAGCAGTTAAAAATGTAAAATAGTATTCATTATTGTAATGACACTTAATATCAGATCAATACTATAAATAATCATAAATTAACACAAACATGTATACATTTATTTTAAATAAACACAGGATGTATAGGCTCCATTTCCAGATTTTTGAGCGATAACCAACTTAAAGCATCAAAATTTACAAAAGTATCTCAAAATTTCACCAAAATATCAAAGACCCTGAAAGAAAAAATAACATATATACACATACCAGAGGATCTAGTGCTACTAGCATTGATGGAAGAAATGAGAGAAAAGCAAGTGATAATGGCATCAAGCCCTGCAAAAACTATGCTCTTTACATAATCTCCCTTCCAAGGCTCTCTTGGTCTCTCACTAGTCTTCCTTTCTGAGTCACCACCGTCCTCCACCGCTGTCTGGAGGAGCCTTGTGGTGGTGCCACCACTGCCGCTACCACTCTCACCCATTAAAACTCAAATCTTATTTTATTATTTTATTTGTTTGGGAAATTGTGGTGTATACTACAGTGGCAAAAAAATGAAAATTGTTTTTCACTTAGTTTTGATAGTGATTGATTCAGAGGCTTGAATTGGTGTCACTATGCATGCGATTGCACAAACACGTTGGCAATGAGTGGCTTTGTTTTCAGTGTTTGATTGACACGTTTCCATGATGATTCATTACTACATTGTCCACCGTTTCACCTTCAACAACACTTCTCTTCTTCTGCAAACTAACATAGAAAAACACATTGTTATTTAACATAGAAAAACACATTGTTATTTATGTGGTTATAAAGTTCTTTTGGCTTTTTCAAATAACATTGAAACTCAAGCAATTGACTTTTTCTTTTTTAAAGTAAACTACCAATTTAATTATTAAAATTATAAGTTTAAAATTAATTAAATAATAAAGTAATTCTTAAAATTCTGACAATTCATCTAGTTGGGTCAAATTGATCTATGCGATAAACAAAATACTGTTTAAATTATAAATTTCAATAATTTAGTCCTTGTAACTACAATGATAGGATAAATTTATGTCTATATATATAATGTCTAATTATAAGTATATAAAAAGCTTATTAATTTATAAAAACTATTTAAAATAACTTCTAACTAACTGAGAAGATGAGAATTTAACTGAATAAAAATAAACATATAAAGAATAGAAATTATTTTTAAAATATTATTAAGTTATTCAGTTCATTCAGTTGCAGAATTATTATGTCAAGTTTCAAGCTGTTGAAAAAAACAGTATCAGTAACATTAAATTTTAGGTCAGCGGCAACAGAGGAAAAATAACAGAAGCTCTAAATGCGCTTGGTAAATGAATAAAATCTGAGACTTTCCATTAAAAAATAATATAAAATGCTATTTGGACAACAAATTATTTTCTTTTTTCTTTCACATGACATGAAAATAACAAAGAAATTGTGAAATTAAAAATAATGACTTAAGAAATAAAAATTGCATTCATCTAGAACATATTAACTAGACCAAAGGCCTCCTCTCATCATTTTCCCCTTCAGAATTTGGCAGATTCTCCAAGTCTTCGTCAGCAGTGGATTTTGCTGTGAGGTCCTTTGGAGAAGACTTTAAGACCCTCTTGGTGCTGCTGAATTTGCTATCAGGCAACATCTTCAATGTGATCCCCATAGCTATGAGTAGAAGTCCACTCCCATGTTGTTCTGTCAATGGTTTTGTGAATATCAAGTATGACAATAGCAATGTGACTGCCTTTCTTGCTGTTGTTATCTGTAACAATATTCAATGAGGTAAGTTAGGATCACATAATGTGATTAAAGTTGAATTTTTTAGCACCCCATATGCTGAGTGAAAACAAATATTGTTTTGAGTTTTGATTTTCATGTCACCTCATTTGTGACTTGTAGCAGACTCTTAACACTTTATTTCCAGAACACTCTTTCCTATTAGTTGAAATTCATGCAATGATAAACTATAAAACACTTTTTTCCTGTTACTTGAATGAATGAAAGTCCTACTAATCTGGCATTGGAACTCAAATATTTAGTGAAGATTCACATGCTTTTCACCTAATACTATAAACAGTGTCAAGAAATGTGATGCTAATATTTATCTATATATCATGAACAACTTTCAATTCAAGGCAGGTTTTTAATACAAAAGGATTAAATGTTTGGTCATTTAATAACATTTAAGAATGAGAAAGTATGATGCATGGCCTGTTTGGTTTTTTCACATGGGGTCTATTAATGTTAGGCGCTGTAAAATGGTCCAAACTGACATGATAATAAAGAAGGTAAAATCATGTGAAAGCAATTTACCATGGCTGTGGTGGCAGCACCAAAGATAGCAATGAGGGAGAGGACAGATACTTGTCCTATGAATGTGGCCATTGCTTCAAAGACCAACACTCCATACACATAGGGATGCTGCAAGAACAAGAAAAAAGTGATTCTATTTGGAAAGAAAAGAAAAAGCATAACATATAACTAGAGTGGAAAAGGGCAGTGTTTATTCCAAAATTACCTGTGAACATGAAGTCCATGCTTTGAATAATTCTCCTGTGAAAAGCATGGGTGGGATTAAGAAAGGCAAACCCACCACTGTTGAGCAAAAGAGCATCTCCATCTGTGTTAACAATGAAAAAAGTATTAGACATTTAAAAGGCTACTATTATACAAATTTATGGTTCCTATGAGGCCTAAACTATCGCACCAATAAGTACTAATAAGCAGCTATAAAAGAAGAAAATGAAAAGATAAATGGATTAAAATTTTCTGATAAGTTAAAATATATTTATGTTGGTCAACACTAATTTATCTAAATGAGGCCTAAATCACATAATTCACATAATAAGTCATGCACCTTAAAAGGCACAAAGAAGGGATAGAAAGAGATGAAAAATCACCTGTGTGGTCTGAGGGTTCATAGTGAATATTGCTTCCTGAAGATTTCCCAGGAAAGAGTCCATGATCAATGCTCCAGATATCATAACAACACCAATGACACTGAAATTTGGTGATGTCTGTGCATCTGCTAGTGTGAACAGGATCAGACCAACTACAAGAAGTATTGCAGATATATATTCATGTAATGGATACTTCCTTCTCAGACCCGGAATGAAGGCACCCATAATCATCACTGGCAGAACCTATAACACAAAAAAAACTGGTTTAGTTACATTTCAATGTTTAATGGTCAGTTTTAGGGGCAAAATACCAAGATTAAGGTATTTTAACTGTAGCTGATACAAAGGTGTTTCCTTCAAAAATGGGTAAAGTAAGGATATGATGGAATTTCTTTTTTATGGGCTTTTGTCACTTACCTTTGTGGATTTGAACATGATTTGTGCAGGATAGTTAAGAAAAGCTAAAGAACCCTTTGTTAGGCCATGAGAACCCATGAGTACAGCAGAGAGCTTCACATAAGTTTTCCATGGATTCACCATTTGCTTGCTTGTGAAGCCTTGGAGGTAAATCAAACACAGGTACACAAACCCTTGAACAAATGTGAAGTACCAACCATAGCTAAAACAAGTAAAACAAAACACCAACTTCACTGTTAGACCCCATTCAAAGCTGCAAAATAGTAATAAATAGAATAGTACCAAGGTAAATCATTCACCTAAATTGGAGCCTGTTATACACATATTCCTGCAAAATAAAGTAAATGAGAAAAAAAATTATATTCTCAATGCAATAACTAAAAAAAAGAAACAAAATTGAAGCCAAAAGTCCCAACAAGACATCCAGAGAGAACAACAAAAGGCAGACAAATCTTGACACTTTTGAGAAAACATTTTTCTTGAAAATAGGCTAGCCATTATGAAAGAAAAGAAAACTAAAAGAGGAAGAAATTTACAAAATCAAGCAAAACCAAACCCATTTTACCACTAAAAAAACTCAATTTTTTGTTTTTTCTTTCTCCTCTTCCTTAGCTCTTGTTTCTGCAACCCAGTTGCAGAAACTCTGAAGCAAAAATATCAAACTCAAGAATTCAAGAAAACCAGAGAGAAAACAGAGCACGTATATGATCCATCATCACATTTACCTCACAGATGCCGTTAACAAGATATCCAAAGAAGAACCCCGATGAACAAATAAGGAACTGCTGCCATCTGGGTCGGTCAGAGAGCGAAATTCCGAACAAACTACGAGCCTGCTCCTCGTTCTTCATCTGTTCATAACACTCCTTCTCTCCCCACTATTCAACCTCCACACCCAGAATCCAATTCACCAAAAAGACAACACCTTTGGAACTCAAACCGTCAACCAGCCTAGAAATCTTGCTCTTGCATGTTGACTTTGCCAACCCCAGAAAAAAAAAAAATAGAATTTTGGTTACACAAGATGAAAACTTCTCTAATCAGTGACTAGCCTTTGCAAGTAAGTTCTAGGGGGTCACAACTTTGTGCATGTAAGATTCAAAGAGAGAAAGTAAAAAGAGAGAGAAATTGAAAGAGGGGTGTGTAAATGTGTTCATTCATTCACACAATCTCAGCTGTCTCCTAAGTACTGCTATATGTTTATGTAATATTGATTCTAAGCAAAGGTGGAAGGAATTGAATAAATAAGAAGAGAAAGAGATTTTTAATATTTTCAATTTTCAAAATAAATAAGAAGAGAAAGAGAAATATTTAATATTTTCAATTTTCAAGGGACGCTCTTCATCTCATGGGAAAGGACTTAGGAGTATTAAATTGTGGCATAAGGAGAAGACCACCTTGGGATTAAGGGCAGTTATGTCATGTGAGCTACATGCATATATCCCTTTCTTCATGCCCCTTGTTCTTATTATAATGACAATATTGTCTTATTATTATAGTCCTAAAAATATACAGCATAGGTCCTACATAGGAATGATTTTGGTGGGGACCTTCCTTTAATTTTTTTCTTTAACTTCACAGGTGCAAGTGCTCAATAACCAATGTAACTTCTGGTTATTGGTCATTTTGGTGTTCCATTCACACACACCAAATTAGGAATGATTATAAGACCATTTTTGTATATTTTAGTATAACTTTTTCATGATTCATGCCTTTAGAGAAAATTTAGTTTACAAAATATATATCATGTCAATGAATTTGATTTATTATAATCTGCCAAATAAATATGTTTGTATTCTCTATATTTATCTATATAGTTTTCTTTAATTGTGTCAATGAATTCGGTTTTTGAATATTTAAAAAATACGCTTCAGTTTTTACAATTAAGAAAGATTGCATTTACATGTTTTATAAGAGATTGTTGACCTTGACTAATAATCAAGAAGAGAAAAAAACTATTGGGAATGTTGAGGAAGCATATCTAAAAAATATGCCCAATGTGTTTTTTTTTTTCACATGAAAGAACTCCTTAAATTTTTAATTAATGTTCTAAAGACGTTAGTCTTTGAATTTTTTTTTTAAATATAACAATCAAATTTTAAAATAATTTTGACCATATTTAATTAAAATATAAATATTAAAAGCAAATTTTCTTTTTTAACGTAGGTAACTGGTAAGGTGGATACTTTATAAAAATGGTATATATTTTTTTAATATATAAAGGTCTATATTATAAAAATTATTATTATTATTTCTTAAAAAATAATCATTATATTATTATTATCATTATTATTCTTAAATATTATTATTATTATTTTAATTTAATACGTATGAATTTAATTATAATTATTGTTTCAATAACTATTATTATCATTTAAATTAAATTTTTATGAATTTAATTAAAATTATTCTTATTTTATTATTATTTAAATTAAATTCATATGAATTTAATTAAAATAATTCTTATTATTATTATTATCATTATATTATTTTGTTTTAATTTAAAATAAATTTGTAGGCCTTTATTTTTTTGTTACAATTTTGTTAATTATTATTAATTTTTTTGTTAATGATTAAACCTAACAGACATAGTGCTAAAAATTAAAAAAAAAATGATTGCACATTAAGATTTTAATTAATATCTTTAATTGAAATTGTCACCATGTCACTTCTATTTGATTAGTCTGATCTAGATTTGTCCATTGTGATAAAAAATTATAATTTTTTATCTATTTTCAACATTAATGTGAAAAGGTATACCAAAGTGGGAGAGCCATTAATAACAATAATAGTGGTAATACTAGTTGTTGTAGTAATAGTGATACTCATAACATAGTAATAGTGGTAGTAGCAATGGTATTACTGGTAGAATCAATGGTAGTAGGAGTATACTAGGGTTGTAATAGTTGTAGTGGTAGTTGTACTAGTATTAATGGCAATAGAGTTGTAGTGATAGTAGTAGTGAGAATAGTAATGATAATAGCAGTGGTAGTTTTAATAATAGTATTAGTAAATGGGGTTGGTAGTAGTATTTCTGGTAAACAGTAATAGTGCTTGTATCAGTAGTAATAGTAGTGGTAGTAATGATGGTGGTAGTTGTGGTAATATTAATTTGAATTCTATGTATACTTCTAGAAAGTTGTACAAAGAGTGGACTAAATGACTCTTGTCCTCTCATGCTTTTCACATTTGTATACATGTAAATCATATGTCTATCTTCTACATCTGACTGACTTAAGGTTTCTCTTTGAATGAGCCCAATTAAAACCCCCAAGGCCCCTCTAACCCTAGTTTACTACAAGGCCCAAATACAAACCTAAATATTCTAGACTACTTGGTCCAATCACAAGACTTAAATTTTATTACACACTAGAATTTAGATAAATTCTTCCTCTACCTCCATACCCTCTTCTTGCACCTCCATACCACATATAGAAATACTATTTTACCCTTAATGTAAAATTACAAAACCAAGACTGCCCTCCACCCCTTTCACCCCCTTGTCCGGTTCAGTTCTTCACTCTAGGGTACATTCGATTCATTCTTCAACCATTCCAAGCTTTGTGTGCACTCCTTGACCACCTCCATAACATCCGGTTCAACCTCTAATGTGTGCCTGAGAGACGAATTGTGGATTTAAGAAGGGAGAAGAAGATGGTTCTCGTTCGTTTTTGTCCAAATCTTCAATTAAAGCTTCAAACAAGTTGTAGGTAAGCAATTATTAATGTTTATTAGTAATTTGTGAGTGATATTGTTGATTAGAGTAGTTAATTTGTTAATTGGGTGGTTGTCGACGGCGAACGGCGATGTTGGCGATTTGGGAGTTTATCAATCGGATGAGTTTCATCCAGTTGTCATTTTGTTTTGCAAATGTAATCAAATAATCAAGGGTCATTTTAGTCATTTCCACAGGGGTACTTTGGGAATTAAATTTTTTTATAGAGATGCTGGAAGAGGGTATGGAGATGGAGGAAGAATTTGTCTAGGATTTACCATGTTGAGAGTAGTGTGGGCCTACTGAGATCAATGAAAGCCTAGTCTTCGTGGATCCTTCCAGTCATAACCTTAGTTATTAGTCTCTTTACCTGGAGTCTTCCATGATTTATAGTAGTAGTAGTAGTAATAACAATGACAATAGTAATGGTAGTGATAATAGTGGTGGTAATGGTAGTAGCACTAATATTAGCATTGGTAGTAGTAATGATAGTGTTATATGTAGTAGTGGTGGTACTAACAATGATAGTAGTAATGGTATTCGTAGTGGTATTGATTTAGTAGTGGTACATTTTGTTTTGTAATTTTGTTTATACAAGATGGACTCTTGGCAAGTTTCTATAATTCTTTTCCTCTTCTCCTTCTTTATTTGTTTTAACGTCCTAGTTTGCATCACATAATAAAGAAAAACAATATTTTTTTTATTTAAATCCCTACTCACCAATTGTAATAGTGATTCTCTAGAGAAAGAAATGAAATTATTTAGAATGTCATTTTGAGAGATCAACTTTATATTTCTATATATCTTATCATTGATTTTATCATTGATTGTAATTTAGAATTTGTTACACTAAAAAAATGAAAAAAAAAACTTTGTGTGATATGAAAATTCACTCAACTAATTTTTATTAAGGAGATTATGCATTATTATTTTGTGTGACAAAAGCATTTGAGAATGTTCAACTAATTTTAATTGAGGTTGATGTTAGAAAAATATAAATTAAAACATTAGATTAATAAGTGTAATTTATGTTACAATTAGTTAATATGAACCTCATGCTTCATTAGATAGTAACTAAACAATAGTAAGGCCTCATCATATTTATCAAGCAGATGGGGTAAAACTTGTAGCAAACTAAAAGATATAAGTCACAATTGTTGTACATGCGACCCAAATTAATTAATTGTAAGATAATAATTTTACATTCACTCATCCTACTTGACAAATGCAATAAAATTATATTAAAGTTACTCTCTTATATTGATTCCTCTAAATATATTCAAAAATAAACTTTAGTTAAGTTGCTTGCTTTTTCTACTAGTAAAGGAATGCTTGATGCAAATTTTTTTTCCTCAAGATTAATTCACAATGAATTTATTTTCATTAAAAAGTTTTCCGCTCATTTTTTCAGTATCAAAGTTTCTTGTAATTTTTGATTTGCATGAATGTTTCTTGTAAAGATATTTAAGAATTTCTCTTAAAAAAGGTCTTGAGAGTTTTCAAATTCACATGTAAATTATTATCTTCAAACAAATTACCTACTAATTAAAATACAAGAAAAATTCACAGCAAAATATCCATGAAATATGAAATATTTTGTTAGTGTAATTTACTACTACCCCCTCACTTATTTGTTGGAACCAAATTCAGGAAGTTTGAAGATATGAATTATTAGATACTATCTAATTAACATCAGATTATTAAGCAATATTTCTAGGGATTATATTGAGAATCTAATTCTGTTTACTTTATTGTCACCTTTAGTTATTTGATTGAACCTATATATATCTCAATAAAAACTCCCCGCGACTTATATAATTGGTAATACTATTTTTAAAATTTTAGGCTTTCTCAAAAACAAACGTCACAACGAAAATTAAATATTTTTTCCTTTTCTCCTTGTCTTCAAAATGACGAGTAAATAATTCAAATCCATACATAAAATAAATAATTCAAATCAATACATAAAATCAATAATTCTAAACCATTTTTTTTATTGCGAGGAACCTCTCGAAAAAAGCTATTAAGTTTAGAAAGTTGGTTTTAGTTAGCATCTTTGGTAGTAGGTAAGGATTAGACAGAATAAAAGTTAAGTTTTGTAAAGACAAATGGCTTTTGAAACTTCTTTTGTTCTTCTATTGAAGTCAAACAAAATGATGGATTATAATTTATAAGTCCTGCAATTAGTTATTGTTGATTGAAAAGGTCGTTTTGTTAGTTGAATAGTCACCACTCAGAGCCTCGTTGACATGGATGGAGTACAGTTGTGTTTCTTTTTTAATATACATAAGAGGATAATAAATATAAATCACTCTTGTTTAAATAACAGAAAAAGTATAATTCACTTTTAAATTAGTTAACGTAAGCAAATATATATTATGTTATTTTCTATAGTAGGAATAAGAAAAATAATTACGATGAGTAAAAAATAATTTGAAAAATTTCTCAAACTAGTGTAATTTTTATCGGTAAATTGTGTAAATGAGACATGATATCTATGAAGAAACCGTAAGCTTATTATACGATTTAATTTAAGATTAAATAAAATTATGAAAATAAAACACAATTTTAGTTTACTAGATCAAATCCTATGGAGATTTTGATATCCATTCCTTTTTTTTTCAAGTGTGTGGTGCGTTGTTGTGTAACTAAAATAAATAAACAAATATAAAGTTGTTTTATTTATTAATAAATATATAATGATTGAAGTTAATTCTCATTAAATAGAAGTTAATTTGAATAGAAGAGTGGTTACATGTTATAAAGAAAAGTTACCTGCTATCAATTTAGCTTCTAATATAGAAATAAATTTAGTTATATAATTTTAAAACTAACAATAAATTTATTTAAAAAAGTATATAATATTTTCAAATTTTTCTTTTTAAATTTATTGCTAAATTTTAATTTTATTTTAAATTATTTCCATATTAATAACTAAATTTAAATATCCAACTTACACTTAATTTTTCTAAATATATTTTATTACTAAATTTTAATTTTATTTTATTTTTCTTTTCAACATCAAACTTACTCTTAATTTAATTCAATAATCTCATACTAACATTATTCTTATCTCAATCATTACATATTTATCAATAAATAAATGGTCTTTGTAATTGTGCATTTATTTTAGTTACACAATAGCAATACAACACACTTGCCAAGATCAGATCTTGAATGAGTGGAGAATATTAACCACCCTAATGGTGTAGTATTTTCACCATTTTAATTAACTCATTAATTAAAATCTATACTACAAAATTTCATCTAGTAGATTAAGATCATGTTCTCTTTTCAAGTTTTTATTTAATCTTAAATTAAATCTTACAATAGGGTCAGGATTCTTTCACAATAATATATTGTCTTGCAGGCACCGTCTACCCATATCCGAAAATAAATAAAAAAATACATTATTTCGAAAAATACACATAAAAATTATACAAGTTTAAAAAATTTGTCCAAATAATTTCTATGATACTCTAAGATATAATATTGATTTATGATATTGTTCAACGTTTGTATTTATTAAGAAACAAATTGTTTACAAATTTATTTTTGAAAAGAATGTGAATTACTAGTATTAGTATTGTGATTTTGAAAAGAAAGATAAGTAAATTTGTAAACTTTATTTTTGTTTACAGAGACTTGAAAATGTTTCTTTTGAATAAGAGACAACGACGTAGAAAGATTATGAAAAAAAATACGTATATATATATATATATATTAAGTTTTGAATTGAAATGAAAAATGCGTTATGCAAGTACCAACTTTAAACTTTTATATGAAAGGTGTGGTCATGTCAACTGAATATTAAATTTTGAACTATAATTTGAAAAATATGTTCAACAAACACTAATTTCGAACTAAAATGTAAAAGGGGTAAAAAAAAAGGTAATAGGTTTTGTGAGCTTAGATGCAAAAAGTGTTACCAATATTGAGGAATAAAAGGTTTAATATCAAACTTTGAACTAAATTTTTAGATAATTTATATTTATGTCTCTTTTTTAATACACTTACGTATAATAATATCATTTTACTTGTAAATTCTCTTTCGGAATGTGTTAAATTTTAAAAGCAAATCTCCATAAGCTTAAAAGACGTACTCAAAATATTAATATTACACACGTATACATACATATATATATATATATATATATATATATATATATATATATATATATATATATATATATATATATATATATATAT
>Ga0209489_105675_pt1 | contig 21267 bp, 17 predicted proteins | sample SiratrowhiteBW_FD_187527 | JGI IMG/M metagenome (GOLD analysis project Ga0209489, IMG submission 187527) | Root nodule microbial communities of legume samples collected from California, USA - Siratro white BW (SPAdes) (version 2) | ecosystem: Host-associated > Plants > Roots > Nodule | place...
TCCTCATCCGCGAGACACTCTGTCGCAGAACCATTCGTTTTGCCGGAGGACTAACCTCTAGGCGGAAATCTACCGTTCGCAATGTCGAACGGCGTGCAGCGGGGTGATTCTGCGCCGCGTCGGTTGCAAGAGCCGTGGGCGTGGCCGCCCTTTCTGCTGATCCGTCCAAGAGCATGAGAGCTGACTGCCGAAATTCTGACCGCTAGTCACGGAGGATGCCATGACGGAGATCCGGCTGGCCTCGCTGCAGGGCGGGGCGATTACGCTTGAAAGCGATGCAATTGCTGCCCTTCGCCAAACCTTGCGAGGCAACGTCTGTCTGCCCGAGGAGCCGGGCTATGACGAAGCGCGCACGATCTGGAATGCGATGATCGACCGCCACCCAGGCGCGGTCGTGCGCTGCAGAGGGACCGCAGACATCATTCGTGCCGTACGGCTTGCGCGTGAGCACGGCCTCTTGGTCGCTGTGCGCGGCGGCGGCCATAACATCGCGGGCAATGCTGTTTGTGACGGCGGGCTCCTGATCGATCTTTCGCTGATGCGCTCCGTCCGGGTTGATCCATTTCACCGCACCGCGCGTGTGGACCCGGGGGCAACGCTTGGCGACTTCGACAAGGAGGCGCAAGCTTTCGGCCTTGCTACCCCGCTCGGGATCAACTCCACGACCGGCGTTGCAGGATTGACGCTGGGCGGCGGCTTCGGGTGGCTTAGCCGCAAGTTCGGGCTTGCCGTCGACAACCTGATCTCGGCCGACGTGGTGACGGCCGAAGGCGAGCTCGTCCGGGCAAACATCGCCGAAAAGACCGACCTGTTCTGGGCGCTGCGCGGAGGCGGAGCCAATTTCGGGGTGGTGAGTTCGTTCGAGTTCCGCCTGCATCCTGTTGGTCCGATGGTTCTGGCCGGACTCATCGTCCATCCCTTTGCGCGGGCGAAGGAGCTGCTGACGGGCTATCGCGACGTCGCCGCCAAGGCGCCCGACGAACTGACGGTGTGGGTGGTGCTCAGGCAGGCACCGCCGCTGCCGTTCTTGCCCGCTGAGGTTCACGGCAAGGAGATCGTCGCGTTCGCCGTCTGCTGTGTGGGAGATGAGAACGAGGGCAAGCGTGCATTGGAGCCGTTGCGCGCGCTCGGAGAGCCGATCGCAGACGTGATCGGCATGCAGCCCTTCGCGGCTTGGCAGACCGCGTTTGACCCACTTCTCGCGCCCGGCGCCTATAATTACTGGAAGTCGCACAATTTCGTTGAACTCAACGACGGTCTTCTCGATACGCTGGTGAGCCATACGACAAGCCTGCCGACCGGGGAGTGCGAGATTTTCATCGGTCAGCTTGGTGGCGCCACCAGTCGCGTGGCCGTCGACGCCACGGCGTTCCCTCACCGCGATGCGAAGTTTGTCATGAACGTTCACACGCGATGGCGCGATCCGGCGGATGAGCAACGTTCGGTCGCCTGGGCGCGCAGGCTCTTTGCTGAGACTGCGCCTCACGCAACCGGCGGCGTCTACGTCAACTTCATGCCGGAGGACGAGACCGATCGCGTAGCCGGCGCCTACGGCCCGAACTACGCTCGTCTTGCCGCGCTGAAGGCCAAGTACGATCCCAGCAACCTGTTCCGGCTAAACCAAAACGTCAGGCCGGCCGCTGCACAGCGACCGGCCGCCTGACAAGAGGAGGAGGGGATCCGTAATCGAGGGGGCTACGGAGACGAAGTTGGACATCGGAGAATGGCTGCGCAGCCTGGGCCTGCAATCCTATGAGCAGACGTTCCGCGACAACGGAATTGACCTTGAGATCCTGCCCCACCTGACGGTTGAAGATCTCAAGGAGATTGGAGTCCTGGCTGTCGGCCACCGGCGGAAGCTCCTCGATGCAATCGACCTGCTACCAGCGGACCTGGCGGCGGCGCGGCCCTCCGCGTCGGTGGAGCGCCGTCAGCTCACGCTCATGTTCGTCGACCTCGTCGGCTCGACCGACCTCAGCCGCCGTCTCGACCCCGAGGAGTTGCGCGAGGTCATGCGGGCCTACTCGAACACGGTGGCGGGAGAGATTGCGCGACTGGAGGGCCACGTCGCGAAGTTTCTGGGAGACGGCGTGCAGGCCTATTTCGGCTGGCCGCGCGCAAGCGAAGATGCGGCAGAGCAAGCTGTCCGGGCGGGACTTGCGGTCGCAACAGCGGTCAGCGGCATGTCGTCAGGCGCAGGAGGCCTGCTGGCAGCACGCGTCGGCATCGCCACCGGGCTTGTCGTGGTGGGTGACCTGCTCGGGGAAGGTGCTGCGAAGGAGGAAGCAATCACTGGGGAAACGCCTAATCTCGCGGCCCGTCTGCAACAGGTTGCGGAGCCTGGTACGGTCGTTATCGCCGACAGCACGCGCCGCCTGGTCGGCGATCTCTTCGACTTTATTGAGCTCGGTTCCCTTCGGCTCAAGGGCTTTCCCGATCCGGTGCAAGCTTGGCGGGTCATCGGCGAAGGCCGGGCAGAGAGTAGGTTCGAGGCTTTGCATGGAGCCCACGTCACGCCACTCGTCGGGCGCAGCGAGGAGCTCGATTTGACGCTGTCACGGTGGCAGCTTGCCAAAGGAGGGGCTGGACAGGTCGTCTTGATTTTTGGCGAGCCAGGAATCGGAAAATCACGATTGGTGCTCGCGCTGCGAGAACGGCTGCAGGCCGAACAAATCACGCTCGTTAGCTACGCCTGTTCGCCGCATCATCTAAACAGCCCGCTCTTTCCCTTCATCTCGCAGCTTGAGAGGGAGGCGCGGTTCGCACCTGAGGATGCCGCGCAAACACGGCTCAAGCGCCTCGAATTGCTCCTTGGCGAAAACGGCGAAGGGCTGTCTAGCGATGCAATCGAGCTTGTTGCCGATCTGCTCGGCATTCCAACTGAGAGGCCGAGCACCCAGCCGGAGATGTCGCCGCAGCAAAGGAAGGCGCTCCTGTTCCGCACCTTCCTGGCCCGACTCGATCGACTTGCCGCTCGCGGCCCGGTGCTGATGGTGCTTGAAGATGCGCACTGGCTCGATCCCACCTCGCGCGAGCTGTTCGACCAGATCGTGGATCGTCTTCAGGACCTGCCAGTGCTGGTCGTGGCCACGTTCCGCCCGGAACTCCCGCCACCATGGATCGGGTTTCCGCACGTCACGTTGCTCATGCTAAACCGCCTGCCACAGGCGCAGGTGGTCGCACTTGTCGACCGGATCACCGAAGGCAAAGCGCTTCCCGCCGAGGTCCTCGACCAGATTCTGGCGCGGACCGAGGGTGTGCCGCTCTTTACCGAGGAGCTCACGAAGGCCGTTCTTGAAGCCGGGATCCTCCGTTACACCGGCGCTCGCTACGTGCTCGCCGGCGCATTCCCGTCCTTGGCGATCCCGGCGACGCTGCACGATTCGTTGATGGCCCGGCTTGACCGTCTTGCTCCGGTCAAGGAGGTCGCCCAGATCGGAGCCTGTATCGGCCGTGAGTTCGATCACGAATTGCTTGCTGCGGTCGTGTCGATGCCAGGCGGGGAGCTTGCCGCGGCGCTTGACCGCCTGGTAGCGGCAGAGCTCGTTTTCCGGCGCGGCCTCGCGCCTGCCGCGACCTATGTCTTCAAGCACGCCCTGGTGCGCGATGCCGCCTACGAAAGCCTGCTCAAGCGGCGCCGCCAGGAGCTGCACGCGCGGATTGCCACATCGATCGAAGCGCTCTTTCCGCAACTTGTCGAAGCACAGCCCGAGCTGGTCGCTCGTCACTTTGGCGAGGCGGGATTGGCCGAGAAGGCCATTCCATACTGGCTGAGGGCCGGCCGCCTCGCAGCCGCCCGATCGGCGAATATGGAGGCAATTGCCCATCTGAGATCGGGGCTCGAGTGCGCCCAAGCACTTTCTGCTGGAGCATCACGCTCGCGCTTCGAGCTTGCCCTGCAGCTTGGGCTTGGCGGCCCGCTGATTGCAACAAAAGGATTTGCTTCGCGCGAGGCAGAAGCGGCGTTCCAGCGCGCACAGGAGCTCAGCCGCGAGCTGCAGAGCGAGGCTGATCTCTCCGCCGCGTTGAAGGGGCTCGGCCACGTCTACCACGTGCGCGCCAACCTGCGCGAGGTCACAAGCCTCGTCGAGGAGACGGAGGCGCTAGCGAAACGAAGCGGTGATCCCGTGCGTCAAGCCGAAGCCGATCATCTTGCGGGAGTGCTCTCATTCCACCTCGGCCAGTTTCAATTCTCGCGCGACCGGTTCGAGAGAAGCGCACAAGCCGGCGAATACCGCGGCCGCTATTATTCCGAGGTCTACGGAATTGATATGAGCGTATTCTGCCGCGCCTACATGAGCCATTGCGATTGGCATCTCGGCTATCCCGTTCGTAGCCTTGGGATTGCTGAGAAAGGGCTCGCCGTCGCGCGTGAGATTTCACATCCATTCAGCATCGCGCTCGCGCTCAACTATCTGGCGATGCTATATCAATTCCGGCAAGAGCCCGATGCCGCACTGAAAGCAGCTGCAGAGTCACGCGACATCTGCACCGAGTACCGCTTCGACTACTATGGCGCATGGGCCAGCCTCGTTCGCGCCTGGGCGATCGCTGAATCCGGCAGGCTTGAGGAAGGTCTTGCGGACTTTGATGCGGGGCTTGAGGATTTCCGACGTACAAGTGCGGGGCTACGTATTCCGCACCATCTTGGCTTGCTCGCGGCGCTTCATCGCAAGGCTGGAAACGCCATGGCCGGGCTTCGGGTCATCGACGAAGCGGTGGCAATTGCGGACGCCAGTCTCGAGAGCTGGTGCGCCGTCGAACTTCACCGGGAGCGCGGTGAACTGCTGTTGCTGGCAGCCGGGGAGGAGGCCGAAAATCAAGCGGATGCGGAGTTCGAGGCCGCAAGTGAAATTGCCCTTGCCCAGGGTGCAAGGCTGCCCGAGCTTCGCGCAAGCGTTGCGCGCGCCAGACTCCAGGCGGCACGCGGCATGCGGCGAGAGGCGCGCGACACTCTTGTGCCGATCTACAGCTGGTTCAGCGAGGGCTTGGAAACACGCGATCTCGTGGAAGCGCGCAAGTTGCTGGCAGACCTGTGACGAAGTTGCCGCAATAGCGCCCCATGTTCCCATCCGCTAGCGCGCCGCGCCATCGTTCTGCGATGCGGCGATCAGTTCGGTAAGGGTTGTGCGCTGACCTGGGTTGAGCAGCAATCGGGGAAGATTTCATCCCCCGGCTGTCGCTCGGCGAGATGACAAAACGGGCTTTCCGCATGGCCTGGAGCCGGACCGGCCCGCCCAGGCAGATGCCGGGCAACCTTCCGCGCTTAATGAGCGCTTAACGCTTTTGCGCAACAGATAGATCACCAGCGCGGAATTAGTCCTAGTTACGATTGCGAGCCGAGCTCCCGAGGGAGGGGAATCGGATGGGACTGCTTTTTGTTGGAGTGCTGGCAGGAATTCTGGTCGGCTTTGGCTGGTTCGCGCCGTCCCGAGGATATTTCCTTGGGTGTGCGGCGCGACCCTGTTTCGACAGGGTTGCAGTCGCCCGACCCGCAGAGCCAACGCCGGCGGCATTGGCGCCAACTCCTGCGATTGTCAAATCGAATTCTGCAACCTCGGCAAAGTCCGGCAAGAGGCCATCCCCGAAGAGACGCGGATCGGCCGATCTCGCCAAGGCGGCTGCCCCGCGCACGAGGATCAGCGACCCGGCGCCCGAACGCCCGGCGGCAAGGTCAGATACTGTCCTGGACAGGGCAAAGGTCACGATCGCATCGAAGATGGACGATCCAGGATCGGCCGAGTTCAGCGATATGAAGCGCGCAATGCGATTGAACATGTTTGGGCGCGCTGTGGATACGATTTGCGGTCGTGTGAAAGGAAGAAACGCGTCAGGCGACGAGACTGGAGAGAAACCATTTCTGTATCTCGTGAAGGAGGATGAAGCATACGTCGTCGACGGCAAGTCGGGGTCGGCGGCGTCAACCGCGTATCGAAATATCTGCAATTGAGGGGATGCGTCGACCGCGCCACGGTGCGGCACGCGTCCATGTGATTTGAGCGGAAAGAATTTCCACCCGGGCGTCAGACTATCCCGCAGTGGATACGATCCTAATGTTGGCACTGCGCGTGACGATGCATTCAGGATGAATGCCGCAACGGGAATACACAGCACGGATAGTGGGACTGTGGCAGAGATTCTTTTCATTCCGAGGAAATCATGGATGACCTAACCAACTTCTCAAAACGGCTCAATGGATCGCTTCACTTGCCGGTTCTGGTGATCATCGAGCCCCTTCTATTGCCTCGCACATGCATTCTGAACGTCTTCAGGCGGGAATTGGCCGAATTCGACATCCTTGACATGGCAACGGTCCAAAGCCTGGACAGCGTGTCAGCTCGCGATGTTCGTCTGGTGTTGCTGAGTATCGCGGACAAGCCTATCGGCGATCCCTCGGTTGAGGACGATCTCGCCTTCGTCGCGGAGTGCTGTCCCAACGCGGCCATTGCAATCCTGTCAAACCATGACGACGAGCCGACCGCGCAGGCCGCGATGCAGCGGGGTGTGCGCGGTTTTCTCCCCACCTCGCTGCCAATAGAGGTCGTCATCGCCGGCCTGCGCCTTGTTCTTGTCGGAGGCTGCTACAGGCCGTTGCCCATCGCTGGAATAAACAGGATACCGGGTTTCGAGCCACCGGATGCGCGTCGGTTCGCGTCCGCATATCTGACGAACGAAGCAGCCAGGGCGGCTATCGACAGGAGCTTGACCGATTTCACGCCTCGAGAGCAGCAGGTTCTGGCGGAACTGGAGCTCGGCCTGCCCAACAAGCTGATCGCCGCCAAAATGAACCTCTCGGAGAGCACCGTTAAAATGCACATTCAGCATATCATGAGGAAATGTGCCGCTCACAATCGCACGGAAGCGGTCCTCCGCTGGCGCGGCCGGTTGCCCGCGCAGAGTCGCGATCACGATCCGGGCGCAGCCTCAACGCCGGAGACCTAGTCACGGGGAGCTGAATCAATCCTCCCTGAATGCACCGCGGAAGCTGTCGAGCAGGGGGCTCAGCGCGTAAAGTGCAACGGTGCCGCGCCCCGTGGTGATGAACACTTGAACGGGCATACCGGGAACGATCTGGATGCCATTTGCAGCCATCTGTGCGTCGTCGATCCGAATCCTGGTCGCGTAGTATGGCTGGTCGGTACGCTTGTCGAGGAGCCGGTCCGCGGATACGTGCACGACGGTTCCCTTCAGGCGCGGCACGCGACGCTGATTATACGGTACGAGATGCACCTCGGCATTGAGGCCGGGATGCACCACGTCGATGTCCTCCGGCCGCAGGCGGGCGGTCACGATGAGGCGGTCTTGCCGGGGCACCAGGTCCATGAGCGGAGCGCCAGCCCCGATGACGCCGCCGGTCGTATGAATCCGCAGGTCAGTTATCACGCCGTCCTCGGGCGCCTTGACCTCCGTTCGGGTTAGTTGGTCCCTGGCCGCAAGCAACCGTTCGCGGAGTTGGAATATCTGGTTCTGTGCTTCGCGAAGCGATTGTGCGATCTCGTTCTGCCTTTCGCTCTCGAGCTTGAACAAATTTGCCTGCGACTCGTTGATGACCTGCTCGGCGCGGGAAATCTGCGCCGCGATCTCACCACGACGTCCCTCAACGTCGGCCAGTTCACGCTGCAGATTCAGAAGCCGTGGCCGCCGTTCGAGTCCCTTGTTGACGAGGGTCGTGACCATATCGAGTTCTTCCCGGACGATGTCGCTTCGCTGCCCGGTGGCGCTCTCCTGAGCCTTGAGACCTTCGATCTCCTTCTCGACCTGATGCCTCCGCTCGCGAATGACCGCAAGCTGCGACTCGTGAACCTGCCGGCGTGCCTGGAAAATGAACTGCTGCGCCGACAGCGCAGCGGCCGCCGTCCCATTCTGTTGGCTGTCCTGGTCCAGCGTGCTCGGGACCGCGATCCTCTCAAATCTCTGCTGCTCGGCCTGAAGCCGCGCGGCACGAGCAATTGCATCCCACAACTGGCCTTGCAGACTTTGCACCTCCGAATCGGCGCGGGTGTCGTCCAGCGTGACCAACGCTTGTCCGCTTCGCACGACATCGCCGTCCGAAACCAGGATCCTCCTGACGATACCGCCTTCCAGATGCTGGATCGTCTTGCGGTCTGATTCCGATTCCACGACGCCAGACGCGATTGCGGCGCTCTCAAGTGGCGCGAAGCTCGCCCATGTGCCAAGCCCAAGCATGAAGCCGAGCACCAGCAGATTGCCCGCGACGGTGATCCCGCGAAGCTTGGCGCGCGGAGAGACCGGTGTGGGGGTCGAGCACCATGGAAATTCGAGAGGCTCGAAATCGTCGATTGCGGTGACAACGTCTCCAAGTCGCCCGGCGAGCGGGGGGCGTACGGGTGTTCGCGTGATCTGGTCCCAGATCATGGGAAGTTGCGAGACCGCGGGAAGCTTCCAGCTTGTGGGAAAATGCCAGATCATGGCGCAACTTGCGACGTAACCTGGGGCCGAGCCAGGTGCCGTTCAAAGATTTCCTCGCTGTCGCCGAACGCGACGACCGCACCGTCTTCCATGATGGCGATCTTGTCCGTGGCTGCGAGGAGACCCGTCCTGTGAGTGACGACGACCAGGACGACATTTTCGCGCTTCATGCGCTCGATGGCATCCAGCAGCATTCGCTCGCCCCCGTAGTCGAGGCTGGCGTTCGGCTCGTCTAGAACAACGAGGCGCGGACTGCCGAAAAAGGCTCGGGCCAGACCGAGGCGCTGCCGATATCCGCGCGAGAATGATTTTTCACTGTGAACCACCGTGTCGTACCCGAGCGGTAGGCGCATGATCGCCTCATGGATTCCGACGAGCTTGGCCGCATCGACGACCTTCCGCCGATCGACAGCATCAAGTCGCGCGATGATGTCGTTTATGGTGTCGCCGAGCAGATTGATGTCCTGGGGCAGATATCCCAGATGTTGGCCGCTTCGTTGCTCGCGAAGCAGCGAGACGTCGGTATTGTCGAGCCGGACACCGCCATGCGTTGGCATCGACAGCCCGGCGATCACTTGGCCAAGCAGGGACTTGCCAGAACCGGACGGACCGATAATGCCAAGGCACTCTCCGGGCGCGAGGCTGAACGAGACATCTTTCAGCAGAAAGTGGTCGGGCCCCGGTAGCTTTACACCAACGTTATCGACGAGGAGACCGCTCCGCGCTTGTTGCGGCGAGATCTCCGTATCCTGCTGCTCGGTGGCGGGGAATGCGGCGAGAAGAGCGCCGAGCCGCTGACAGGCACTCACGGCCGTAACGAGCGATTTCCAGCCTGCGATTGCACTCTCGACTGGCGCGAGCGCCCGGCTGAACATCAGCGTAGAGGCAAAGATGATCGCCGGACTTTTCCCGTGATCAAGGACGAGCCACGCGGCTGCTCCCATGATCAGGACTTGCGAGAGCGCGCGGACCGGTTTGGTGGCAAGCATCACGATCTCGCCTCGGCGGAGTGCCTCATCGTGCTCTTTGCGGGCGTCCTGCGCGTCGTGGTAGATCGCTCGCGCTGCACTATCGAACATTCCCATGGCGCGGATCATGTGGACGTTGCCGGCGGCAGCCTGAAGGCGACCGTAGCTTCTGGACAGCGCAGCGCTGGATTTGAGCAGAACGTTCTCGGTCACCAGATCTCCGACAACCGTGAGAGCGAACAGGAAGGCCACGCAGCAGGCGCCCACTACGCCAAGCAGGGGATGGATCAGAAAGAGGACCAGGAGGAATAGGGGCGCCCAGAGCGCGTCGAACAGCATCGGACATGCGCCGGACTCCACGAACTGGCGCAGGATCGTGAGATCCCGATATGCGTCCGAGGCCCGCGTCCAATCGCTGCGAAGCGCGGATTCGAGGCTGGCCGAAAGTACGCAAGCACGAAGCCGATCGTCGAGCCAGGAGCCAAGCCGGCCCAGGACGGCACGCCGCAATGCATCGAACACGCCGCCGACTACGACCGTGATCGCGACAATGAGCGTGAGCAGAAGCAGTGTGTCGCCGCTCCGGCTCGACAAAACCCTGTCGTAGATCTGAAGAAGGTAGATGGAGGGCGCAAACAGAAGCAAATTGTAGCTGCAACTATATGCGAATACGAGACCAAGCGGCCCCGCGCAGGACCAGAGGGCCGCGTGCAGCGGCGTACGGATTGGCGGCAGGATGGGCAATCGCATGGGCGGCACCAGCATGATCGTCACCGCCTGAAATCGAGGTCCGGCGCACTTGCCCGACGGCCAATGCAATCTGGCAACAGCATCACGGGGGCATTGACGTGAAATCCAGGACCGGCGGCGGTGACCGCCGGTCTCGCCAGTCGGACGAGCCGCTGGTTAGAGCGTATCGAGATGGAAGGTCACTCCTCCACCCCACGCGAAGTTGCCGTCTCCACCATCGCCGCCGATGCCAGCCACGACTTCCTGGTGCTGGTCCACAATGAGCTTGTTGATCTGGGTGGCATCCGTATTGGCGTATACCTTGGAGGTATCGTGGCCGCTGTAGGATTTCTGGCTTCCATTCGACTCGGCGTCTCCGCCATGGGCCTTGGAAAACCATGAGGCCTTGGTGTTTGCGCCCCCGGCGTCCCAATCCGCCATCTGTTTGACGTGATCGCCGGTGTTCACATGCACATCGGCACCGTCGGCTTTGTTGGTTGGATCGAAGTTGAGAGTCGGCTTGCTGATGATGGCTCCCTTGAAAGTACCGTCACCGCCATTTCCGGCACTTTGACCACCGGTGTTGATCGATTTGAAGTCGATCGTATCCGTGATGTTGATTGCCTTTGGCATCATTTGAGGCCTCCGTCGTTCTGTTGGCTGTCGTGCAACATCCATCCCGATCAGGCGGACGCGCGCGGCAAGTCTGATCCGCCCGTGCGCGAGTGCGATAGATGTCAAATCGGATACAATCCGGCTTTGTCGGCCTACGTACGAAAGTACGCCGTTCGTCAGGCGAGGGTGCCTCTACGCGGGGCTTTGCAGGCGAGGAGTAGCAACTGCACGTGCCGCCATGCGATCGATCGTGCAAGCGGTACGAAGTGTCGCGCTATGCCACCAGGTGAAGATCTGACAAGAGATGCGCGGCATCGCCAGCTAGCGCAAGATTGCCATAGCCGCCGTCCCCGCCAACTCCGGCGATCTGAACCGCACTCTGGTCGATGTGCACGTTGTTGACCTGATCGGCCACGGCCGTCGAATGTGGACCTGCGATGGCTATGTTAATGGGCGCATAGATCGCGACGCTGACATCGATCAGACTGCCGGCAAAATAGCCGTTGCCGCCATTGCCTGCGCTGTTCGAGCCGGTCGCGATCGTGTCGGAGCCGCCCCACAGATTATGGGAGAGAAGGTTTACGTTGCCGCCCGCTGCGGCGTTGTCGTTGCCGCCGTGTCCGCCAATGCCGGCGATCTGAACCGCGGATTGATCCACGGAAACATCATTTGTCTGGACCGCGTAAGCGCTGGAGCCATAGCCAGCGATCGCGATGTTGATCGGATTGTACAGCACGAACGAGGTATGGACGAGCTCCCCGTAAAACGCGCCGTCCCCGCCATTGCCGGCCTGGCTCCCGCCGGTTTGAACGTCCCAGGCGCTCACTTCGTTGCTTGATCCCCAGCTAGGGTCGAGCGTGAGGATGCTACCGCCGGCGGCCACATTGCCATGTCCGCCATTTCCGCCGACGCCCGCGATCTGCGTGACCGATTGATCGATGTCGACCGTGTTCGATTGACTTGCATGAGCTGAGCCGCCCGAGCTCGCCAACGCAATGTTGATCGGATGATAGATCACCACAGGAGCGTCCACCAACGCACCGGAGAAATAGCCGCTGCCGCCGTTACCGGCACTGTTGTCGCCGCTGGCGATCACATTCGTCCAAGAGGAAGTACTGACGCTCCCTCCCGATGCAATATTTTCACTGCCGCCATGTCCGCCGACGCCGGCGATCTGAAAGGCGGATTGATCGACGTTCAACTTGTTGGACTGGTTGGCCAGGGCGACCGAGCCGTATCCTGAACTCACCGAGATGTTGATCGGCTCATAGATCAGCAAAGACGCGTGAACGATGCCGCCGTAGAAGTAGCCGTCTCCGCCGTTCCCAGCCGGGTTCGTTCCGCTCTCGACCGTGGCGGCGCCCATCCCGAAATGGTATGCGCCGCAAGCTGACTCGGTGGCCGAAGGATTCTGGCCCGCCGCAGTGTGGTGGCCGAAGTGACCCACGGATGTGGTGAGATGTTCGAATTGAATTGGGCCAGAGTCATGGGACAGGGCATGAGCGCTCGCGGGATGCGCTCCATGGCCCGCAAACGGGCTTGGACCATGGACTTTGACGCCGCTGTCGATCAGGTGCGGGGCACGCGGTGCCGGACCGGAGCCGTCGTCACCATCGTAGCCATGGTGGCGATGGGAGGCGTGATACAGCCGGATTCCATCCGACACTCGTGAAAAATCCATTGTAACCTCCCTCATCACAATCGCTCCGCGCAATCGGAGGGGCTCTGCACTCCGGACGGAATGTCATCCTGGGAAGATCGAAAGCCCAGTCGTCAGTTCGGATATAGCGCTTCGGGTGGTAGCCGTAACATCGGCTACATCCGTTCGAGTGGGCCGCTCTTGGGGCGCAGAGCGGACTAAGTTTGATGTGGCGCGGGCGGTGCTGACGTGCAGCAACGCGGATTGAACGACCGGACACCGCTGCACTATGCCGCAAGCGCGGGATGATGACGAGGTAGTCGAGCTCCTGCTGGCTCACGGTGCGGATATCGATGAGCGAGCTCGAATCGATGATTGCGTCACCCTAGTACAACTGGCGAAATCATGTGGCTGCAACGCAGCGATCAGGGCCTTCAGAAGGATCGCGCCTGAGCCTCGTGGGTAGGTGTACCGCTTCGCGCCCTTGCACGTCGATCGTCCTTGCGAAACTGCTCCAGGCGTGCCGGCCGAGTACTTCCTCGCAGCGTCCTCGCGATTGTGGGAGCCTGACACATCGGCGTGGCACGCAAATTAAATGCCGCCGCACAACAGGCGGTCTTTCTCCAATATTCCGATTATTATCTCTCGGACGTGCCCCGTATTATTCCGGAGAACGCTTCCGGCTCTCTGCCAACAGTCTGATCGGAAGGGAGGGGGTAGCTATCGTATTTGTATCACAAGAGTTTCTGTTCGTCCTAGGCGCGATCCAACGATGACTCGCTTTGGCGATAAAATTCAAATTGGTTAATTTAAGGACAATCTTATTTTAAATATTGACTGGGGTGGATATTTAATGAAGAGTTTATCGGTGGCGGCCGGAATTAAACCCGCAGCCGCTGAAAGCTGCCGAGGCGTCTACAAATCCATCTTGAAAGAAGAGGTTTCTCCTATGTTGAAGTATTACATCGAGACCAAGGAAGCGTTGAAGCGTCTGAGAACGGACCAGGATGGCGTGGTGTCGTTCGAGTACATCATCGTCGCCGTTTGTATCATTGGCGCTGTGTCGGCGGTGTTCGGTGTTGGGGCTGGCGGTGCGATCGGGACGGCGCTGACAGGCGGGATCACCGCCATCACCACCGCTTTCACTGCGGCGGTTTGATTCCACCATCTGACACCAGAGGGGGGCATTGGAACGTGTCCCCCCTCCTGAATGTGCTCCCTCGATTTTAGTGTGCCTACCACCTCCTTGAGGCATGCATTCTTATGGGCTGGGTTTCTTATATAGTCTCAATACTGGAAATCCTGTTGTTGCTGTACGTCGCAACGCTCGATGTCGCGACCCGCTTGATCAGAAATGATGTCTGTCTGGTGCTGGCGCTTCTCGGGATCGCTGGGCAATTTGCCAGCCCGATGCAACTGATCGAATCCCTGATTGCCGCGACGATCCTGTTCTTGTTGCTTTTCATGATTTTCCAGCGGAGGTGGATTGGCGGGGGCGACGTCAAGTTGCTGGTAGCTTTGGCCATTGGCCTGCCGCCAACGGGCTTGATCGAGTTGCTGACGGTAACCTCGCTGGCCGGGGGCGTTCTGGCCCTGGTGCATCTGACGATGCGCGTCCTGCCATATCCGAAGCTGGCGCCAGTCGGATCATCGCTCGCACGCCGAGTCTACGCGATCGAGCGCTGGCGCCACGTGCGACACGCGCCGCTCCCTTACGGCGTGGCCATAGCGTGCGGTGGCATCTGGGCCATCTTGAGCAAAGGATTGTGACATGTCATCCGCGTTGCGTCTCTCAATTATCCTGGTGCTATTGCTCGCAACCGCTGCGTTCGGGCTGATTGGCTACAACATGAACCTGCCGAAGCAGGTTCCGGTGGCGGTCGCGGAGCCGGCGAAGGCGCCTCCTTCGACCGTCGGCTATTTTGTTGCGGCACGTCCGCTGTCGAAAGGTACATTGGCCCGCGAAGAAGATTTCGCAGTACGCTCGGTGCCGCCTGAACGTCTTCCAGCAGGGGCGATTCTTGAAACGCCAGACTCCAAGGTCGGACTTCCCGGCTCTCTGGTTCGCAAGTTCGTCGACGCCGGCAGTCCGATCACCTTGCAGGACGTATTGCGGCCGCGGGATCGGGGTTTCCTGGCCAGCGTCTTGGCACCGGATAGCCGTGCAATCAGCATCAAGGTGGACGAGGAGTCTGGCGTCTCGGGGCTCATCAGGCCGGGTGATTATGTTGATGTCTTATTGACCCAGGTGTTCGAAAAGGCAGAACCCGCGCGTCGGGCCCTGAGTGAAACCGTCCTAGGCAACGTTCGAGTCATTGCGATTGACCAGGAGATTGTGCAAGGCGGGCGAACCATAAGCTCGGTGGCTGGCAAGCAAGCGCAAACAGTGTCGTTGGAGCTTGCGCCAGACCAGGTCAAAAAGATCACTGTCGCAAGGCAGCTCGGAACGCTCTCTCTGGCCGTACGGGCAGCCGTCGAGCAGTGGGATACGGCGGACACTGGCGCCATGTCCAGCTGCGATGTGTCGCCGGAAATTGCTCGCCAGAATGCAATTGCTGGCCGCACCGCGGCGGTGGTCGTTCATGCTGGCGGTCAGGTCAAGCAATACTCGGTCAGGAAACAGGATTCAGGCGACGGCGACACGATGGTCAACTGCGATGGGTCGGAAGTTTCCCGCCGGGGTACGACGATGATGGTTCAGGCAGGCAAGTTGCTGGAGAAACGTTGATGAGCGCTAACATTGCAGTCGTCAGTTCGCCTGAAGAAGCCACATCTGTCGTAGCGCGCAACCGGATCGTCTGTTTTGTAAATGACGAGCTTAGTGCTGCGGCTCTGCGCAAGGGCCTCGAAGGCAGTAACATATCGATCAAGCGTGGCACGATCCGTAATGCCATACGGATGCTCGAAACCGACACCGAACTATTCGCGTTGGTGACGGACATCAGTGGAATCGATGATCCATTTGCCGAACTTGAGAGACTGGCCGGCGTCTGCCCACCCGATGTCCGGGTGGCTCTGATCGGTGAGAACAGGGAGATCACCTTCTACCGCGAGCTTATGGAACTCGGCTTGACCGAGTACCTGCCCAGGCCGCTCACGCGGGACATGGTGCTGGACCAGCTGCGTCCGAAGCTGCTTGGCGACGTGACGGCCGGTTCGATTGATCGGGGCGGACATGTGATCTCGATCTGCGGTGCGCAGGGCGGTGCCGGCGCAACGAGTATCGCAATCAATCTCGCGCTGCAGCTGGCCGAGACCACCAAGGCCAAGGTCGCGCTGCTCGACCTTCACCTGCAAGCCGGCGAGACGGCCGTGATGCTGGGTGTTCAGCCCGGACCAGGGCTGCGCATCGCTCTGGAAAATCCCATGCGGGCGGACACACTGTTCCTGGAGCGCGCGGCAATTGAGGTCAATGAACGGGTTTGCCTGATCTCCGCCGATGAGGAACTGGATGCGCAGCTCGACATCACTGAAGCGGGCGTGAGACACGTGCTGGGTCTGCTCCGCCAACGGTTCAATTACATCGTTGTCGATGTACCGGTCCCGTTTCCGCCATCTATCCATCCGGTGATCACTCATTCTCGTCACGTGCTGGTGCTGCTGGAAGCCGAGATAACCGGACTTCGCAATGCCCACGCACTGCGCGCCGCTGTCACGAACATCGCCGGCAAAGATCGGGTCTTTACTTTGCTCAACCGCGCCAATCGCCCCGGCGGCCTTCCCAGGGCTGCGATTGTCAAGGCTTTGGGCGCAGAACCAGACATGGTGGTACCCGATCTCGGCAAGGGGATGACCCAGGCGGTCAATCTCGGAATTCCAGCGCTGAAGCACGTATCAGGACTGCGACGTCACCTCGCCCCGATTGTGCGCGAGATTACAGGGCTCGGCGCCGAGCGGAAGGGACGGCTGAGGAGGCTGCTCGGATTATGAAGACCTTTGGTCGGCGCGACGACGACACGCCAGCTCGTTTGCCTGCATCGACGCCACGGCCCGCGTCGACGCCGAGCTTGCCTGCAACTGCGCCCAGGCACGAGCCATTGCCTCAGCGGCCCCTGATGTCAGCATCGCTCCGCGAACGGGTCATTGAGCAGATTGAGCCGTCGGTGGCCGCGACTGTTTCGCGCGATGTCCTTCGCCGGCAGATCGAGGAAATCATTCATGGAATCGCCAATGAGGAAAGGCTCGAACTGTCGGGTCGCGAGCAGCTTCAGCTGGCTGACGAGATTGCGGACGACATGACCGGCTACGGGCCGCTGCGTCCGCTTCTGCTCGATCAATCGATCAACGATATCATGATCAATGGACCGAGTAACGTTTACGTGGAACGAGCTGGCAGGCTGGAACGGATCGCGGTGCGATTCCGCGACAATGATCACATTGCGTCGGTGGCGCAGAAAATCGCCGGTCAGGTTGGGCGACGCGTTGACGAATCCAGTCCGATGGTGGATTGCCGCTTGCCCGACGGCAGCCGGGTCAACATCATTTTTCCGCCGCTAGCGATCCACAGCCCCTGTATTTCGATCCGAAAATTTCCAAGCCGCCGTTTGGACATCGCCGGAATGGTCGAAAACGGCTCAATGACCGCAGCCATCGGACAATTACTGGAGATTGCCGCTCGGTCTCGGCTCAATGTTCTGGTCTCCGGCGGCACCGGCTCCGGCAAGACCACGCTGCTCAATGCCATGAGCCAGTTCATTGATCACAGTGAACGCGTCGTCACCATCGAGGATGCGGCAGAGTTGCAGCTTCAGCAGCCGCACGTGATCAGCCTGGAGACCCGGCCTCCCAGTCTTGAAGGCACTGGGCAGGTGACACAACGCGATCTGTTGTGGAATGCCCTGCGCATGCGTCCTGACCGGATCGTCGTGGGCGAGGTGCGCGGCGCCGAAGCGTTTGACATGCTGCAGGCGATGAACACGGGCCATGATGGTTCGATCTCCACGGTCCATGCCAATAGTGCCCGCGATGCCCTGACCCGCATCGAGAACATGGTGCAGATGGGACAGGTCAATCTGCCGTCGCGGGCCATTCGAGCTCAGATCGTCGCTGCGCTGGATCTCATCGTACAAGTCGAACGCATGCGCGACGGACAACGTCGCATTATCCAGATCACCGAGGTGATGGGGCTGGAAGGGGATGTGGTCACCACCAATGACATCGCAGCCTTCGAGTACCAGGAGGAGGATGAGCATGGGCGGATATCGGGAACTTACAAGTCTACCCTTGCAGTCCCGAAATTCAAAAGCCGTCTTGTCTATTTCGGCCTTGATCGCGCTTGGGCCGAGGCCATGAGGCAAATATGATACCTGAGTTCGTGATCGTCGCTGTTCTGGTGCTCGCGATGTGCGCAGCAGCCAGTGCGTTGTGGCTCGACGGCCGGGAGCGACGCATGCATCGCCGGCTGGCGGTAGCTCTACCGGCCTCCCATCCGGCTAGCCTGCCATCCATTCGCCGGGCGGAGACCGGATCCCGATCTCTGCTTCTCCACGGTTTTGCCAATTACAGGCCTGAGATGGTTCACGCCTGGCATCCGGCGTATGTACTACTGGCCTCCGCCATCACGGTAGCCGCAATCTTCTACGCCAATAGCCTGCTGGGATTTTCCATTCTATACGTGTCCGTCGCGGCTGCAGTTGCCGCCATAGTGGTCGTGCGAGGTCTGTTTGGATGGCAGCAACGTCGCTTCGCCGGTCAACTTTTTCGACAGCTGCCTGACGCGATCCAGCTGGTAACAAGTACGGTTCGATCGGGTCTTCCGGTGCACGAAGCATTTCGTACCATCGCGCGCGAGATGCCGCAACCAACGGCTGGACAGTTTGCCATCGTATGCAGCGAAGTGAATCTGGGTAGACCGCCGGAGGAAGCCGTCGAAGCCATCTATCGGCGAACGCAGGTGGCAGAGTATGCGATGTTCGCGGTGACACTTGCAGTCCAATTGAAGTCAGGCGGCAGCTTGGGTGAAACCTTGCAGACGCTAGGCGACACAGTAAGTCAGCGTGTTGCGCTAGCTGCTCGCGCCAAGGCGCTGGCAGGAGAGGTGATTTTCTCCTCGCGGGCACTTACGGTCTCGCCCCTGATTGCCGGAGCGTTGCTCTACGCCGCCAATCCGCAAAATGTCGATCTGTTGTTCTCTGATCCGATGGGAAACAAGCTTCTGGCTTACGCAATAGCCTCGGTGCTTATCGGACACCTAGTGATAAGCTGGATGGTCAGACGGGAAACAGAACTATGACGTTTGGTCTCAGTCTGGTGGCCCTCGCAGTAGCAGCTGGAACTGCGGCCTGCCTGTTGATCATCCGCGAAATGCACGTCCGCGCGATGGACACGCGGGTGTCAAACGCCGTGATGGGTATCCCTTACCGGTCAGCGACCGTCCAAGACGTGACCAGCTGGTTTTCATGGCTCGGCATGCGGTATCGGCGCTTCTACGCTGAGGAGAATTTGGAAGAACTGCGAACGATCCTTCACTCATCTGGTTTCAATCATCATCGAAGCTTGCCGATCTGGATCGGCGTCAAGGTCGTCAGCATGTTCTTGTTCCCGGTGATTGCGCTTCTTCTTGCGCAACTCTCGGGAAGGGGGCCTGCCGACGTGCTGGTCTTCACGCTGGTGGGCGTTGTGATCGGAATTATGGGGCCACGATTGATTCTGACGGTGCTGAAGCGCCGTTTTGATGCGACCATTCGGCTGGGCGCGCCGGACATGATCGACTTGCTGGTCGTGTGCAGCGAAGCGGGAATGGGCATGGAGAGCGCGCTGGGACGTGTAGCGGAAGAAATGAAGCAGACCAATCCTGCCATGGCTTGGGTATTGCACCGTCTCCTTGATGATCTCCGGATATTGCCAAATCGCATCGATGCATTCGAGAATTTGGCAAATACCTCAGAGGGGCTTCGCCGGTTCGGCACCATGATCAGCCAGAGCCTGCAATACGGAACGCCCTTGAGCCAAGCACTACGCAGTATAGCGGTCGACCTGCGGCGAGAACGTATTACCAAGCTCGAGGAAAGAGCACACAAATTGGGCGCCAAGCTGACCATTCCTATGGTGCTTTTCCTGCTTCCAGCCATGTTTGTCATCATGGGAGGAAGCCCCGTTTTGCACCTCGTGCGTTCGTTCGCAAGCTTCGGTAAGTAGCCATGAGCACAATCGCCCTTTCGAAAAACTATTCGCACGATCGGATCATGCGACTGTTCGGCAGCATGTGGTTCTTGTTGCTGGCGCTTTGCGTGGCCATCAAGATTGGGGCATCGCTTGCCGATCCCTGGCCATCGCTTCTGTCGGGTTTTTGCCTTGCCATTTTCTACATGCTCCTGGCGCTGTTGATCATCACTCGCTCTCCAGCAAAGGCGCATGCAGACGGCCTACTTCCGAGAATAGCTGCGTTCGTCGGGAGCTATTTGCCATGGACGATCAGCTTCCTGGGCAAAACCGACGAAACGCTGCCAAACCTGGCATCGACAGCTTGCGTGCTGGTCGGCACGATCATGATGCTTGTCACCATCCGACATCTAGGTCGGTCGTTCAGTTTGGTGCCGCAGGCGCGTTCGGTAGTGCAGACCGGTCCGTATCGATGGATCAAGCACCCACTCTATGTTGCAGAAGAGATCGTGGTCCTGGGCGTCGTGCTGCAATACCTGACACCGGTTACGGTGATGGTACTGGTCCTGCATATGGGCATCCAGGCATGCCGGATTCTTTACGAAGAAGACCTGCTTCGGCGCAATTGCCCTGAATATTCCAGCTACGAAGCATCACGTTGGCGCGTGATCCCGTATGTTTGGTGAGCGGCTATGCGTGGCCGGATTGTCATGGACATGGTTCAAATCGCCAAGGCTCGGGCTCCGCGATCGGAAGTCGTAGGTATCGGTCAAGTCAGGCGCGCGTGCCGTAGGGAGTCCTTCATCGCAGATCAGCGCGGAGCCGTCCCGTTTGAGACAGTGTTCGTCTACATATTCTTGGTGTCGTTCCTGCTGATGCCGCTCGCCGACGTAGCCGCCGCGGGCTTCCGCTTTATCTCCGCGTGGACCGCGTTGCGCTCCTTCGGGCAATATATCCAATACAAGAATCCGCCCGACCCGGCGAACCCGGGGACCTGGGTGTCAACGCTGCAGACAACAGTCGCAGGGCATACGATCGGCAACATCCAGGTCATGTGCGGAAGCACTGCCTGCAACTCCGGCAATCTTGGTTCGACTCCAAAGTACTTTACGTTTTCGACAACTGTCACTTTGGCCCCGATTGTGTTGACGTCGGTGCTGTGTCCCAGCGGTTGTACCTACACGCTGCCTTACTCTGAACGCTTCCAGTAGGTGTTTCCATGCGTAGTCTGCTCCGTTCCAGACAAGGCTCCGCCGCATTCGCAACAGTCATCGCGCTCGTGCCCCTCATCGGCGTGGTCGCACTCGGGGCCGAGGCCGGATCGTGGTACGTCACCAGGCAGCAGGCGCAGAATGCCGCCGATGCAGCGGCGTACTCGGGTGCCTTGCGACTTGCATGCTCGAATGCTGGTGTGCTCTGCGATACATCAGTGGATTATCACGCCAAGGAATTCGCGGCACAGAACGGGTTCTGCAACCCAGGCGATACGGCCTATCCGGGCACCAACTGTGCGACCAGCCTTCCAACAGGAATCTCGCGGGCCGTGCAGGTCGATATCGGCAGCTACAGTGCGGGTGCGTTCACGACGCCGCCCGCAGGAGGCGGCGGTAACGCCGTTCGCGCCCTCGTCAGTCAGCAACAGCCGGCCTACTTGTCGGCAGTGCTGGGTTTGACGACCGTCAACATCCCCGCCCAAGCCATCGCTCTGGTCGAACTACCGAGCAAGGTGTGCGCCTTGGCGCTCGGACCTGATCCGAACGGCGGCGGAGGGGCGCTTAAAATTGC
>Ga0209489_105676_pt1 | contig 21265 bp, 12 predicted proteins | sample SiratrowhiteBW_FD_187527 | JGI IMG/M metagenome (GOLD analysis project Ga0209489, IMG submission 187527) | Root nodule microbial communities of legume samples collected from California, USA - Siratro white BW (SPAdes) (version 2) | ecosystem: Host-associated > Plants > Roots > Nodule | place...
ATCTGATCAATAACGATTGATATCCTGACTCTACTAGTAATAGGAATCAAATAGATGATCATTACTAGGTGGTGAGAGTCGAAGGAGGTCTGAACTGGGTGACTGCAGCTTGAAATATAGCTGGCCAGGAAAGTCTCAGGGGGACTAACCCTGTCATACATGATTGATGATTCATTTGTGTGGGGGCTGTGTGGATTCACAGTTTGGAGATGTATGACAGGTGCATATCTTGGGGTCCATTCAATGCATGAGTCTTCCAGAAATAGAGTCATGTTTGTAGTGTATTAGATTCATATATTGTGATAATACATAAAATTGAATGTTTTTGATTTGTTAAAATTTGGTTAGCTTACCCCCTTTTCTTTTGGTTGTATTGGGTTTGATTTTCTATCTGTGATGATCGTGTCTTGACACGGGAGCAAATAGTGCTGCAGATGGATCTTTGGGAGATCATCTAGGTTGAGGGATGCTGTTAGGAATAGTACATTATTTTGAAAAACTTGTATATGATATTGTAAATATGTTTTGAAATTTCAGTTTAACTTTATTATGTAATATTGATGTATGTTAAATATGGAATACTGTAAGATATGCACTATGTTAATACTTTAGTCGCCTTAGTAGAAGCTTTTATTTATTTTTTATTGGGTGTTACAAATAACTCCTGTAATATTTATTGATTTTATATTTACATAAATTAAAATTAGAAATAATAATAATCAATATTTGGTGAATTTATTTTGAGATTTCTTTTGTTTTTTTTATAAAGTAAAATTAAGAATAATCTAATTAATAAAGAATATATTTGTTTCTAACCATTTAATTAAATAATTTTTCAATAGCTTTGAAGTATAAAAAGTTTTATGATATTTATAAAATCGCTTACGTAAAAATTTTTATGCCATTACTTATTTAAAAAGTAACATTAATTTTAAATAATTATTTCTTATAGAATGTATATAAATAATTTTATATAATAAGTTAAAAGAATATTCAAGATATCAATTTAATTATCTTTTGTAATAAAAATAAAAATAGAAATACAATTTTATTATAATTAATTAAGAAATATAAATTTTATTATTTATTTAATTCAATTTTAAATCATTTTTATTATAAAAATTATGATTTAATCAAATTAAAAATATAAAATAATTATTTAAAAATTAAATAATTTTTTATTGTTAGTTAAGCTGAATATAACAGTTATTATTAATAAAATTTGTTCATATTATATAATATTCATTAATTCCATACTAATGCAAATTAAAGTTTAATATAATGATAGATATTTGGTATTCTTTTATTTTTTAAAAGTTGTTTATAAGGACAAAATTTTATTTAAATGAATATTTAAAAATAAATATGTAATATAACTTAAAATTTATATTAATATTTGAAGGTATATTTAATAGAATATACCTTCAAATATTCTATTAAATATGAACTTATAAAATATTAATATAACTGTAATATATTTGAAGGTATTACTTATATAAAATAATAAGTTTTAAGATATTATTTGTTTGAAACATAATATTAATTTTAAATAATCATTCTTCATAACATGTATATAGATAATTTGATATAATAAATTAAAATATCGATTAAAAGCATTAATATAATTATCTTTGTAATAAAAATAAAAATATAATTTTATTGTAAATAATTGATAAATAAATATTTTATTATTTATTAAGCTTAATTTTAAATTGTTGTTATTATAAAAATTTATGATTTCATCAAGTTGTAAATATAAAATATTAATTTATACGTTAAATTTTTTATTATCATTTATTAAGTTGAATATAACTTTAAATCTACTAATACTAAGATTCGGTAATGTTATATAATATTTTATGGTTTCATATTAATTTAAAATAAAAATAATAATAAATAATTAGTGTGTTTGTTTTGAATTTATCTTCTTTAAAGTTTTTTAAAATGAAGTAAAAGAATATTTAATTAAAATAGAATATAAGTTTTTTAACCATTTCATTAATAGTATTTTAATATACTTTATGTATAAAATGTTTGATCATATGTGTAAAATTGTTCAAATAATAAATTTGAGGGTATTACTTATTTAAAAAATAAATAATATTAATTTTAAATAATTATTTATTAGGAGATGTATATAGATTCTCAAGGGATTATGTGTATGGTCTCAGTTGAAGCTAGTGAAGAACCTCCTCAAGTGTTCATTTGATAAAGAAATTACTTGAAGAGACTAGATTCTAGGTTTGGGTTGGTTTCTACTTGGATTAGGTCCCTCATCCATTAGTTTGTGTCGATCTATCAATTGCTTGCATTGCTCTTACTCAAATATAAGTGAAAATATCATTTTTAAATTTGTTTTAAAAAGATCACTGTTGTAGAGAAATTTCAATATGTTAAATTTCGAAAAAAACCTGTTAAATTTTGTAATAGTTTTAGGTTGACGTGGTTTTAAAGCCCAACAACGTGCATTTTTAGTATGCTTTTCGATTTCAATTAAGTTTCTACTCATTTTCAAAAGATTTTGAGGGAGTTTCTTGGAGACAAAACCCTAAGTGAGAAAGAATCACGGAAGATTGTAAATTCATCATGATTTCTCAACATTTGAAGAAGAGCAAAGCTTGCATTTGATTGTTTGGTGTGGCAGCTGCAATCTTGAGAAGATAAGTGTTCTTCTTTTATGCTTTTCATTGTGTTCAGCTGCTGCCAACGTGATTTTATAGATTGTATTGTGTTCTTGATTTGTTTCTTGGTTGGGTAGTGCTTAATAGGTGTGTTTAAGCATTGCAATTGGGGAAATATTGTAATTGAATTGTTGTATTGTGTGTTTGCATTCAAAACTGCAGTGGTGTACTACATTTGCACTGTGGGTGTGCATCTTGTGCAGTGGGAAACTGCACAAGGGGTAGAAGACCATCTTGTAGGGTTCAAGATTGGGTCTTGAGTGTGTTTTGATTGTAAACTTGATTGATATAGTGGAAATCCTTGCAAGGTTTTGCAAGGGATTGGACGTAGCTCTAGTGGTAGAGTAAAGCAGGATAAAAAGACTTGTATGATTTTCTTATTGCCTTACTTCTTTAATTTTCGAGCTGCATTTGTGCCATTTTCAATTCGGCTATCAAGAACAACTTGTTAAAACTAAAGAACAAACAGATTTAAAATACTCATTCTAGTTGTGTTTTTTTTAATTGGTTAAAATCAATTCTAATGTGTTGAAATTCAGTACTTTACTGCAACTTCTTAATCTTGGCTTATTAGCTATATTGTCTTACGTATTTAAGCTTATTGGATTTATTTTTGTATAAGAAGTAGTTTTTGTTGCTAACTGAATAAATTGTATTGTTCTCTAGATATCTGGATCGTTATTGCACATAATTGATTGAACTAATTTGTTGATTACTCACTTATGCTATTAGTAAAACTGGTGCAGTTTTTTAGATATTTGTGATCACTTTTATATCCATGTTATTGTTCTCAGCAGGTTCGGTTATTAAATTCTTATCTTTCTGAAAATTGTAACGCTATGTTAGTTTGGTTTAATTTGACCTAAATAAAATTAGAATTTCTCGTTCTATGTGATATATTGTTTGCTGCATCAGTGTGAATAATTTTGTGAACTGTATAATTATATTGTTTCACATTAAACTGTTCTGTAAAATTTGTGGCATATTTGACACATTAATCTTGATCAAACTATTACTAATCTATATTCTTTGATGCATTGCTGTGATTTCAAGTGGCTCAAATATGGTTTCTTGGTGTATTATAACTGCAACAGTTTGTGATTTCAACCTGTTGAAATCTGTTTTAACGTGTTAAAATTCTTATACTTGTTGAAAATTGACTAAGTGCTGGAAGGGATTTTCAACAGATTGTTTTTAATTTCAACCTGTTAAAAACTTGTTTAAAGAACTATTAGAAATATTTTAACGTGTTGATTTGATTTTTAACAAATTGTTTTTTACTGGTTTTACACACTGAACTGAATTTTAACCTACTATTTGTGAATTTAACATATTGTTTTTGTGTGGCTCTTTCATTGTAATCATAGTTTCATAAAAGTTCTCATTCAAACTTTCAAGTTTTCAAAAAGTATAAATTGCTTAATTCACCCCCCTCTTCAACATTGACCATCTTAGTTTTCAACAATTGGTATCTAGAGCGGGTTCTTGAAAGTTATTCAAGTTGATCCTAAACAGCCGAAAATAAACTTCCTTTTGTTGAGGGTGCCTTGATTCATAGGCCACCTATGTTTTGTGGTTTGAACTATCAATTTTGGAAAGTGAGAATGAGGATTTTTATTGAATGTATTGATCGTGGTGTTTGGGATGCTATTGTTAATGGACCATATGTTCCTAAAATGCTTGTTGATAATGTGTATGTTGATAAACCTTTGTTTGATTGGACTGGTGAAGAAAGTAGGAAAGCTCAGTATGATAGCATTGCTAAACATATAATTACCTCATCACTTAACCTTGATGAATTTTTAGGATCTCACAATGTACATTAGCTAAAGAGATGTGAGACATTCTTGAAGTTACGCATGAGGGTACGAGCGATGTTAAAAGAGCTAGAAAGCACGCTTTGATACAAGAATATGAGTTGTTCAGAATGAAGCCAGGGGAGACAATAGTTCAAGTACAGAAACGATTTACCCACATAGTTAATCACTTGATTGGTCTCGGCGAGTTGTTCGATAAGGAGGAGCTAAATATTAAAATTCTAAAGTGTCTGGACAAACTACAAAAAGCTCTTTATGGTTTGAAGTAGGCCCCGAGGCAGTGGTATGAAAGATTGAGCAATTTCCTAACTTCCCAAGGCTATGAAAGAGGGAAAGTTGATAAAACTCTTTTCACTAGAAAATTTAATTATGATATCATTCTTGTACAAGTTTATGTTGATGATATCATTTTTGGTTCTACTAATGAAAATCTTTGTCAAGAGTTTGTGTCAGCTATGCAGGGGGAGTTTGAGATGTCCATGATGGGAGAATTAAACTTCTTCCTTGGATTGCAAATGAAATAATTGGAGCATGGGACATTTCTAAGTCAATCTAAGTACTGCAAAGAGCTTCTGAAGAAATTCGAGATGGACAAATGCAAGAAAGCTTCAACACCAATATCTACTAGTTGCTACCTTGACTTGGATGAGAAGGGAGTTTCTTGTAGATCAGACAAAATATAGAGGGCTAATTGGTTCATTGTTATATCTTACAACTAGTCGTCTTGATATCATGTTTAGTGTTTGTATGTGTTTCAAGTTTCAATCTAACCCAAAGGAATCATACTTTAAAGTTGGAGAGAGGTTTTTGAAGTATTTGAAAGGAACAATCAATGAGGGATTGTGGTATCCTAGAGGAGCCCCATTGAGCTTGACAGGCTATTCAGACTTAGATTTTTTCAATTGCAAGCTAGACCGCAAGAGTACTAGTGGGACGTGTCATCTGCTAGGTGCTAGCTTGATTTCATGGCATAGTAAAAAAAAAAGCTTGTGTTGCCCTTTCAACAGCTGAACTCGAGTATATAGCAGCTGGGAGGTGTTGTGTACAAATATCGTGGATTAAACAACAACAAAGTGACTTTGGTCTAAGTCTTTCTAAAATACCTCTTAAGTGTGATAATACTAGTGCTATAAATCTAACTAAAAATCCTGTGCAGCACTCTAGGACTAAACACATCGAGATTCGACATCACTTTATTCATGATCATGTGAGCAATGAAGATTGTGAACTGTAGTTTATTGAAACGAATAAACAACTTGCTGATTTCTTCACCAAACCATTGGCAAGAGATAAGTTCAATATTCTAAGAACCAAATTGGGTATTTTAGACATATTTAATGTTTTAAATTGAATTTGCCTCAATAATTATATGTTTTTAAGTGTTATTGACTAACTGTGTCCATTGGAACAGCTTTAGCAAGCTCAAGCAAGTGGTACTGAAAAAGTGAACTTTAATATGTTAATTTCTCTAATAACCGGTTGAAAATCTGTTGCTGCATGTATGCCAGTAATTTTAACATGTTGTCGTTAAAATCAACATGTTGTTTTCCATGTATCTGAACCTGTTAACTTGTTAATTTCAGAAAACAGTTTGTTAATTACATGAATTCCAGGAATTTTAACATGTTGTCTGTGAAAATTAACCTGTTAAAACCAATGCTGCAGATTTGGCAGTTTGTCGTTTTAGTGGTTTTCTTGCAAAGATAGGCTTTGAGGAGCAGCTGTAGTGACCCTAAATAATCCAAGAGGTCATACACAACACCTTAGGACCCGTGACAATCTCTGAAAAATACAAAACTATCAAGTCACATTCCAGTTGGCCATGAGTGAGCAATTGGTCAAAAAGCACTCTGCAGAATTCAAATTTTGTTGTACAATGGCATCTTGGACTAGGCAGGTTTGAAAATGTGGTTATTCTGTTTTACATTCACATGGGTTGCATCATCTTCACATGCCACACAGTACTATGCATACTTGCTTGAAAATTGTCTTTAAAACTGAACCAAAACTGTAGGATAACATACAACTCTTGCATTCTGCATAACCTCGGCATTCTGCATATTTTCTTCTCCCAAAAACAGCAGCCATGTCATCCTCCACACCCACCAAACGAACTAGGACTTCATCCTCAAGCCAAGAAGAGGAAGATCAAGGTCACCTAGAGAGCTGGTTCAATGGAGATGCTGAACAAATGCAAACGTATATTCACAACTACAATAGAAAGATCCTTATAGCGCCAAAGTTCATAACCTCAAAGTGGCTGAAAGAGCAGCAGCTGGATGAGATCACAAATATCCTCAAGCATCAAAAGCTAAGGAAGTTTCTTGGACTAAATGGATGCATCTATCCAGATATTATGTGTTTTTCACCAATCTCCAATTTGATGGCCAAAAGATGTGCACTCATGTGAAAGGTGTTAACATGCTGATCACACCAAAGGAGTGGTTTGCCATAACGGGATTGAGGCATGAGGGCCAAAAAATTGAAAGGAAAGCTTTGGAAGACTTCAACAAAACTCAATTTTTTAAAGCATACATGAGGAATCTGAATGAAGAGGTGAAATCCTTTGGCGTTGGGAAGTTAACAATGACTCCAAGGATCTTAAAATTGCTGATTGTGTGTATTCTTACACCTAGGGGTAGCAACCATGCTACCCTCACTAAAGAAGACTTGATGTTGCTATATTGCTTGATAAATAGGGTGAAAGTTAACTGGGTATTCACCATGAAAAAGATCACATGTTTAAGGTACAGAAGCTAAATGATTATAAGCTGCCCTATGCTATCCTAATTTCTAGAATGATAGAATTTTTTGAGGTGGACTTGGTAGATGAGTTGGCTGAAAATCTGAAAGCTACAAGTGAGATCAACCTATCTATGTTGAACTGAATTGGCCTAAAAAAGTGAATGGAGCCTGGACATACAAGAGAGGAGATGGTTAAGGACAATTAGTGGCCATAGGTGTTGAAATCTCTTTGCAATTTTCCATGTCAAACTTCTTCAATAACTTTTAGCAATACTTGGTGTGACTAAGGAATGTCCCATGATTTAATTGCTTGATCTGTAATCCAAGAAAATAGTTAAGTTCTCCCATCATGGACATCTCAAATTCTCCCTGCATAGCTCTAACAAATTGCTCACACAGATTTTGATTAGTGGATCCAAATATAATATCATCAACATATACTTGAACCAAAATAGTATCATTGAATACTTTCTTGATAAATAATGTCTTATCTGTTTTGCCTCTCTCATATGCATGAGATAGTAAGAAGTTGTTCAACCTCTCATACCACTGTCTTGGGGCTTGCTTCAAACCATATAAAGCTTTCTTCAATTTGAATATGATCTTCAAATCCAGAAGGTTGACAAACATAAACTTCTTCATCAATATACCCATTAAGGAAAGCACTTTTGACATCCATTTGGTGAAGTTTGAATTCATTCATGTAGGCATATGCTAAGAGCAGTCTAACAGCTTCAAGTCTTGCTACTGGTGCATAGGTTTCCCCATAATCAATTCCTTCTTCCTGATTGTAACCCTTTGCAACCAGTCTAGCTTTGTTTCTCACAATAACACCTTGTTCATCTAACTTGTGTTTGAACACCCACTTAGTGCCAGTGACATTCATCTGATTAGTTCTTGGAACAAGTGTCCAGACCTCATTCCTAGCAAACTAGTTCAGTTTTTCATGCATATCAGTTATCCAATTGTTGTCTTCTAGTGCATCAGCTACACTCTTTGGTTCAGTTTGTGAAACAAAGGCCATATGTTCAAGAAATGATTCAGTGTTCTTCTGGTTGAAACTCCTTTATGGACTTGACCAATAACATTTTCTAAGGACAAATTTCTGGGAACCCTCTACTCTCTTGGAAGTCCAGAATTAACTACATCAGTACCAACTCCAGATTCAGTTGATTGAACTCCCTGATCATCTAATTGAACCTCTGGTAGTTTACTGGTATCTTCTAATTTATTTTCCAAACCAGTATCAGCTTGTTGAGTGTTTGGAAACTCATCATCTGCAACTGTCTTAGAATTTTCCTGCATATTCTGGTTAGTTTCATCAAATGTAATATGCATGGATTCCTCTACTAAGATGATTCTTTTATTGAATGCCCTATATGCATGACCATGGAGTGAATAACCAACGAAAATACCCTCATCAGATTTCGAATCAAATTTGCCCAAGTTATCCTTACCATTATTCAAAATAAAACACTTACAACCAAACACTTTTAGATGAGATAAATTGGGCTTTCTTCCTTTAAACAACTCATAGGGGGTCTTCTTCAACATTGGCCTGATGAGAACCCGATTCAGCACATAGCAAGTTGTGCTCACTGCATCTGCCTAGAAATACTTTGGCAATTTAGTCTCATTTAGCATTGTTCTAGCAAGTTCCTCCAAGGACCAATTCTTCCTTTCTACAACTCCATTCTGCTGTGGAGTTCTTGGTGCTGAGAAGTTATGTTTAATACCCAGTTTATTGCAGAATCTATCAAGCTTCTCATTCTGAAATTCTCCTCCATGATCCGATTTCATGGAAGAAATACTGCAGTCCTTCTCATTCTTAATAACTTTGACAAATCTTTTAAAAGCATGATTTCATCCTTGGTAGCAATGAAAAATGTCCAAGTAAACCGTGAATAGTCATCAACTATAACAAGACCATAGTATTTCCTCCTAGGCTCATAGTTCTAAAGGGCCTGAATAAATCCATGTGAAGCAGCTCAAGTGGTCTTGAAGAAGAAACAACATTTAAGGGTTTGAAAGTGCTTTTTGTTTGTTTACCCTTTTAGCATGCATCACACAGTTTGTTGCTTTCAAACTTGAGCTTAGGTAATCTAATTACTAGCTCTTTTGATGCAATCCTATTGAGATTATGCATATGAATATGAGTTAATCTTCTATGTCATAACCAAGATTCATCATTCCTAGTGGGCAAATAATCCATGCTAAATGTTATACAAGAGACATTAAGCATATATACATTATTTACCCTTTTACCTACTAGGACAGTTTCACTGGATTTTGAATCAGCTATGAGGCAAAGGTTAGGCTCAAAAGTGATCTTGTACCCCTTGTCACACAGTTAACTGATGCTGAGCAAGCTGTGCTTTAATCCATCCACTAAGAATACATCTTTGATGATCACTTTGTCATCTCCTCCAATGTCACCAACTCCAAGAATCGTACCCCGATTGTTATCTCCATAGGTGACATAGCCAGCAGGTTTTAGTTTCAGATTAGTTAACTGGGAAGCATCACCAGTCATGTGTTTGGAGCATCCACTGTCCAGTTACCATAGTAACTTACTGGATGCCAAACAGACTTTAGAGCTTTTTCCAGCCATCAAGCACGGTTGGGCTTCAATCTCTTCCTGTGAAGAGTTGCTGGATGAGGAACATTGTCTTCCTATGCAATATATGCCTTTCTTCCTTTTCCAGTCTTGTAACTCCTCTTTTCAACAATCTTTTCTTTGTCAACCAGTTTTGGACAGTCTGCTTTCACATGTCCCTGTTTGCCACAACCAAAAAAGGTTGGTTTATTTGAATTTGAATCAAATTTTCTACTATACCTCTTATTCTGTTGATTCTTTATCCTGCTCTTCAGTTTTATGAATTTCTGGAATTTCCTTGTCAGCAAATTAAGGCTTTCAATATCACTTTCTTCTTCTAAACTTTCCTCATTGGTTTCAACTTCAACAACTTTTGATTTGAGTGCGAGGCTTCTAATTTTCTTCTCAGAAGTTTCTATTTCTTTCAACCTCGTCATTTCCAGTTCATGCTCTCTCAACTTTCCAAAGAGTGCTGCTGTAGTGAGAGTTGTCAAATCTCTGGTTTCGGAGATGGCTGTCACTTTGGGCTGCCAACTTCTGTTCAAGCATTTCAAAATCTTTATATTCAGCACCTCCTCGTCAAATTGCTTTCCAAGCCCAATCAAGTGATTGACTATATGAGTGAATCTATTTTGCACATCAGTAATTGACTCTCCTTGTTGCATTCTGAATAATTCATATTCCTGAATCAGCGCATGCTTCCTAGCCCGTTTTACATCAGTAGTCCCTTCATGAGTGGCCTCAAGTATATCCCACATCTCCTTTGCCGAACTGCACTGTGAGACCCTAAAAAACTCATCCAGATTCAAAGTTGAAGTGATTATGTTCTTAGCTAAACAATCATACTGAACACGCTTGCTTTAAGCTTCAGTCAACTCATCATATGGTTTCACAGTAGATTCACCATTCACAAAAGAAACAAGAATAGAAGGTCCATTTACTATTGCATTTCATATAGCACGGTCAATAGATTCAATAAAAATCTTCATTCTCACTTTCCAAAATTGGTAATTGACCCTAGAAAACATGGGTGGCCTGTGTATGGAGGCTCCCTCAGCAAAAGGCAACTTGTTCTCTGCCATGGATCGAAAAACTTGACTAGGATTCAAGTCCTAGCTCTGATGTCAATTGTAAAATGAGTTTTGCCCAAGTTCAAGAAGGGGGTGAATTGAACACCTTTAAAAATTTTTGGAAATGTATTTTTCAATGTGAGGAATGAAAAATCTTAAAAGAAACTATTCAAGATGATATAAAATGCAATCAGCAAAGGTTCAAAACTAACTCCAGAAGAATAACAATAACACAGAATCAGTAAACTGAAGACAAATTTTAATTCTGGAAAACCAGTAGACTGTTAAGCAAGTTTTGGAAAAACAGTTACAGTAAAACCAGTTGTTAAAGATTAATTCAAGAAATCAAAGAATTCGATGAAATCCATGTTTGTAATGAATTACTAATTAAAGAACATTTTATCAAACAAGACAACCTTTGTTTAATGTATGAAAACTGTTTTTAACCAGTAATTATTGAAAATCAACTATTTTGGAAAAACAGATTAATGAACAATGAACACAATGAATTGAGAAATTGCTGATTTACAGAAAACTAGTAATCTAGTTATTGATCAGATTCAGAAATGTCTAGAGTAGACTGTATTCAAACAGAATATATGTTTTCAAAAGTTACTTAAAATGTTTTCAGAATGTTGAGGAATCTATTCAATTATCAAGTTTTAACAGATTCAAAAAAATCAAGAAAAACAGCAAGAACTATAAAGAAGAGAGCAAGAAACAGCAAGAACACACTGATTTATCCTGGTTCACCCTTCCTCAACGGCTATGTCCAGTCCCTTACTCCACAGTAAGGATTTCCACTGTAAAAGATCAAACTAGATCAGTTTACAACAATTCAATCACTTGCAACCCGCAAGAATACACTGCTCCCCGCAACAAACCCTCTGCTGAAACCTACAACAAAATCTAAAACTATACACACTCCACTATATATTCCAGAATACCCCTTACTGATCCCCTCAGCAACTTACAACCTTTACAGAACCCACTGTACAAACAGAATTACCACACCAGGTAACTCACACCATAATAGAATCCAGTACAATGAAAGAATTATCACAAACTCAGCAAAAAAAGCACTTCTATACAATAGATTATAAAAGTAATGAAGAAAGGGTATAGAAGGCTTAGTCTGATGACCAGATCAGTGATGTATCAGTCCCAGTCAATTCAAAGCTCCAGCAGTATTCAAAAAATAGTTCTTGATGAAGGAGTTCGAATGATCTTGACCACAAAACAAGAAGGCGCTTTTCTCTCTTTGAAAACTCAAAACTCTTGATCAGAAAATGATTTAGAATGATTTCATATCTGTTTTCAAAAACGCACCAACTATTTACAGACAACTATCTTAAAATTCAATCGATTGTTTGGCCAAACAGTCGATTGTTTTTCTCAAGTTAGTTAAAGCAGTTATTCAAAACTCAAGTTCTAATTTTAATGATTTCTGAAATCCTTTGTTAAATCAGAAAACACGTATGGAGCTTATCCTTGATTAAGATTGCATGCATCACTTATTTGAACTCAAACTTGACACACAACACACAATCCTAAGTTCTAGACCGAGCTCCTCCAATCTTCAACCAAACTCCATGCAGTTCACATATGAGCACAAGGTCTTGAACTTCATCACATGGTTGGCTTCATCAAATCTTTATAGCAACTCATTGGTGCTAACACACTTAATGATTAAATCATCAAATATCATTCCAAAAATATCTTTAACATTATAACAACATATATCTAGTAGATTCATCAAACTCATTTTCCAAGTCAAAACAATTCACATTCATTCAAAAACAATTCCTTAATCAATCATTGATAAAGGCATATTTTATTCAATAACTGATCTCAAACTTCTAAAACATATCAAAGTCTTATCACATCAATCCATAACAAAAATAATCAAAAGTTCTTGCATGCTATTTTCTAACATCATTACTAAAATAAGGTCTATTAATCACACAAAAATTGAGATAATCAAACTTATTCAGTGCTCAAGGACCAGTCAGACCTGCAAGAAATACTTGAGCATTGATAATCACATATTCAAGTTTTTATCCTTGAGTTCTATTTAAAAGTAACTAAATGTATAAAAATAAGTTACTAGCTTCCTTTACCCGATGACAATTCCCCAAAACAATTCCTCCAAACTAGCTAGTGGCACTAACCCAATATTTACGGATCTAGAATAAGTTATCAAAACAAAATCAAATTTCAGTATAATCTTAATTAAGTTGAGAGAAATCCTTTTCTCAACTGTCCTTACTAAGATTGATGACAAAAACCTAAGGAAAAACAGAGATTAAGGGATCTTTGGAACAAATTATGAACTTACTCTGTTTGAGATTCTGATCGATTAGAAATGATTATTAACTCTTTAGCTACTGTAAGGTGTGATCATATTCTAAAACAGATAAGGTATAGGGGGAGAAAAGTTACAGAGAAGGGAAAGAGATTTTGAGAATGTAAGAGAGGCACGATGGAGAGAGAAAGGAATTTACGGAAGTGCAAGGGTGCGTGCGTGCCTCTGTTTTGTTTCCTTTTTACTGTGCCTTACAACTTGTACCTTCATACATAATAATAATGTAAATTTATACTATAATAAAATAGTAAATTCAATCATTTCCTAATTTTTATCTTCTAATTTAGTCTACATAAATTCAAACAAAATATATATTTTACTTTTAAAATTAGTAATTCACATGAATAACATTAATCTCTTCCGTTAAATTTTAAGAAATGTTGAAACAATATAAGATTCTATGGAAAATATTACATTCCAACCGTGCGTGGTGAACTAACATACCATGGATGAATCCTTTAACTTTGTAGGGTTTGTAACATCTCATATTTTTCATATAATAGAAACTTTATTGCATAAAAAAAATTATATAATAAACTTGAATAGAAATATTCATACATTCATCATGTATTTCAAAATATACTTCTCCACATAAGATTTAATGAAATATCTTTGTAAAATTACAAATAAAATAAAATGAAGCTTCTCCATCACAATTCACTGGGACTCACACCACCTGTCAAATTCTCTGCTCCCATGTAATATACACGATCATCTCAGTTTTAAAAACAAAACAAACAACACACAAAAAGAAGGGTAAGCTAGAGAGTTTTCAAAAAATATATGTTTTCATAAATTGGATTTCTATCTCAACAAAACAACAACAATTCAATCTTTTATAATTCATCTCACATCATACATACACTGACTCACAAACAAAGACACTAGACTCTCTACTTCCGGAAGACACTCGTGCATTGAGTTAGACTCAGAGGTGTGCACCTGTCATATACCACCCAACTGTTCCGATCGGGCTCATATTTCAAACCTCAGAATAGTCTATTCCGATCGGGCTCATATTTCAAACCTCGAATCCCATATACACAGGGTTAATCCATATGTCATATTCCAATCGGGCTCATATTTCAAACCTCGGACGAGACCATATGAACCTCCTTCGACTCTTCACCAACTGGTAATCTTCATCCATGTGAATCCAATGCACCAATAGAGTCAGAATACCTCCTTAGAATCCCCAAACAATGCACATCCTAATAATCTCAACACGGGTATCTCCTTTCCTAAAGATACTATGTCTCGATCACATACCACATCATTCACAAACATTGATATTACATAATACAATACATAAACATTCATCCAATTCATTAATAAACAAATAATTACAATGTTTATGAAAAATAATCAAACTAGCTTCCCTTACCTCTATAGAGTAGAGATACTCAAAAACCCTAAAATCACAGGCAACCTAACTCTGTTCAAGAATCTGATCGGACACTCTTGATCTACTCAACGCTAGAAATCTAGGGATATCCTCTGATTGTCAATCTGATAATCTATAAGATCACAAATCTAGAGAGAAGGTAGAAAACTTTAAATAGAAATTGTTTGAGAAATGGTGGTTTTCACAAGAATGAAATTGTATATTTTCTTAAAGAAAGACAGATATATTTGGTAGTTTTTATAAACAGAATATCTTCTTAGAGATAATTGATGGTTTTTATTAGAATAAAATATAATATCTTTTAGGGAGAGAGTTGATAGTTTTTATAAAAATAAAACAAAATATCTTCTCAGAGAGATGAAATATCTTTTCAGAGAGATAATATATTCTGAGAGAGAATTGGTAGTTGTTATAAAAATAAAAAGTAAATAACTATATTTTATTTACTTAAACAACTCTTATATTAAAAAAAATAAGTATTATCTTATTTATCTCTAAAACTAAATTCAAATTTAATTTTTATTCTATAATTATTTTCTAGGGTATTACAGGATTCACGTCCTCTGAATTTCATTGTACTTTTACGAACATTGATTAGAGTATATAGAGTATATAGAAGAACAGTGAGGAGATCCACTAAAAAAATTAGTAACTAATATTCCATTTTTAACTCTGTCCTATGATATTTAACTAATTATCACATTCCTTTTATAATTTTAAATTTTAAATTACACCAAAAATGCAACTATTAAATTTTTTCTTTCAATTTATGTCTTGTCGTGTTTATAAGATAAAAGAAACTAAAATTTAGGATCATCATTGCAGCCACTTGTGTCCATTCCAATCGTAATTAAATATTTCATGTCAATTATAATTGAATATTCTTCTTCAATAACGGTTAGGTGGGGGATTGACACAAATATTTTTTTTAATGAAATTATATTTAATATATACATATATATTTTCACTTGTAATTTTTTTTCTTGTCTAAAAATATTAAAATTTTAGAATAATTATATTTTAAATACTTATTGATACTTATAAAATGTACTGTAAATAGTTAATACACCTCCCATTTTGTATTCATTTATATTAAATGTAATGGAAATTAGACTTGCATAAATATGATTAACACAAAGAAGTATAAATATATTATTATACATGAAATGTATCTTATTAAAAACAATAATAATGACGTAATCTTTCAAATAATTTTCCAAAAAGAATTTATCTTTTTTAATAAAAATTATTGAATGACATAGAATAATTATTTAGAAATAATATGTGAATAAAGGAATTATTTAACTGAATACAAATTATATAAATCAATGCCTATAAAAGAAATAATATAAATAACTATATTTCTAAACTAATAAAACTTTCGCGATGTGGGGGATATGGAAGTATACTCTGTCTTTGAACCAAAACTAAAAACTAAACAAAGATGAATAGATAATTACTATATAAAGATAGATACTTATGTATTCTTATATGCTTGCAAATAAATTATATACAAGAAGAAAAATATTTTAATTTTTCTTTAATTTAAATTGTAGGGATCTCCTCTCATGTTTTTTATATTAAGCTGAGGAATAGTGTATATTAACAGTTTATATTTTTCTCACTTTTGTTGGCTTTAATTTTGTATGAGACTGGAAAGTGATGTGCAAGTAGAAGAATGATACTAAATTTTAAATTTTATAATTTGGAATACAATCTTTTTTATATTTTAAATTACAAAATTTATAATATAATTAATACAAATTCTTATATTCTAAATTTTAAAATATAAAATATTGTATTTTGAATTATATAATTCGGAAAATACAAAAAAGATAAAGAGAGATGATGCAGAAAAAAAAAATAACAACTAAGTGTTTGATAATACGACTTTGAATAAGAAAACCAAATTTTTAAAAAGAATTTCTTCAATTCCAACTTGTGTCTTCATAGACATCTTATACAAGCCGGTAATTGTTTTTAAAAAGTATCCAAAGTATATTGATGCAAATTTATATTATTATAAAATTTATACTACTACGGTAAAAGAGAAAATTCATGGTCTCATATAAATAAATTCAAACTAGATATATGTTTTTATTATTTAAAAAGAATAATTCACAGCATACATGGAGATAACATTAATCATAAAAAATGTTGAAACAATAAATAATTCCATAGACATCTTATACAAGCCGGTAATTGTTTTTAAAAAGTATCCAAAGTATATTGATGCAAATTTATATTATTATAAAATTTATACTACTACGGTAAAAGAGAAAATTCATGGTCTCATATAAATAAATTCAAACTAGATATATGTTTTTATTATTTAAAAAGAATAATTCACAGCATACATGGAGATAACATTAATCATAAAAAATGTTGAAACAATAAATAATTCCAATTACATTCCAAAACTTTTCAAACAGTGAAATAACATACATTGCATAATGAATAGTGTATCTTGTCTGCTTTTTACTGGTTGAACAATCATTAAAATACCAACGAAGATCTATCGTCCAACAAATATCTAATTATCGTCACACTCTTTAGTCAACTTAAGTATGTTGTATAATTCTATTATATTCAATTAATTATCACTCACTTTAATAATTTAAAAAAAATTCAAATTACACCGAGAATTTAAAATTTATGATCTAGCAGTCACGTATATTTGTGCCTATCTCAATTGTAATTGAATACATTTCTTTCATAGCATAACTATTAGTGACAATAGACATATTATTTCTCTATTGAGATTATATTTGATATATACATATATAATCTCACTTATTAATTATTATATTACTTATTAGTTGTATTCTTTCTTTTCTTCTCTAAAAATATCAAAGTTTTAGATTAATTATTTTTTAAGCACTATTGATATTTATAAGTCATTATCCACCAGTTATTTAATGCAATTTAAGAAAATTTGAATTTCCAATTTGATATTTATAAGTCACCTCTAACAAATATTATATTTTATAATTATTTAAATTAGATGTAATACTTTATAAATATATAATGAGTATAAATAAGTATAAATATATTATTATTCAAATTAAGAAAAAAAATTATTTAGTGTGAAATGCAATTTATTAAAATCAACAATATAATCTTTCGAATAATTTTAAAATAATTTCTCTTTCTCGTTAAAAGATTATTGAATCATATAGAATAATTATTTAAAAATAATATGTGGATAAAAAGATTATTTCACTAAAAAAATTTATAAAATATAAAATACATTCTGAATTACACAAATATATATATATATATATATATATATATATATATATAATTTATATATTATAAAATAAAATATATCCTGAATACAAAATCCAAATACCAACCGAATTACACATTTCAAAATACAATTTCTTTTATATTTTAAGTTATATAATTCGAAATATATTTTTTTTAATGTTCTATATTACCAATCCATAATATACTTTTTCATATTTTAAATTTTAGAATATAAAAAAGTTATATTATAAATTGTGTAACCTGAAATATAACTTGTATTTTTTTTATATTTCAAATCATACAATCCATAATACAATTTTTCATATTATGAATTATAAAATATTCAAATTATATAATAAAAATAAGAAAAATAAAAAAAATACAATTAAGAAGATAATGAAAATAAAAAATAAAATAATTCTTTTAATTCACATATAAAGGTCCAAGCAGAGAATGCGATGCAGAAATAGTTAAGAAAATGTTGTGCCAAAAAACACGACTTTAATTTTAAGTTGAAAAAAAATAACACCTCAATAATACAACTTTCAACAATTTCTTTTTTTAAACTAAAATTGTGTTATTAAGTATAATTTCTACAATTTTAGCTTGTGTCTTCATACATAACCATGAAAACGTGAATTTCATAACTTTTACATTCGTACATATTAACAATGCAAATTTATATTGTTATGTTAAAAAAGAAAACTCATCATCTTCTTAATTTTCATGTTCCAATTCAATCTAAATAAATCCAAACAAGGTATAAATTTTATTTACTCTTTAGAAAGAGTAATTCACATCATATTTAGAAGTAACATTAATCTCTTCATCTGTTAAGTTTTCTAAAAAATATTGAAAGAATAAATGATTACATTTCAAGGTGAACAATAATACTATTTGTAAGATTAGAATGGTCCACACCCTCTATTGTATTCAAGAAAAACAATAAAAAGAGCACCGTCCAACAAAATCTCAACCACACTCTTTACTCAATCTAAATTTGTCTTATGATAATATGATATTCAACCAATTATGCTATTGGGTGCAATTTAAGAGATTTTGAATTTTGAATTTCGTTAAATAACTAACCCACTTCCAATCAATATTATATTTAGCAATAATTTATATAAGATGTAATGGGAACTACAACTTTATATAAATATAATAAGTACAAATAAGTATAAATATATTATTATTAAAATTAAGGGGGCAAAATCTCTCATATGGAATGCAATTTATTAAAAACAACAATAAATATGAAACCTTTCAAATAATCTTTCTAAGATAATTTCTTTTTTACAATAAAAAATTCATGTCTAGTCGTGACCTTACTCTAATCCAACTTGTCCTAATATTTGTCTAATCCAACTTGTCTTCATCTTAATATGATTTGGAGTGATTCTTTCTCCACCTCCATAGGTTCTTCATGTACCTCCATAGCATAGATAAAAGAATAATTTTGTCCTAGAATAGCTTCTACAATACCATATTAGCAAACCAAAACTCATCTTTCACTTACCACTTATGGAGGAAGACAATGGAGACCAGTCATGAAGAATAAGCCACTGGAAAATGAGTTGCATAATCAAACAACAATACATTTTTACAGTAAAAGAGGTGCACGTAATGGGAGATGAAGGCTAAGTGATGAAGGATGATGGTTAAAATGTTTTTCTTTTTACATAAGGGCAAAATTATCATTTTCAACATATATGGGGCGTAAGAAGAACCTATAGAGGTGGAGAAAGAAACACTCCTTGATTTGACATAGGCTGACTTTGATTCACCTTAATTGAATTTGCTTAAGCTAAACTCAATTCAACCTAACTTGACTTGGCTCAACTTGGATCTAATTTAACTCGGTTAAACCTGATTTAGTACATCTTAAACCTGATCCAACTCAACTTAACTTATATCCATTTTAACTTAATATAATTTTAACTTAACCTAAAACCCAACTTAATCCTATTAATATTGACCTAGATTTGGATTAATTAAATATACTAATTAACTCATGGTGATCCTTTTCCATAAAACTTTTTTTTATGTAAGTTTTCTTTTACCATGTGAACTTTGTTTTGTCCCTCCTTACCCATATGAGTAAAAGCAGGTGTTGAAGATTGTGCCAAACTAACATGTATACTCATTCACATTTAATTTCTATAATATCACTTCCTTAAAAACAATCCAATGTTAAATATACTAACTTAAACATTCACTTATTTATTGATTATCATCACAAGAATAGCAACACCAATCTAAGCAATAACGAATCGTAATCACCATACTAATTACGTTTATATTTCTTTATTTAAATTATAATATAAATTTTGTATTTAAAGTTTTTTATTGTATAGAAAAATATTATATTGTGACTTTAAATTGCTCCCACAATAAAACTGTATTCTTAAATTTAAAATTCCATTTATTAATAACTCACATAGAAAATGCTCTAATAATTCTTTTAAGAATATTAGTAAATAAATTACATAACTTTTTGCACTAGAAACCACGTTAGAAGTATTATAATGAATATAAATTGTGAATATACACTATTCTTCAGTTTAATATAAAAATAAAATATGAGAGGAGATGCCTACAATTTAAATTAAAGAAAAATTAAAATATTTTTTTCCTTCTATATAATTTATTTGCAATCAATTAAAGAATACATAACTATCTATCTTTATATAGTAATTTATCTATTCACATTAGGTTAGTTTTGGTTTAAAGACAATATATGCTTTCATATCCTACATGGAGAAAGTTTTATTCCTTTAGAACATATAAAATTATTTATATTCCTTTTGTTACCGATATTGATTTATATAATTTCTTTACAGTGAAACAATTTTTTTATTCACATATTGTTTTTAAATAATTATTCTATATAATTTAAATTTATAATATATACAAACTGGATGAAAATAATTTTAAATAATAATTGATTATCTCTTTATATATAACCAATTATGTTATAGAATATAATGTATATAATTGAGATGATTATATTCTAGATTAATATTCACACTTGTCTGAACATGACATGTAAATATTTAGTTTTGTACATATCAAAAATCAATGGATCCTTCAAATCATTATGTTGTGATACTATTAAACGTAAACATTTAATAAAATAGTTACATGACCAACATTTTATTTATTTTACTTTAGTTGTATTACTATTTTTTTTTTATAAAACTCATTCTAAACCTATAATTATCATATAAAATATATTAAATAAAAAAAGAAAAATAAGACTATCCAAAACTAGATCAAACTTGTGAAAAAAAAAAAAAAAACAAAAAAATAAAAAACATAAAAAAAAAATATAAAA
>Ga0209489_105678_pt1 | contig 21258 bp, 14 predicted proteins | sample SiratrowhiteBW_FD_187527 | JGI IMG/M metagenome (GOLD analysis project Ga0209489, IMG submission 187527) | Root nodule microbial communities of legume samples collected from California, USA - Siratro white BW (SPAdes) (version 2) | ecosystem: Host-associated > Plants > Roots > Nodule | place...
GAATTGTGTATATATAATGAATCCCTCAAGTGGTGCAAGACGCTAGGTGCTTGGCGGGAGGCAATGGTGGAAAGTGGTGTGGTTTATGGGGTTGTTGGGACGGTTGGGTGAAGGGCGACATGACGTCGCGTAGTGGGAGAGGGAAGAGATGAAGAGCATGGTGGAAGATGCACGCAGAGCTTGGGGGGTACGTGGTTGTATGGAGGTGTTCACTGTATGGGTAGATATGGAGGTATGCAGATTTGTGGTAGAGGTTGATAGGCGTGGTGTGATGACATGTGATTGAGGAAGACGAGGCCCACGGTGGAGGTGGTGGTCCTGTGGGAGTGTGGTCGTGGTTCTATGGTGGCTCACGGTGGCTATAGAGGAGCACGGTTAAGGTGGAAGAGGTTCAATGGTGCTACAGCATGGGCTTTTATAGGAGAAGGCATAGTGAGGCAGGGAGAGAGCATGGTGGTTTAGAGCTTGAGGAAGAGAGGTTTGGAGATGTGTTGGTGAAGAGGGGTTGTAGCCACGGTGGAGGTGCTGGAGGTGGAAGGCATTCGGAGGTGAAGAAGAAAGAGGCTAGGGACGAGTGAAGGTTCGTGGGCAGAGGTGCAGCTTGGATTCGGAGGAAATGGTGACTAGGTTGGAGAAAGCTGTGCGTTTAGGAGCTTGACAGTGAAGACAGTGGTTTGGGGATGGTGGCCCAAATCCGAGAACTTTGTGATTCTTTTTTCAATTTTAAGCATTACTCCTGATGTCTTGCTAGTCATTGTTTTATTTGGTGAGTGCATGGTGCAGGACAATATGCAATATGTATGTGTGACAATGCAATATTCTGATAATGAAACAGTAAAACCAATGACAGAGTAAGTAAATCACCAACCTTATATGTCGTTCCCTTTCTTTGTTGCTCTTTCTTTTCTCTATTGCTCTATGCCTCGTTCTCTTTCCTTGTTGCTCTTTCTTTTCTCCACTACAATCCTTTATTGATTTTTTTCAGATTTCCCCGAGCAGTGATTAGAGAAAGAGGGGTCTTTCAAATGTCTGAAATGAGAGCTCCAGAGGAGGGAAAAAAAATGTTGTTATGGGAGCCCCCTGTCCTGAGATTTAAAAGAAGGAGCCTGCTCAGCAGGAAAAGACCCGTTGGAGGGTTGACTTGGGCAGGTGTTTAAAGGGACAAAGCCATTTTGTTGAGATGTTTGGCAGCAAGGAAGGTTGGCAGGGGACAATTTGTTAGGATGGGGAAATTTTTATTGCAGGAGGTGGCTTTCCTGAGGGCAACATTACATGGAAGCATTGCAGGCAGTAGGTAGCAGACGGAAGCGCTACAAGGGGCAGAAGCATGAACAAGGTTTGGAGGGCTGAGGGCATTACTGGCAAAGGGAGGATCCTCACTGAATTTAGCCAAAAAAAGGAAAGAGGATCCTCCAATTAATCTCCCCTTTTCGTTATTTTTTGAATTTTAATATTTTTTGTAAAACAAAATTATATACATAAAAAAAAAGAAAAAAAGAAAAAAAAATTGTTTGATTATTATTTTGAGAAAGTAAAACTAAAAAAATGATAAGAGTAAAATTTTTCTTTTTACTATTTCATCTTTCCCAAAATGAGAAAGAGGTAAAAAGAGAAATTAAACTACATCATTAATTATTTTTATATTTTGAAAATGAAAGACACTAAGAACAAAAATCCAAAATTCTAATTAAAAGAGAAACTTTTTATTATTAATATTTTTAGAAATTAAATAAATCCAGACAAAATTAGGTGTTGACAAAGATGATAGTATGATAGGTAATAGTTAGTTATGGAGTTTAGCAAATTTTGGAATAGTAAAAATTTATGCAAAGACATTGGACATGACATCAGATGTGTCGGGCACAAGCCAGGGAGGTTGCTCTCAGATTTGGTCACACTAGCCGCATTTCCTTTTGAGTCACACACGATAGGCCCTGGGAGTTCTCGAGTTTGAAATGCATTGGGTGTCACTCTTTTAGCGTTGGGCATAGCCTAGTTGTGAATTTGTTATGCATTTATTTGATTGTATAGGAAATTTTGTTGTTTTCTTTCAATCTTAAGACTTATATTCATGTATAGATATTTCATCTAATTATTTTATTTACTATGAGATTACGAAGATAAAGTGAATGTTTGAGTCTTCAATTGTATTGGTTTGAAGAGAAAGATGTATGATGAGAATATTATGGATTGAAATCAACACATATTATTTTTAGGAAAGAAAATACTCGTATTGAGATTGTTTAGGATGTGCATTGCCATTGAGATTCATTTAAAAGGATATATTCTAACTCTACTGGTATATTAGAATCATATAGATGAAGATTACTGATGGTGAATATGAATGATTGCAGTTTGAACATAGTCGGTCAGAACAGGTCATATGGATTAAGCATGTCATACAAGGACGATTAATGAATTCATGTTTAGGGCTACATGACACAGCTACAAGTTATATGACAGGTGCTAATCTTTTAATCTATTTCAATGCACGAGTATTCCAAAAGTAAAGTCAATCATTTTTGTATTTGAGTCAGTGTTTGTGATATGAAAATGTGAGTTTTAACATTTTAGATAATTGATGATTGTTGTATGATGTATGAGATAAAAGTATGAAAGTTCCAAGTTGAGTTTGTAACTTGTTTGAAATAGAAAATTTAAACTTATGTTGTTATATTCTAAACATCTCTAGCTTATCCTTCGTTTCGTGCTTTGTTGATATTATTTTTATTTGTGATGATCATGTGTTACACATGAACAAATGATTTAACAAATGATGTTTTATCTTACTTTTTATATACTCTTCTAGTTATATTATTATTATAAATATCTATGAAAAGGGTGATAATTATCTTTTGAATTAATGTGATGAATGCAATATGTATGATATGCTTTTTAAATATATGTGGTATGTGATCTAGATAGAGTATCTCCAAGAAATAAGATAGTTATGTCCATGTTGTTAGGATGTGCATTGCTTAGGAATTTGAGTTGTGTGTGTCCTAATGAACTAACAATGGAAAGGAGTTATCCTAACTCTATTGGTGGTATATTAGAATCATATAGATAAAAACATATTATTTTCTTTAAATAATAGTTCATTGTTTCACCTTCATTTGTAGTTTGCCACATAGTTTACATATCTAATTTTTTCCTACATCACATCTAATGTATAATTTATACCAAAGATAAAAAAAAGTAGTTAATTATCTTCTAAGTTCTTGAAGCATCTAATTTAGACAACAAATACATAGACAATAATTCGATCCCTTCACATGATTTCAATTTTGTCAACTAAATTATACTAACTTATAACTTTATTTTCGTAATGTGGCCTATATTCATCTATCCAACTTTAATCATAATTATGCATTTTAAAAGGTTTTATTGTCATCAAATCATGTAGTGTAATTCTCACTTTTATTACTGAAAATGAGACTCTATATGCAATAAAAACAATTTTTATAACTGTTATTATATATATATATATATATATATATATATATATATATATATATATATATATATATAAGTCTACATATAAGTCTACATATTAAATTGCACAAAATTTTTTACAATATTTTATATTGATATCCAAAGTACATAAAATGTAAATAATGCTATACAATACATCACATTCAAGTATTTATCGAAGGAATGAATAAAATGCTTTGAACCCAAATTTCATCACACTTAAAATTAAAATTAATCTCTACATGTTAACAAACTATAAAACAAACACTATTTATAATAAATCTCAAACTTGAAGTAAAGTTTGCTCAATGCGTACATGAATAAAAATTTAAATTTAAATAAAATTTCTAATATAAATACAAATCACCAAATACACATTCATATATTTTAAAGCAATCAAGCCAAACAAGAAAGTACGATCACATTCCATTAAGATTACGAGTGTGGGACTAATAAATTAATTTCAATATATCTAAAGATTTTTAAACATTTAATCATAGGGACCTAAATAATTTTGTCCTTACAATTATACCATCAAAATTTAATTTTTATATTACCTTAAGTACAACAACGGCAAGAAGATGTGATGATGTGATATGATATCGTATACTTTGCGGTCAGAGCGAGATATAGGAATCTTGAGGAAGCATAATCTTAAATTATAGATTTACGAGTCATTTTACTTATATGTCGGAGATCTTATCCATCACTTACGAGTATAGAACTTCCACCGTTAGATTGCTATTTCCTAAAACACACAGTCTCTAGCATTTTCATCCTGTGAGTCAGAACTTGCAAGATGGCTGAGGTTGTACTCAAAGGTGTGCTTGGAAGTTTGACCTCTCTCGTTGAAACAGAGCTGGGATCATTTCTGGGTTTCAGTGGAGAAAAGGAAAAGCTTGAAAGCATGTTTATTGCAATCAAAGCTGCTCTTGAAGATGCTGAAGAGAAGCAATTCTTAGACAAAGCTACAAAGGATTGGGTGGGAAAGCTGAAAGATGCAGCTTACGAGCTTGATGACATCTTGGATGAGTGTGTCTATGAACAATTGCGGCTGGAACAAGAACAGGAAGGAGAAGTCAGGTGTTGTGTATCAGAAATGGTACTAAGTTCTTCCTTATCCTCTTTTCATCCCATCAATATCTGTTTTCGTTACAAGATTGCGAAAAGAATGAAGATGGTAAGTGAGAGATTAGATCGAATTGCTAGTGAAAAGAACCAGCTTCGTTTGACTTCGACGGTTCAAGAGGAAAGCCGTGGAGTCCCTGAGTGGCGCGACAAACCTTCTCACTTGTCACTGAACCAAAAGTCTACGGAAGAGAGAAAGATATAAAAAAAATTGTAGATTTTTTGGGAGGTGCTGCTTCTCGAGCTGAGAATTTACCAGTCTATCCGATCGTGGGTCAAGGCGGAATTGGGAAAACAACGCTGGCAAAACTCATCTTCAACCACAAGGATCTCAACGATTTTGAGTTAAAAATTTGGGTATGTGTTTCTGAAGATTTCGGTCTGGAGAGAATGTTAAAAGCTATCATCCAAGCCGCAACTAACAAGGAGGTCTGCAAGGATTTGGGTCCGGAGCCAATGCAAAGAAGACTTAGAAATCTGCTTGCAGGAAAAAGATACTTGCTTGTTTTGGACGACGTGTGGGATGTTATGAGACAGAATTGGGAGAAGAATTGGCAGATGTTGAGATTTGTACTGGACTGTGGGGAAAAGGGTGCTTCAGTTTTGGTCACCACTCGCTTTTCAAAAGTTGCAGAAATCATGGGAACAGTAAAACATCCCCATAGATTATCAGAGCTATCCGTAGATTATTGCTGGGAATTGTTTAAAGACCAAGCCTTTGGAGCAGACGAGGTAGAACCAGAAGAGCTTGAGGTGATAGGAAGGGAGATAGTAAAGAAGTGTGGAGGAGTGCCTCTCGCAGCAAATGCAATAGGAGGTCTTCTACGCTTTCACAGAAACAAGGATAAGTGGCTCAATATTATGAAAAGTAACCTTTTGACGTTATCACCCAATGAGAAGTCCATAATGCCTGTCCTTAGACTAAGTTACCTGAACTTACCAATTGAACTCAGACAATGTTTTACTTATTGTGCAATATTTCCCAAAGATGAACGCATAGAGAAGCAATATTTAATTGAACTTTGGATGGCTAATGGATTCATTTCATCTAATGGAAGGTTAGATGCTGAAGATGTTGGTGATGATGTATGGAATGAATTATATAGGAGATCATTTTTTCAGGATATAGAGACAGATGAATTTGGAAAAGTGAAGAGTTTCAAGATGCATGATCTTGTTCATGATCTTGCACAATTTGTTGCTGAAGAGGTTTGTTGCCTTACAGACGAAGATAGTGTATTTGTTTTATTTGAAAGAAAAAGAGTCTACCATCTCTCAGACTATCGGTGGTGGCTCCATTCAACCCAGTTGCATCAAATCAAATCTTTAAGGACTTATGTAGATAGCAGAACAACTGATGAACTTTCTACTGACGTGTTGAAATGCTATTCTTTACGACTGCTTCACTTAAGTCGATGGAAAGAATTGTCATCATCTATTGGTAATTTGAAACATCTAAGATACTTGAATCTTTCTTATGGTGAGTTCAAAACTCTTCCAGAATCCATATGTAAATTACTGAATTTGCAGATGTTGAAATTAGATTATTGTTACAGTCTGCAAAAACTGCCTGACAGTTTGGTACGCTTAAAAGCTCTGCAAGAGTTGTCTCTTAAAAACTGCAGGTCTCTATCAAGATTGCCACCTTATATAGGAAAGTTAAATTCTCTAAGGAGTTTATCCATGTACTTTGTTGACAAGGAAACAGGGTTCCTTATGACAGAACTAGGACCACTCAAGCTTAAAAGAGAGCTTCACATTAAACATCTGGAGAGAGTGAAAAGTGTAAATGATGCCAAAGAAGCCAATATGTCAAGTAAGCAACTGAATAAGCTGACGTTGACATGGGGGAGATTCAGAGAGGGTAAATTAGAAGGAAATGCTGAGGAGGTTCTTGAAGTCCTTCAACCTTGTAGTGAGACACTTAAGAGTTTGAGAGTGGAAGGGTACCAAGGTGCCCGTTTCCCAGAATGGGTGTCTAGTCCTTCTTTCAGAAACTTAACTTATCTAGTGTTGTGGAGTTGCAGAAATTGCATACAACTTCCCCTGTTGGGAAAACTACCTTCCCTAAAGAGGCTAAACATAGTATGGGCAGAATATGTAAAATACGTGCACGAGGAGAGCTGCGATGAAGATGTAACTTTCATGGCTCTAGAATATCTATCGCTCTGCAGGCTGCCAAGCCTAGTAAGGTTATCACATGAGGATGGGAAAAATCTGTTTCCGTGCCTTTCCACACTTGAAATTGAAGACTGTTCTAACTTTATGCCAGAGGAAGCGTGGCTGCAGGGGTTGCAGTCTCTCAAGAAATTGAAAATGAAGATGTGTCCTAAGTTGCAAGTGCGGGCAGGTCTGAAATGCCTAACCTGTATTGAGGATTTGACGATTGAGAGATGCGAAGAGGTGGAAGGTTTACAACATATGACCGACTTGAAGAAGTTAACATTAAGGAATCTTCCAAATATAGAATTCTTGTTTCAACAATTAAGCTTTGGAGAGCTTCCCTTGCTTCGTGAAGTACGCATTGTTGAGTGTTACAAATTGATGCGTCTTCCAACAAGCCTAAGCCTCAGCAGTCTGGAAGAATTGAGTATTATTGGTTGCAATCCTGAGTTAAAGAAGCGATGTGAGAAAGAAATTGGAGAGGACTGGCCAATAATAGCTCACATTCCCCGTCTCTATACATTCTGAATATTATGATTGGTGTGCCTGTGCAGTGCAGATATATATTGTGGCTCCTGTTTCTCACTTTCTATTATTTGTTATCCACTTTCCAACTTAAAAAAGTTGAAGACTTGTGTTTGTATAATTTAAACTCTTAACAAGACTGCTTCTTCCAGTTTGGTAATGATTTGCATTTGAGTTTGCAGAAAATTTAAAGACGATTTGATTTTCACAATCTTAGTGATTTGATTCCATACATTTTTTTACAATGTTTTTGTTTCTAAAATTTCCTCTTAGAAAAGGGCCATTTGTGCTTTTAAATGTGGCAGTGTAGAAGGCAATATACCTTATGTTGAAGTTCAACCTTTACTTAGGAATTGGAGTGACATCGACATCTATTGACCGCTTGGTTACGGAGGCTTTGATACCATGCTCATGATAGATTATAAAGATTTAGATAAAGGCCCGTGCATTTATTTATATCAGAGGTCCTTATTTTCCTTTATTAATTTATAATCTTCATTATTGTTATTGTTAATGTTGTTCTTGTTCTTATTATTAATAATAGAACAATTCTTGCTACATCCTTACGTACTTCTCGAAGATGGAGCAATTATGAAAAACCTGCTCTTTGTTTTGATCAAGTGCAATCTTAGTTTATTTTTTTGAACTCTGATATCTCAGAAATAAAAAATTTGTAATGAACTATTCAATTTACAGTCTTATTTCTATGTCAGAATAATGTGAAAGAAGGTAGACATGTAGGGTAGCAGGCTAACAGCTAGCCATGCCTTTGCTTATATAATTATGGACTACTTTTTCTTTAAACGAGTCATTAAAATTGTTGGCATCATTTCCTGGAGGCTTTGTTATTGACTGATCAATGGTTGTTTATATCACATGTTCTGTAAGTATCATCGTTATTTCCTTCTAACATTTCATAATCATTACTGTTGCACAATTTGAGTTTGATGCGTATAAATAGCATATCTGTATTTGCTATTTTGCTTATGTTTATGAGGCTGTTTTCAATCAAATATAATATTGAATATTATACCAGAAAGAACAAGTCAAATATTTTATTGGAGCCTGGTTCACTGTTTTAGGTACTATAATTCCTTTGGAATAAGTTCAATATGCTGCGTGTCGCTCTTGTGGCTAGTTGCATATCCATTCAAGTGCAGATGAGAAGTACAATGGATTATTATAAAATAGACATACAACACAGCCATATTTGTTCACTGTTTGAGCTTGTGTAATCTGCAATCCTACATAGCATATGCAGAATGACATGAATAGCTATGACGCAGATATCCTCTCTGAGACTGTATTTGCTAGAATATATTCATTTCACTTTTGCCGCAAAGAACCACGGACTAAAGATTAAGAAGCTTATGGCTTACGTAGCCAACCATGATAGACCTGTGTTTGAGATATGTTTATAACCCATCTCTATCCTCTCTCAAACAGATAAAACACTATAACTTTGTTGACAGTTAGTACCGAACATTGAATCATTATAATACACTAATTTATAAATATTGTATTTAACTATTCACAATCAATATCCTTGGTCACTCATCACAGTGCTTATGTGACATATTGGTGAATAACCCTAGCATTGAGAAGCTCCAGTTAAACAGTGCTGACTTGGGTGATGAGTTTAGCTTGGTGATTTGTATTTTTCATAGGATGGCTACCAAATGGAACTAAGAAATGGTAATTGTATTATGCAGTGTGCGAAAGCTATTGCTGAAATATTGAAGAAAAGTTCAAATTTGCGGGTTCTTGAACTGAATAATAACATGATTGAATATTCTTAATCGAATTTACCTAAGCTTATTGTAAGAGCGTAGAAGTGAGTGTCCAAATATTATTTTAATTTGTTTCTTGGAAATGGAGGCAGGGATTTTGAAGTCTAGCTGGAGCCGTTCTTGAGAATAACAGTATACGAAATATGCATCTCAAGTGAGTAAGATTGTCACATTAAGTATTCTCCCCAAAATTTTGAGGAAGTAGCAGTTTCATACTTGTAATGTTACAATTCCGTTGGAATTGTTTTTGACTAAATCTTTATGTTCGTTACTTTATTCTTTCGCTCTTTTGTGAATTCTTCCAACATTTCTCACTATTCCAAAACATGTGCTGTATAGAACACAATGTTTTCATGAATTTTCATACAGAACACCTGAAATTCCAAAATGCATCTTAGAAAAATTGAGAGCTAATCCTCAACATGTATGATCTTGTCACAATTACAAAATATTGCTGCATAATCCAGAAAAATATTTGGCTGCAGCTTAAACAAGAACACTTTACCCTGAACTTTAATATATGAACAGGAACTTCATTTGCATGGAAATTTTATTGGAGATGAAGAAATCCGTTCTTTGATGGCGGGATTATCTTCAAATAAAGGTGAACTTGTACTAATGTCTGGTCTTGACTGTCATTTATGCTTTCACAATTCCACTTTAGTATTAACTGACAAGAGTATTTATGTCCAAATTGCCATACCTGAGAAAACTTATGTTTTGGTTTTCCCTTAGTATTCACAGTAATAACTACTACAACAAAATTAACAGTTCTGCAAAGACAGATTTCTAAGAGGACAATTAGTTCTGATTATATTCGTTAGCTGGTTGTGTATAATTGTCAGGGAGCCGAAAAAATTGCAGCTGCTTTAAAGCAAAATCGGTCAATAACAACATTGGATCTGGTAAGAGATCCTAATTTGTTTCCTTTATGTTTGCTCTTTGTACATGGCTTGTCACTCCCCCTGCTCTGGTCATTAACAAAAGAAAAACAGAAAACAATACCACAATATCGATTTTGAACTTGCGAGCGAACGGACTGTGAGATGAAGTTTGCTTTTAGTAAATTGACTTTTTCGTTTTTTATCTTTGTCGTGTTGTTTGTATTCTCTATACACTGACACAGGTTTTTTCTCATTCTAAGTTAGAACTTAGTTATACACTGACACAGGTTTTTTCTCATTCTAAGTTAGAACTTAGTTGTAAGTTAACCCCGTTGGACCAGATGAAGCCAAGACTTTTAAAGTAGATCAATTTTTTCTTTTTTCGTATATGTCTCCGGCAAGAACTAGTAATAGTTCGTTCAGATAAATTTTTAGAGTTATTTATTGACGGACGGAAAGTATAGAAATTTATGTGTACCGTCGCCATAAAACTTTTATATTGTTGCTTCCACGAAATTTGAAAGTAGCACGAGTTATTGGTTGAGAGACTCGAAACTTTAACCAGGTTCCATTAATTAATTTCGAGCACATCACCTCATGCAAGTAAATTATTCCAATTAAGCAGAGTGTGAGGTGTCGTGGAACATGTCCGTTATGCATGTCAACGAATCAAACTAGATCTGAATGCACATTAAAAATACCATAAATACATTTCTTAGAGAGTAGTTGTTGACTTCCCAACCCTTTGCAAAATCCCAAAACTTATCATTGCATTTCCATTTCCGAAGCATACAGTCTCTCGCATTTTCATCCATTGAACCAGAACCTGCAAAATGGCTGAGGCTGTACTGAGAGGTGTGCTTGGAATTTTGACCTCTCTCGCTGCACCAGAGCTGGGATCATTTCTGGGTTTCAGTGGAGAAAAGGAAAAGCTTGAAAGCATGTCACTGCAATCAAGGCTGTTCTTGAAGATGCTGAAGAGAAGCAATTCTCAGACAAAGCTACAAAGAATTGGGTGGGAAAGCTGAAAGATGCAGCTTACGAGCTTGATGACATCTTGGACGAGTGTGTCTATGAACAATTGCGGCTGGAACAAGAAGAAGAAGAAGGAGAAGTCAGGTGTTGTGTATCAGAAATTGTACTATGCTCTTCCTTATCCTCTTTTCATCCCATGAATATCTATTTCCGTTACAAGATTGCGAAAAGAATGAAGATCATAAGTGAGATATTAGATCGAATTGCTAGTGAAAAGAACCACCTTGGTTTGACTTCGAGGGTTCAAGAGGAAACCCGTGGAGTCCCTGAGTGGCCCCAAACCTTCTCACTTGTCACTGAACCAAAAGTCTAGGGAAGAGAGAAAGATATAAAAAAAATTGTAGACTTTTTGGCAGGTGCTGCTTCTCGTGCTGAGAATTTACATGTCTATCCGATCGTGGGTCAAGGAGGACTTGGAAAAACAACGCTGGCAAAACTCATCTTCAATCACAAGGATCTCAAAGATTTTCAGTTAAAAATTTGGGTATGTGTTTCGGAAGATTTCGGTCTGGAGAGAATGTTAAAAGCTATCATCCAAGCTGCATCTGAGGAGGTCTGCAAGGATTTGGGTCTGGAGGCAATGCAAATAAGACTTAGAAAGGAGCTTTCAGGAAAAAGATATTTGCTTGTTTTGGATGACGTGTGGGATGTTAAGAAGCAGAATTGGGTGGAGAATTGGCGGATGCTGAGATCTGTACTGGACTGTGGGGCAAAGGGTGCTTCAGTTTTGGTCACCACTCGTTTTTCAAATGTTGCAGAAATCATGGGAACAATAAAACATCCTCACAGATTATCAGAGCTATCGGTAGATTATTGCTGGGAATTGTTTAAAGACCAAGCCTTTGGCGCAGACGAAGTAGAACCCGAAGAGCTTGTGGTGATAGGAAGGGAGATAGTAAAGAAGTGGGGAGGAGTGCCTCTGGCAGCAAAGGCAGTTGGAGGTCTTCTACGGTTTCATAGAAATAAGGATAAGTGGCTGAATATTATGGAAAGTAACCTTTTGAAGTTATCACCGGATGAGAAGTCCATAATGCCAGTCCTTAGACTAAGTTACCTGAACTTACCAACTGAACTCAGACAATGCTTTGCTTATTGTGCAATATTTCCCAAAGATGAAGGCATAGAGAAGCAATATTTAATTGAACTTTGGATGGCTATTGGATTCATTTCCTCTGATGGAAGGTTAGATGCTGAGGATGTTGGTGATGATGTATGGAATGAATTATATAGGAGATCATTTTTTCAGGAAATAGACATAGATGAATTTGGTAAAGTTTGGAGGTTCAAGATGCATGATCTTGTTCATGATCTTGCACAATTTGTGGCGGAGGAGGTTTGCTGCATCACAAACGACAATGACACAGGTGCTTTAGTTGAAAGAAAAAGAATCCACCATCTCTCAGACTATCGACGGGAGGTTCGTCCAACTCAGTTGCATCATCAAGTGAAGTAGTTAAGGACTTGCATAGCTCCAAAAGTGGAACTATCTCCTGGCGTGTTGAAATGTTGTTCTTTACGGCTGCTTCACCTAAGAGTAGAGAAAGAATTGTCATGTGCAATTGGTGATTTGAAACATCTAAGCTACTTGAATCTTTCTTATGGTAACTTCAAAACTCTTCCAGAATCTCTGTGTCAACTACTGAATTTACAAATACTCAAATTAGATTATTGTTTTAAACTCGAAAAGTTGCCATACGGTTTGGTACGCTTAAAAGCCCTGCAACAACTGTCTCTTAAAGGCTGTATGATGCTTTCAGTAACTCATGTAGGGAAGTTAAGTTCCTTAAGGAATTTATACACGTACATAGTTGGCGAGGAAAGAGGGTTCCTTTTGGCAGAACTGGGGCCACTCAAGCTTAAAAGAGATCTTGATATTGAACATGTGGAGAGAGTGAAAAGTGTAAATGATGCGAAAGAAGCCAATATGTCAAGTAAGCAACTGAATAAGTTTGACATTGGCATGGGAGAGAAGTGGAGAGGGGGAATTAGAAGGAAATGATGAGGAGGTTCTTGATGAGAAGGTTCTTGAAGCCCTTCAACCTTGTAGCGAGACACTTGAGAGTTTGATAGTGGAAGGTCGCTTCCCAGAATGGATGTCCAGTCCTTCTTTCAGATATTTAACTTATCTGGAGCTGTGGGATTGCATAAATTTTGTACAACTTCCGGTATTGGGAAAACTACCTTCGCTGAGGAGGTTGGAGATAAGTTGGGGAAGATGTGTAAAATACGTGTGCTACGATGATAGTGTAGCTTTCATGGCTTTAGAATATCTATCACTCCGAAGTCTTCCAAGCCTAATAAGGTTATCAAGTGAGGATGGAGAAAACCAGTTTCCGTGCCTTTCCACACTTGAAATTGAAGATTGTCCTAACTTTTCGCTGCAAGGCTTGCAATCTCTCAAGAAACTAAAAATGAAGGGGTGTCCTAAGTTGAAAGTGTGGACAGGCTTGCAATGCCTAACCTGTATTGAGGATTTAACGATCGAGAGATGCGACTAGGTGGAAGGATTACAACATATGACTGCCTTGAAGAACTTAACATTAAGTAATCTTTCAACAGAATCCTTGACTGACTGCTTTGAAGAGCTTCCCTGGCTTCGTGAAGTACGCCTTCTTCAGTGTTACAAATTGATGCGTCTTCCAACAAACCTAACACTATGTAGTCTGGAAACATTAATTATTATTGGTTGCAATCCTAAATTAAAGAAGCGATGTGAGAGGGGAACCGGAGAGGACTGGCCAATAATAGCTCACATTCCCCGTTTATTTATAGAGTAGCCAATAATAGCTCACATTCCCCGTTTATTTATAGAGTAATGTTATTTTAACACTGATACGTGGCATGACATTCATATGACACTGCTGATGTGGCAAAAATATTAGTTTTTTAAGTCAGTGTGTAAAGCGACCGAAGGTAGCCCAAAAGTCGTTCCCACCCAAAGCACTTTAACTCTCTCTCTCTCTGCCACTCTCTCTCTCTCTCTAGCTCTCTCGCACTATCTGAAGCTCTCTCACTCTGTCTGCACTTGCTTGCTCTCTCTGTGTTGTCTCACTAAAGGTTCGTCCACCTCAACGATTCGTCGTCGATATAAGCTAAAGGTTAGTTTTTTATGTCATTTATGTTGGAAAAGGAAGTAAAGGTTGCTCTTTTAAGTGATTTTTGATGGAAAATGATGTTTTTTTTAATTTTTCGTTTGATTTTAAAGTTTGGGTTTTTATGTGATTTTTGATGGAAAGTGAAGTATTTTTGGTCGTTTAACAATTTTGTTCTTGGTCGTTGCTAGAATAAAAAAGGTTTTTGCGTTTGTTGTTTGATTTCCGTTGGTGGTTGAAGTAAAGTTTGGTCTTTTATGTGATTTAGAGTGTTCTTCTTGGTTGTTGGTAGAAAAGGAATGTTTTTTGTAAGGGTTTTAGGTTTGTAATGTTTGAATCCGTTTGTTTTGGCAAGTGATGAACACATGTGTGTTGAGTCGCCAAAACATGCACTAAGGTGTCCCCTCCCTCATTAAAAAAGGGGTAACCGCTGATTAATGCAGAGTTAGAACCATTATTAATGCACACAGGTTAATTTGTGAAAATGGTCATTTAACTAAACTTGGATGTTTTGCTTTGGTGTTTGAACATTGATGACTGGAAAGGGAAAAAATGTTTTTAATGGTCGTTTTACAGTATTGTTGTTGGTTGTTGGTGGAAAAATATGTATGTATACTCCACGGTTTGTAATAGTTTAGTTATACTTTTATGGTTATCTGTATTTTTGGTTGAGTTGGTCACATTTTAATTTAGTTTATCATGGTTTATTTGCAGTCTGATCTTCACAGTTTTCGACAACAACTTGTGTATCAATGGGTTGTCCATGAGGATAATTGCAAATGCCAAACTGTGTTGTCTGTTGTCAATTTGATCAGTTTAAGTTCAGAACTTGCTATTATTCCCTATCACAGTAGTACATGATTGTTGTAATTGTTTGTATAGAACTGTATTATTTTAGCATTTGTTGCTAATATGTAGTCCTGTAAAAATTGTTACAATTATTGTTGTTAATATGAAGTACTGTAAATATTGTTATAATTATTGTTGTTAATATGAAGTACTGTAATATGATTATTTTGAGTGCAATCGCCAAAACTACAACTGGGGTATCTCCTCTTTAAGTCATGGGTAACCACTGCGACGATGTAATGTGAAAAATCAATATTAAGGAAGAGAGGTCATTAAAATGAACATGATGTAGTCAATAAAAGCGTGATTAATCCTCATGACAACTTAATTTGAAAAAAATGGTCTTTATGAAGAGGTTTGATATCAGTCCCCAAAACTACAACTAAGGTGTCCCCTTGTTAAGTCATGGGTAACCATAGTGTTGATGGAAGCCAAAAAACTAGTATTAAGGCATAGGGTCATTAAAATGAACATGATGTGGTCAATGAAAGTGTGATTAATCCTCATGACAACTTTCTTTGAAAAAAATGGTCCTTATGAAAAGGTTTGATATCAATCGCCAAAACTACAACTGAGGTATCCCCTCGTTAAGTCATGGATAAGCACTGCGGCGATGTAATTTGAAAAATCAATATTAAGGCAGAGAGGTCATTAAAATGAACATGATGTAGTCAATAAAAGCGTGATTAATCATTATGACAACTTAATTTGAAAGAAATGGTCTTTATGAAGATATTTGATATCAGTCGCCAAAACTACAACTGAGGTGTCCTCTCGTTAAGCCATGGGTAACCATTGGGCTGATAGAAGCCAAAAAACCAGTATTAAGGCAGAGAGGTCATTAAAATGAACATGATGTGGTCAATGAAAGCGTGATTAGTCCTCATGACAAATTTCTTTGAAAGAAATGGTCTTTATGAAGAGGTTTGATATTAGTCACCAAAACTACAACTGAGGTGTCCCCTCGCTAATCCATGGGTAACCATTAGATTGATGTCTTCATGTGTTTCCAAACCCAATCAATCCTCAACCCAGTACTTATTGTCATTTTTCCCCAGCACACAGCACATCCCTTCATTCTCAAAACCTTCAACCCTTAACAAAAATCATACAAATAAAAGTCTTTCTCAAAATCCTAAACCGTGAAACCAAATAAAGATTTTCTTTTTCATTAAAAATCTCATAAAAGAGCAACCTTTACTCCACAAACCTAAAGTCCATACGTAAATCATACAAGATGAACATTTAAATGATGAAAAATAGTTCATTTTCCATGAAAACCTCATAAAAGATTCACCTTTAACAACTTTTGATGGAAAACGGAAGAAAAACACCCACGGAAAAGACGAGAGCAGAGATGATAGCAGACAAAACAAAGGTACAGAGACGAAAGCAGGGAGATGAAAAGGAGAATGAAACGGGAGTGGAGATGGGAGCAGAGGCAGAGAGAGCGAGAGAGTGAGAGGAGTGCAGAGAATGGAATGAATGAGTGCCAAACTTGTATTTTCAAGTTTCAGAGACAAAAACCAAATTTGCTCTTACAACACACGCTACCAAAAATGACGTGTTACCTAAGATGTTTTGACAAAAATACTCCAGTGTCAAATGAGGTAAAAATCCAACTATGTCAAAAAATAATATTACTCTTATTTATATTTTGATTATTATGATTGGTGTGGCTGTGCAGTACAGATATATATTGTGGATCGTGTTCCTTACTTCCTATGTAAATAGAAGAACAGAGTTTTATTTCTTATATTTAGAACATTTTTATTATTTTTTGCTATTAACTTTCCAACTTAAAAATGTTGTTGTATAATTTAAACTCTCAACTTCACAAGACTGCTTCTTCCCTTTGGAAGTGATATGCATTTGGGTTTGCTGAAAATTTAAAGAGGATGTGATGTTCACAGTCTTTACCGATTTGATTCCACGCATTTTTTTTACAATGTTTTAAACTTCGAAATACTTTATATTAAAATTTTATTTATTTTATAGTGTTTTGGTAATTTTAAAAGTAAAGACTGCTATTTTTAATTAATTTAATCTTTTGTTTTAAACTTATATTTTTTTAATTTTTTGTTTTATTTCTTAATAATAACTTTTATTTGAATTTGCGAGAAAGTAGGAGATACAGTGTTTGTGACGCATAATAATAATAATAATAATATTTGTTTTGATGCATTTTTTAACAATATTTTAAAGAGTTGGTAGTTATTTGTTGCCTTTAATGCGTGGAAGAACATGGTTATTATCATTCTGACTGTGTAATCCCCGTTTTAAAGAACATGTGCCTAATTAAACCTTCTGATTGAATGCCTAATCTACATTTTGATGTTGCTTTGGGTATTACTTTTAAATTAATATTTTTTAAGATTTTCGTTTATTAAATAGCTCAATAAAATTATTTTGAAAGTAAAAAGTATATATATCTTTGAATTAGTATGAAATTCCCTGCAAATATTTTAAAAAATCATCTAGAAAATTATTTATAATTTTGAAATTCCCAAGAAATTACGTGGGAATATAAAATTTGTAAGAAATTTACTTAATATATGTATTAAAAGGGAACTTACAGAATCACAACTAAATATTTTTACAGAAAATTTTTCTGTATATTTTTTCTAGAAAACTCCACAGCAAATCTCTTATAAATCTTAAATCCTTTAGTAATTGATTATCTACGGACGGTCTACATGAATAAAAACGTGATGAAAATTTCACAGAAAACTTATTTATTGTGAATTTTTAAAAAATCACAACAAAAGTTTCAAAATATTTAATAGTGATATATAAAGTTGAAGAAGTAATTTTATTTTGCTATCACTGATTTTCTTATAAACAAAATAGATATATTTAAAAAAATCAATGTTTCAGTATTTTTTAAAATCTAATATGGTTAGGAGTTAATACTAACCGTGTTTATTTAGGGTTACTGTTTATACATATAGGAAGGTAAGAGCGATGAAACAAGAAAAAAAATATAAAAATGTTGGATAATAAAAAAATCACGTTAGACGGTCACAATTTGCAAAATAATAATTTTTAAGCAGTAAAGGGTCATTTCCTGATAAGAGAAAAAAAAACTAAAATTATAAAACTATGGACATGAAACAAGCTTTGAGGATAATAAAATGATATTTTCACAGCGATTTTAACGGTATTTCTATTTGATACCCGATATTGATAAAAAAGGAAAAAGAATATTTTAACGAGTTATGGAACTCATCTAATTATGGAATTCTTTTAAAACGTATAACAATTATGTTCAAGTGATTTTCTCTGTTTTGATATGTGATTTGTTGATAATTACTTTTAAATTTGTCTAACTTGTATGAAAACTAGGAACCTCATGTGTTCAAGTCTCCTCTCTTTTTAAAAGAAAATACAATTATAACATTAAAGAAGTAAAGAAGAAATTGTGATCCAACAAGTTCAAAGTGGAGGTACTTACAGGAAATTATGAAACTCTTTTAAAATGTATGACACCCACTTTCAGGTAATTTTCTCGTTTTTGGTATATGGTTTGTTGAGAAAGACTTTTGAACTTATGTTACAAATATAAAAAGTAAGAACCTCATGCATTCACGTCGCTCTTATTTTGCAAAAAAAAATATATATATAACTTTAATATTGTATAAAGAAATATGTTCTTCTAGAAAATTATAAAACTCTTTTAAATGTATGACAACTGCGTCCAGGTGGTTTCTTCTGTTTTGATATATGGTTTGTTGATAAGTATTTTTTTAACTCATCTAACAAATATGGAAAGTACAACATCGTGTGTTCATGTTTCTTCTCATGTTGAAAAAATGATATAATGTTATGAAAAGTAAGAGCATTTTCTTTTATTTTGATATGTGATTTGCTAATAAGTACTTTTAAAATCCAAGTGAAAAACAAAAAGCAGATATGAACTAAGTGTAGCATACATATATTTTAATAGAGATCATCTAGCTTCATTTATGATCTAAGTCATGTAAACTAATATATCAGGTGGTGAGAGGGTGTGTATAGAAAATTTATACACGCCAGGATCGCTGGTAGACACTCAGTATTGGATGTTTAAATTTACCATAATATTTTTCCTTAATTTGTTAGTAATCTAAGGTTGGGTATTGGATTAGATGTTAGTATCTGGTAGGGACATACTTAATAGGTCTTTTGAAACACGATAGGTCCATCTTTGACCTATATGTGTGATACGGTTCATATATGATCAATATGTACGATATGGTTCATGTGTGACCTATATGTATAATATAGCTCATGTGTAACCTATATATATGATGTATTCCATGTGAGACCTTTATGTATGATGTTTAATATAAATACCTAAAATAAAAATATAATTGGTATTGAAACTTTATATGTCAATTTTTAAAAGAATTATTATGAATGACTAAAATAATTTGTTCTTTCTACATATATTAAGTATGTTATAAAATTTTATTTTTATTAACTTATCTTTATTTTTCTTATGATATTGTAAACTGCAATAATTAATATATATATATATATATATATATATATATATATATATATATATATATAAACAAATAAGAATACAAATACTGAAATGTCTTAGAAAAACCTAAACGTTTAGCTTAAATTTCGTTCCATGAATGAATATATTTTACATATATCATATATCTAGGTAATAAGTATTTCAGAATATTATATACTTAATATAAACTCTTTGTCAAATTCACTACTACAAAATAAATAAATACATACATAATTTTAAAATATAATTAATTATATATATATATATATATATAATAATAAAATATTTATGCTTAATAATATCTTATTATTATTTATGTTTATACAGAATAATTATATTATTAATATATTACATTATTAGATATTAAACATAGAAGTATTAAAATAGTAAATAAAATTAATTAATTTAAATTTAAATATAAATATTTTATAAAGTAATTTGTTTTAATATTATTATTATTTGAAATATAACTTTTTTATTAATATTTGATAATATTTTTTATTTTAACACTAATTTTAATCTTGATTTAAAAAATTATTTATATATAAAAATATTTTTATAAATTTATTTTCTAAATTACTTTTAAAATTATAAACAAAATTGTTTTATTAAATCAATCAAATCAACTAAAAAAAAAATTATCTTGTTTTTCTTTTTTTTTTTTTCTACTTCTCATGTCATGGAAAGAAAGATAATAATAATTGGTATATGTATTGTTGATCTATTAATAAAAGATAAAGAACTAATATTTATAAAACTATATGCACCTCATTGTTCTGTCTGCCAAATCCGTAACCTCAACTTACACGTCCTACCTTATCTTCACATTTTTTTCATCATGATTTTCTATTTATATTTTATAATATATAATTGATTATATTTTATTTTTATGCAAATTTTAATTTTTATATAAAAATTGAAATTTTTTTTTTTCAATGTGTCTCAATTTTTAACTTTCTCTTATTCTTTTTGGTCTTTTTCTTTTTCTATGTAGATTCAAACACATATCATTTTTACATTTAAAATTTAATAATACATATTATAGTGTAAAAGAAATTTTTTATATTAAATATTTTTGACTAATTACATCACGTAAAAATCCAACTTAAATTTGAGAAAAGTAAATTTACACTCAATATAACATCTAACAAAAATGTAGTGTTAGATTTAGTGTCGAATTAAATTGTAGCATAAGAGTATTGTCCAAAAATTGGTCATCCTGTACTATTGTTTTTATATCAAAGCATTACTTTTATTTGTTGACATTTGAATGCATTGGTGGGATTTGAGGGGTTTTAGTGTAACAGTCTAAAAATTTTATAACTTTTGTCTGTTACAAAGTATTAACATCCATTTAAGGTTCAAGGTACTACAAAAAGTGTTCAGATATATTAGAGTACATCAGAGTTATGTATAACTATTCTCATGACAAAAGGAAAACCGTCTCAAGGTTATAGAGTCTTTAACTACAACAAAAACATATATACAATACAAAAGGAGATCGATTTAAAAGTATATCATCTTTAAGGTGCTCCTAAACCTGCATTTGCACCTCTTCATGTACATAGTACAATCATCGCAGTTCACAAAACAACAAGAAAAGCAAGGGTAAGCTAGCGAAATAATGTTTTTAGCTTATAAGAGTGAAAAGAATTGAAGTAATTAGATTTACAAATGCAAATACGAATTCTTAAGTCGAATAAAACTAAGTTTAACATTCAATCACAAACTTTCATACTTTATTCCAAATTCATTAACCTCATAATGATCCATCTGCAATCACCGTACCTTGATTTCCTTTCAATCCCCAG
>Ga0209489_105680_pt1 | contig 21252 bp, 6 predicted proteins | sample SiratrowhiteBW_FD_187527 | JGI IMG/M metagenome (GOLD analysis project Ga0209489, IMG submission 187527) | Root nodule microbial communities of legume samples collected from California, USA - Siratro white BW (SPAdes) (version 2) | ecosystem: Host-associated > Plants > Roots > Nodule | place: USA...
TCTTTTTCTATATTTTTCTGAATATGCATTAACACTATAGCATATCAAGTTATATCTAACTGTGAATTGTGAATGAATGAACAAATGGACAGATGGGGAGGCAAAGTTTGTGTTGCACAAAATAGAAACAATAGATGAGGCGAACTTGGGATACAGCTACAGCATAGTTGGAGGTGCTGCCTTGCCAGACAGTGCAGAGAAGATCACAACCGACACCAAACTCAGTGATGGTCCCAACGGAGGCTCACTTATAAAGTTGAGCATAAAATACCACAGCAAAGGAGATGCTCCACCCAATGAGGATGAGCTCAAAGCTGGCAAAGCCAAGAGTGATGCTCTTTTCAAGGTCATCGAGGCTTACCTTTTGGCCAATGCTTGATCACAACTGAGTTCTCTTGTGTGGAGTGTGTGGTTAGCTTAAGTTGATTTCCAATGTAATGGTGTTTACTTTCTTTTCGCCATTGGTGGCACAGTTATGTGAGAGTTGATATGTTCGTACTTCATCAATAAATCAATAAATTATGATACATGGTATCACTTCCAAGTTTGTTTTATGTTTATGATCATGAACTTATGTAGAATTTAATCTAGATTTTTTTAGTAGCGGAGAGTAAGCATTGAAATAGTCCGGATATTGGTGGACCTGAATTGTAAGTGAATCTGAATTTAGCTTACTTATCCATTACATGTATTTAAACTAAATGGTTACCAACAACTTTCCTATATTATATACACACAGACTTTTCTTGTGTGGAGTGTGTGCTCAACTTAATTTGGCTTATAATGTAAGTGTTGCCTTGTTTTTTTTGGCCTCAGACTTGTGAGAGCTGATATTTTGTATCTCATTTCATCCATAAATCATAATAAAGGAAAACATGACCTGATATTTTGGTTTTCTTTTAATGTCTATGATAGCAAATTTGCTTAGAGTTAAAGGCATTTCATTCCTTAGTAAATGAAAAACAAATTCAGCTAAAAATATATATGTACAGCATTGTTGGAAGTAGGTTTGACAAAGGACAGCAGAATCCGTCTAAACGAGAGTGTACTTGAACGCTCAATCAGCAATGCTTGTAGCTTCTGATTCCTTTTTCTCTTTTCCTCCAGGTACCCTAAACAAAAGTTTGCAGTCCTTATCAAACAGCCCATGTTGGTAAATAACTATTTGTTCAAAGTTAAACCATTAAACATAAGTGCATGATATAATCTCTTTTATCACGTAAAGACATGGCCATTTTTATTATTCAATATATGATTTCAATTGATCACTCGTGGAATCCTTTTTGTTGAACTGTCTAATATTATTAGATAAATCAAATAAGTTTTGTGGGACAATATTAAAGGTGTTTGGTTAATGTTAAATAACTTTTTTTTAACTGATAGTTATTTTGAGTTGAGGTAAGTTGGAGTAGTTTATAAATCAATATAAATTAGAGTTATTTTCTTAGTAACATAATTAAGGTTATTTCTTTATTAAAGTTAGATCGGGTTTTCTTGGCCAACAAAGATATTAGAAAGGAGTATAGCCTAGATGGAAGAGTTAATTATTATCAAACATACGAGTAAGAGTTCGCATCCATGTCTACTTGGCCTTTAGTTATTTCTCTATAATCTTTTCCGTATTTGTATCACTACAGAAAGAGTTGTGTTGCTCTTAATAAATCAGGGAGGTTTGTCCCACTATAACAGTAAACTACGAGTTGCATATTGATTTTTCCTCCTAGTATTGGTGACCTTATAGTTAATTTTTTATAGTGTTTGGTTACCTCAGGTAAAATGGATACATTTGGGTCAATCATCCATCCCCAAACAATTGCAAATGATGTGATAAGGGGATGGTTTTTGAGATGATATTGCTCAATTCCATGTTCCCACTTCAGATGTTCAAGTCCTTTGGTCTAGATTATGAAGATATTTTTTCCACTATTGTCAAAATAATTTATGTTCATCTATTTTTGGTTATAGTTGTTATTTATTATTGGGTTCATCATTAGTTATTAAGAATGTTTGCCTATATTCACTAAAAAAAATATTTAGAGACCAATTTTTAGCTATCAAATAGAATGATTGCTAATTTTGACCAAAATAATCACCAAATTAGATTTTGATTGCTAAGTAACTATAAAATAAAAGTAATGATTGAATTTAGTGACTAATTAAGTCAAGATAATTGATATTTAACATTAGCTACAAATATTTTAGTCACTTATACCATTATATTCTAAATTGGTATCTAATTTAGAATCTAATAGTATAAGTGGCTAAAACCTTGATAGCTAATGTTATATACCAATTATCTTGACTTAATTGGTCACTAAATTCAATCATTACTTTTATTTTATAGTTATTTAGCAACCAAAACTTAATTTGATGGTTATTTTATTTGGTAGCTAAAAAATAGTTTCTAAATAGTTTTTTCTTATACTGATCATACATTGCAGGAAGAAGTTCATATGGATCAACTCCTTGGTTTCACTATTTTTGGAGATTCTCATCTTGTTTGTAAGCTTCATCAATCCCCGTGAACATGCTTCGGTCATTTTAGTTCTGCCTTAATACAATTTGACATGACTAAGTGAGGCTGATCATTTTATCTTCATCTCTCATTCTCCTTATAGTAATTGTTGTTTATGTTGATGAAATTGTCACTACTAGTAATGATGAGACTAATTCGACACTCCAAAAAGTTTTTCATAACAGTTTCATGATGTCAGGTTCTCTCAACTATTTCTTAGGCATTAAAGTTTTTTAGTTGTCTTTTGGCATTATCGTTAATCAACATAAATATCAATAGACATTCTCACTAAAAGTGGTATGCTTGACTATGTGATCATCCTTGTGATAGGGATCCAATATCAAACTTCTTTCGATTCAAGAAGAGTCATTGAAATACCTAAAATGATAATGATACCTAGTAGGCATACTCAATTATATCACTATCACTAAACTTAATATCATTTTTGCAGTTAGTGTGATAAGTAAATTTCTAAATGGTGCTTGTGATAGCCTTTTGGAATGTTGTGACTTGTATTCTTTAATAATAATAAAAACTTCCAAACAAAAATTATTGTTTTAAGACATAATTAATACTAAAATCACTTATTACTTAGGTAAAAGATTCACTACTAGGTATTATATTCTTATCGGAAGGAAACCTAATCTCATAGAGAAGCAAAAACCAAAAACATAGTTGTTAGATCCAATGTAAAAGCATAATATATGTTATGACAGCAGCCATTTGTGAGCTTACCTAACTTAGCAACTACTACAACAGCACAAAATTGGAAACATCCACTAAAAGAAGCTAATTTGTGACAATTAAGTTGCACCTCACATTACATCCAACCCAATCTTCAATAAAAAACTAAACACATAGATATTAATTGTCACTTAGTTAAAAAAATGTACATTTTAGAAAAACTACATCTAGTTTTGTCCATTATAACAATTAGTTGATTAACGGTTCACCAAGTCTTTTAAAGAATTAAATTGAGTATATTTAATAAATTTGATACATGTAAGCTCTAGTTTAAGGGTGACATTATAATATAATTAGTCATTAACTATTACACCTTTATCAATCATTAGGTGTTATAAATTCTAAAAAAATAGGATCACTATTATTGGACAAAATTTTTTGTTATAATAATCTTTTATATCTTTAAATTTATATTTAAAAAAATAAAATTTTATTTAATAAACAATATAAACTTTTAAATTCGTTGGCGTTGATAAACTCATGGTCTTATTTCTAAGTTTTTTCTAAAAAAATATACAGTTAAAAACTTAGAAAATAAGTCAAATTTTTAAATACGTTAATTTAAACTTAAAAAAACATATAATAGATAAATAGATTCTTTAAAAAAAAAAATTACTTTCTCGAAACTGGTTATGAAAACCCAAACTCCTATTATTTCAACATCTGGAAGGGCGTCTAAAAAGAATTCTTTATATTTTTTGTGGGTGTGAATTTTATATATTATACTTTAATATAAAATCTAAAACTATTCATTCCTCAAATACAGCAAACAGTCGTCATAGTTGATCTTTGAAATTGATATGTATGCATTAACCTTCGAATTTGAAAGCTCCCAAATCGCTACACCGACCAACACATCAAAAAAGAATGATACATTCTATGTTTTAAGAAGATTGTTTATTTACATAAAAAGAATGTTCTTGGTAAACAAACATTTGTTTCAGTGTCTCTACAGCTTCTGCTTATAAATACACCTCACTCTCTCTGCCAAATACCCACACACAAAACATCTTCTCCTTCTTTCCATTCCTTTCCATCTCATTTACAATCCATTCATAACCACTTCTCCTGTGCCTCCAGCTACCCTTTACAAAGGCTGTTGATTTCTTCATGAGTGTTAAAATCGTGGTGGGCAAGGGTGGCCTCGAAGCCATCAAGAAGATCTCTTTCCTTGAGGGTACCATCTTCATTCTTTTTCTATATCTTTTCTGTATATGCATCAACACTACGTATAAGATTAACTAACTGTGAATTGCGAATGAATGGACAAAGTTTCTGTTGCACAAAATAGAAGGAATTAGATGAATTTATGATATTTGTAATAAATATCACAAATCTTGTAGTGAAAAAAAAAAAAAATAGAAGGTAAAATGGTAACTGTGAAATGGTTATAAGAATTTATTAGATATCAATGCATCATTGTTTTGATATATTTGCATAGAATTAGAGACATTTTGTTAGCATCAATTAAAGATGGCAAGAGATGAGGAACGTGTTCCACCTAATAGACCAATACATGACAAAAAAAACATCTAAAGTGTGTGCAACATTGTTGGAAGTAGGTTTGACCTGTAAAAACAAGGCAAGTTCTAGAGTCTCTACATATAAAACAAAGATCTTATAAAAATAGCAAATCCATATTTTTTATCTTTGAATAAGTAGAGTTTTAATAATAAATTGTGTTATCACTTGTTCTTAGTCTCTTTAATAGTAAATTATTTTTAATATAAAGGTCCAAATTTAAAGAAAATGAATCTTTTTATTTATAATTTTAATCTCTCATTTTTTTTATATAAATTTCTCCACTAATTTCATTTATCCACACTCATCTTCTTTATTCACAATCATCTTTTTTACTGATACTTCTCTTATTCTTTCATACTAATCTTTTTTATTTACATTCATCTCTTTCATCCACACTTAGACGTCATCATTTGCTTTCAACGATAGATTACACAGATAAATTATGAGAATAGATAAATAGAAAAAGTGCAATTATCAAAAAATAATATTAATAATAAATTTGTAAAATGATAATAATAAATATAAAAATAAGATAATTATAAAAATAAAATACTAATAATATTAATGTTAAAAACTAAAAACTAAAAACAATAATAAATTTAAATATAAATATTTAAATCCAATATATTTAAATAATTTAAAATAAATTTATTTATATTTTGAGTTTAACAAATCTTGTAAAAATTTAAAACATAAAGATATAACATAGCTTTTTGAATTCACTAACATCCACTTAAATTTCATCAATTCCATATAAGATCAATCTTTCATCCACTTAAATTTCATCAATTCCATATAAGATCAATCTTTCATCCACTTAAATTTCATCAATTCCATATAACATCAATCTTTCAACTAAAATTAAACAACTCCACTACTCACTTGTGAATTTACAACTTTATGCTTACCAAACATTTTAGTTAACACTTACTCAAAGGTTACTATAATTATAATTATTAACCAAGTTTTATAACTCAAACTAATTTTCCTTAACTTATAATAACTTGTTTTCTCAAAAAAGTATATTTCTTGCAAAGAAAATGAGTAAAAAATGCTAAAAAATTTCAGTTATTTTGAGAAAATTAAATCTAATAAGTAAATCTACTATTACAATATACTCATTTTTTTTCCAATAAACTTTTTATACTTAAAGTTTTTCTTTGAATTGGGTAAGGTTTCCTCTTAGTTATTTCTTAACTCAAGAAAAAAGAAAAAAATATGAAAAACTCTAGAAAAAAGGATAAATAGAATTTATTGAATTTATATTTTAGAAAATAGTTTAAAAAAAACAAAAAATACATAGTAATTTAATTTTCTTTTTTATAAGTATTTTTAAATAACTTAAAAGCACAAATGTCTTCTTCTGTACACTTTAAACTTTTTTTTCTTTCTAATACTAATAGGTCATTGTATTAGAAGTGGTTTATTAATTTGAGTTAATCTAAATAATTTTTTATTGACATTAAAAATAAATTTTTAATTTCGTAAGACAGCTTTATTTTTACATGCATGAACTAAAAATCTCTAATTTAATTAAAGCAATATGTCAATTTTGTTTTTTTCTCAAACTAATGAAGGACTGATGCTCAATTTCAAACGCCAAAAACCTAACTAGCTGACCAATAAGTTTGCAATCAAATATATATATATATTAAATTATGAAGTTATGAAGGGATTGAAAAGAATGAATCCCAGTATCTATATCCAACCCAACCAATCTAACTTTTGGAATATGAAATAAAGAAGAACTTCCAAAACAATCAAACCAAATTTAATATCAATATAAAATAAAAAGCATATGAAGTGTTAATTCATTACCTAATTAATTATGAACAGCACAGAGATCTTTCTTATACCTAATTTTTCTTGCCCAAACAAGCTAATTTAGAAAATGACCAACACATGAGATGAATAATTATTTATTTTTTCTTTGAAGGCTTAGGGTTTCAATTATCATTAAAGAATATCAGATGGAAAAGCATCTTGGGTTCAAAGATATTATCACTGGACACACGTCATGACAAGTGTGGTTGTGAAACTATCAACTTACAGAGTTGTCTGCATGTGAAGAATAATTAAATTGTAATTTTCATATAATTTAATAATATTTTTACTTGGGTTATGAGAAAATGGCTTATGTACTCACAATAAAAATCTTTTTTACATTCCTTTTAACAAGAAGTGTCTTGTACAATAAATGTTAATAAAATAGGACTACATATCCCAGCAAAAAAAATCATCTTTACAACACTTATTAACATTTGTATTATATTTTATCTCTATATTCATATTTATATGATTATGTGAAAAATATTAGTGGATGATTTGTAATATATTAAGTTATTAAAAAGGTGTAAGTAATTTGTATTTTATATTTATTTTTTAAAATTTTAAAATATAATTAAAAATAAAATAAGAATATAAAATATGTGTATAAGATGAAGAATTTCTATTATATATTTTTATAAATATTATAAATCAATATTAGTTATTTTAATTTTCTTGATAAATGTTTAAATTAATTAAAAATTAAATAAAAATAAAGATATAATGAAGAAAAATAAATAACACTATCTTAAAATTTTAAAATTATAACTATAACTCTCTAATTATATTTTTTTAATACTCCATATATTAATATTTATATTTAAATTAATTCAAATTAATATAATTATGATTAAAAAACAAATGTTTGACACATAATGGTGACAGATGACAAATTCAAATAATTACTCTATCCATCTCATTTAACCTATAGTTATAATATTTATGATTCTTGTTCCAAAACAATTAATGATTAAACTAATGAAGGTAAATAGTAACTGTAGCATTGATTGAGAGAATGATGCTATCTTAATAATACATATATTATTATTATTATTAGTATTAGAGAGTAGACGCAATTTTTAATAGTATTTATATTCTGTTGTATTATATAAAGCCGATAATTTTTTTTATAATTATTTGTAGTCATTTTTAATTAAAAAAATTATTTTCTTATCAAATTAAAACAATTTTATCATGTAAGACCATATATAAATATATAAGTTATTTTATTAAAAATAATGTATAGTCTTAAATTTAAAAACAATCATATATATTTTTATAAAATATTTAAAAACAATCATATATATTTAAAAACAATCATATTTATATTTTTAAAATTATATTTTCACATAAAAAAAAATGTACACATAGAAAAAAAAAGATGAAGAACATGTTTTCGTAGTTAGTATAAAATAAATAAGATAAAAAAATAGGAAATTCATTTATAATATAATAATAAAATAAATAGTGAGAGTGGAGGATTGTTCCAGTTTGTGAGAGTTAAATGGGCATAGAAAACCTGAGCGTGGAGTGCGCAATCACTTGGAGACACTAAATAATAAAACCCTTTGCAGTTCTCTTCCTCACTTTCAAACTTAACCTAAACCCAACGTCGTCGTTTCCTTCTTCCAATCACCATCGTCTCGCCAACCACTGCGTCAATGTCGGCCACTGGTGGCGCCGCCATCGCCGGTGGAAGCCGCAACCGCAATCGCCATCTCGGTGAGAATCGCTTCTACAGTCCGCCGCCGTTGCGAAAACACAGAGAGAAGCATGAGCAGCAAAGGTCGTCGCTGTCCAGAACTTCCTCGGAGAACAGGCCCGGCTCCTCTTCGGATTGTTCGATTTCTTCGCGTGCCACATCGGATATGTCCAATTTGGATCGATTGTTGGAGCACATCACGCCCCTCGTTCCTGCCCAATATTTTCCCAAGGTAAAATCAGCGACAATTGCGCTGGGTTTTTCTCCTTTATAGTTACTATTTATGATAAGGGAGGTGTTGAATTTACTTAATTTGCAGTGAAGTAGCAGCATTGGATCCTTTTATTTATTTATTTAGTGAGTGAATGAATGAATAGATAGGATGTTTGGTTAGTCAATGTAGATGAATCATGAATGCCGTTTAGGTTTTCTAGTTTAGGTTTTGTTATGTATGGCTCGCGTTGAGGTGACCCTATATTGATTGTTGCAAAACAACCTAGTACAGTGTGAATGTTGGTTAGTTTGTTTGGAAGGACTTTCTGCTTATTTGGGAAATTTTGTTTGTGTGGGAATTATCAGACGAACTCCAGGAGATGGAAAACAAGGGAGGCTGAATTGCATCCATACTTTGTGCTTGGAGACTTATGGGAATCTTTTAAGGAATGGAGTGCATATGGGGCTGGTGTTCCTATAGTGTTGAATGGGAGCGAATCCGTAACACAGTATTATAATGTCTCCTTATCTGCCATCCAGCTGTATATCGATCCTTCAAAGCCCTCCACTCGGCTAAGGTATGTTGGTGCCTGACATGTACCTTCCGGTGATTTGTGATCAATTAACTTTTATCCTTAAATCTTAAATATTTTTAAATCAGTGTCATTTCTTTTTTTATTGTTGTCTTGTACAATTTGTTTTTGCTATGACTAGGTGGATTGAAATTGTTCATTTTAGATGTCTTCTGAGGAAGATTTGGTAATGCATTTCTATTCTGCATGATGTATAAATGTAGTTCAAATTATCCACTAAGACCTTGAGGGTTTCATTTGGAGTCCTCTTATGCATGGATAAACACGTTAAAAGAAGGATTGGAGATATTATTAATAATCACATTGATATTCTTTCAAGTTTCTAACAACTTGAGGCAGAATTGAATGAGACTGAAGCAAACTTTCTCTTTTTTTCTACAAATTGATGAATTAGTTCAGAAATTAATTTCCGTGTTATTCCTAACTAGTTATTGTTATTTTAGGCTTTGGTCTGGTCTTAAATATTTTGCAAAGATATGACCTAGATAAACGAACTTGAGTTAAAAAATACTTTGCATAAATGCAAAATATATATGAAGAGAGATTGACCATCTCCAATTAATACATAACTAAATCGGAAGATGATGATAAACACTTTCCTAAACGAATGCTTGCAAACATAGAAAACGTTACTAAGCCGCAGTTCCTTATCTTTCAATTGAACATGTTACAAGATTATTTATTCTACCGAAACTCACGTTAGGATGTCACAAAAATCATTAGTTCTACTCAAAATAAGTTTGCTACATATTTTTCCAACTGTTACTGAGAAGGTGAAGTCATGTAAGTTTAGTCTTATTCTAAGTATTGGTACCATATCTCAAAATATTAATTGGTAGTTTTTCTCTCTAGGAGGATCATACATGTATTCGTATTGAATATGATATGGGTAAGACAGCTAAACTTTGCCATTTTTTAGGAGTATCTAGGTTTCAAATATAGAAGGTTATATCAATAATTTTTGGTTTGGCTTCTGATTGTGCTTTGGAGATGCCTTTGACAGGGTAGAGAGAATATTTTCCCATAACTGGGTGTTGAAGGATAGCATATGAAATGGGAGGGAAGACTAAGTAGCTTAAGAACTCACATGCCGTACATGTATTGTGCATGATTGTATTGCCTAGGCCAAGTCGTCAATGTCTGGTGTATACATCAACTTGTCTACAATTCTATAGTAGTTGAGTAAGCTGGGAACATATTTGCCAATCTGAATGTGTGATTTAATTCTCTAAGAGACCTAAGAATTGAGCACAATATTGGCAACTACTGAAACTTGATCCTTTTGTTGTGTGAACTTAAGCTAAATGTTTTAATAACTACAGACAGTAAATTTTCTTATCCCTGTATTCTTATATTGTGAAGTTGCATATTAGGTCGTTGGATTGTATTTAGTATGCTTACTCCATTGTCCATCACCCTCTGCAGCTCTATAAAATGTACCATTAATAGTATTTTTATATTTTATCACTCTTATGCTATTTTGTCCAGTGCTCAGCCTTCTGGGGTTCTACTACTAGTTGCCTACTTTCATAAATTACATATTGCTAGTTCTAGACAGCATCGATGTGATATATAAATTTATCTTACAGTTTTATGCTCATAGGAGTTCAGATCAAGGAACCACATCTTTTTTCCCTTTTTGCACATGTCATGATCTACCCTTTCCAGGACCAGTTTACCATTTTACCTTAATTTAAAGGGTTGGTGCACAGTATCGTACGTAACATTGTCTTCCTAATTTTCATCTTATCACAGGAAACCCAGTCAAGAAAGTGACTCTGAATCAGCTAGAGAGACAAGCAGTGACAGCAGCAGTGGCTATTGTCATGAAAGAGGAACTAAGAGTGTTCATGGCAGTAGGAATCATCTTAATGTTTTGGATGCAAGCAATCATGCTTTGGAAAGGGTCTCACAAGGTAAACCTTTCATGGGTTCATCAAGTGATGAGACTGAGAGCTGCAACCCTCCTGGTCAGCTTATATTTGAATTCTTTGAGCATGAGTCACCTTATAATCGTGAGCCATTAGCAACCAAGGCAAGATGTTATCATTTGTTGGACTTACATATTAGATTGTGGGTTTGGTTGGATAATTTTTTTTCGTAGCACTTTTAGCTAAATAAAATAAAAGGAAAGATGAAACTAACTTTTCATGAGCTAAATTTAGCTTGTGAATGATTTTGTTTCATTTTTCTCTTATTTTCTTATATGGGTGCTTATAGGAAAAAAATTTAACCAAATAGATCATATGTTTCTTTTTAATCCTAACAAGTATTCATATTGCTTGACTCAGATTGCTGATCTTGAACGACAATTTCCAGAGTTGAAAACATACTGGAGCTGTGATCTTTCTCCTGCAAGTTGGGTTTCATTTGCTTGGTATGTTTTTCTCATCCTCTTTGTCTTCTAATTATTATGGTTGGACAATGGTAATTACTAATTTAAAATTATTTGTTGCTGTGCATTATTAAAGGTACCCAATATACAGAATACCTACTGGTCCAACATTACAGAGCCTAAGTGCTTGCTTCCTGACATATCATTCCCTGTCAACAGCTTTGCAAAGTATGTATTTAATTTTTATGTATGTTAGATTCATTTAGATAGGCGTCAACTATAACACGTTTAATCTCTGAATCAGGTTCAAATACTGATGGGCTACATAATCATTATTCAAGAGGTAGGGACATATCGAAGCTATCATTACCAATCTTCGGGCTAGCCTCACACAAGTTTAAAATTTCTGTCTGGGATCCTGACGGAGTTTCTGAATGTCAGAAAGCGAACTCTCTGTCGCGAGCTGCTGAAAATTGGCTTAGGCTATTGCGAGTCAATCATCCTGATTACAATTACTTCATGACTCATTATACATATTTGAGATGACCGGAGATTCTCTTAACAGAAGCAGCCCAACTTCCAAATACCAGTTTATGTAATCCCTGCGAGTATATTTGTGTTGTCCATTAAATTAACAGTTATTTTTTCATATGCTCACAAACGCCTGAATCACTTGTGTTTTCCTAAATAGAACAGCAGGGTCACTGCTTCAGTAAGGGGAGAATAGGTATTGAAAACTATACACCTTTCATATTGAAGGGTCTGCTTCTGATTTTATAGTGATGCAAAAAAAAAAAACCATTATTAACAAAGTTTAAACTTTTTTTTATGTCTGATGTCTTGATGATGGTTGAAAGATCCAGTTGATATGTTACCTGATACATGTCTAGTATAAATGATGCCGACATATTTGTCCCATATAAACTTCTTTGTGGTGTGATGAAATTATCAATTATCGGATTTACACCACTTACTAGCTGATTTGGAAGTATTTCGCCAATCGCTTAAAACTCCGAGGACTTATCCCTGAAGTTCTGAAGACATTAAGAACATCAGACCTTCCCAATCATAGAGTCAGATTAAAAGTCCACTTACTAGCTGATTTGGAAGTATTTCGCCAATCGCTTAAAACTCCGAGGACTTATCCCTGAAGTTCTGAAGACATTAAGAACATCAGACCTTCCCAATCATAGAGTCAGATTAAAAGTGGGGATTCATTATATTATATTATTGAAGAATATAGATTGATTGTCACGAGTCATGTCATTGAAGTAAAAATCATGATAGGAAGAATTATTGGTAATATTATTTATATTCCATGCATGTACGTGTCTTCTCTAGTCACCAGTTTTCAAACTTACCATAGCCTTGGCTCACTGACAAGTAAACCAGTTTTTAGCCGTATGATCAATTACACGTGACATTCTTTAGAGTTCAAATAGAGAAGAGATTGAAGATCTTTCAAAATATTCAAATTGAAAGTTCTAATCAATTTTTGTCACTAATTATTGAAAATGTATCATTGGAAATATTTTTTTATTGAACTAGCGCAAATGATTTTCTTATTTTGATATTCATTGATAATCTCAGGGTTTTTTCTCTTACCTTAAGTTTGACATTCACAAGCTCCAAATTTAGGAATTCAATTTTTTTTTCATAATAGTTAAAGTAAACTTTTAATACAATGCATAATTTTTTTTCCTTCTACACCGACTTATCATTACTCAAGTAGAGGCTCTGGTAACATTTCTTATTTATTATGCAGACTATAATAAATGTATTTTGAATAGCATTTTGAAAATTCAAATAACATTTAATATGCGAATTGATGAAACTTCCTCCATCCAGCAGTGACCTCATAAAGTTGTAGTAGGAGTTAGGTATTTTGCCAACATCAAGGTTTCAAAAAGTTGTACGAAACAATAGTGAAGATAAGAATCTTCAGAAAGATTCCAACCAGATTATTCGTATAAATTTGTACTAATATTTTTTGCATTATAAATATTCTAAATCCAAAGTTTAAGTTTATTGCATGAATTATTTAAGTGTAGTTTTGATATACTTACCAGGCTCGAAATTATTATGGTCAACTGTAGGTGTATAATTTGTATTTGTGCTGTAGAATATCAAAATTTGAAGAAAACACAGCACCATTTGATTAACACGAGTTTTTGAATGTTATTATGATATACATGTTGTCTCTTCTGTTTATTTTTTAATGCACTTGGATGTGTGTTTCACAAGATCTATTCATCTTACGAAATCTATTTGCTAGTTATTATATATTAGAAAAAGTAAATTTAAGTTTAACTTATCTAATAAAATTGATTTGTAAAATGAGAATTATTATAATTTATATATTGTAAATTAATTTTATTTTTAATTGATATCAGATTTTCAATATTATATTGTAAACATAATCCTGGAAAGATAAAAATGTCGGAAAAATATTTTAAGCACTAAAAAAATTAAAATTTTGGAATAAAAGAGTAATTAAACTGTTAATCATTTCTAAAATTTTTTTATTTAATACAAATTTTAAAACAGTCACCCTGTTTATAGCAGTGATTTCTGGTAAACCCGTAATCAAGATCTCGTCCATACATATTTAATTTGATGATTACAAATTAGTTTTTAGTTATGCAAAAAACTAACCTACTTAAATATTATAAATTTTTTTACATATACTACAAAAAAAATTATTTCCTAAAACGTTTTATTTTCTAGAATTTCTATATACAACATGCTACATATTTATTGAAATGGGAGTCTTATTAATCAGACTTGATCCATTATTAACACAAAGTGAAATGTGAAGTCTTCCATGTGTACACAAAAGACAATAAATGCGCCAATTGGTTAACTAAGAAAGGATCTTTCTCTTACAGGGCTTCCATTCTTGGAATGTTTGTTCTCTTAGGAAGGAATTACAGTTAGCATGTGTTATGAATGCATTTACTTTAACAATATATATCCCTTTTATGAACTTCACAATAAATTAGGAATATAATAAAATTAGCAAACGTCTCTTATAATCAGGAACCGAAATATTCTTTTATTTATTTCTCATATAAAGAAGAAGATATATAAATACTTTTTACAAATGGATGAAATTACCACATTTACACACAAATTGACAATTTTAATTTGGAGACACAACAATAATTATTTGTTCTTTATATCCCTGTTTCTCACATGATCTTTTTTTTCTCTCTCTTATCTCTATTGTCTTTGCTATTTTGGTAACATGTGAAAATGACTGTTGATATTTTTGTACTTTTAATTATGTTTTTTTTTTCTTCAACTCATATCAAAAACAAATTCCATTTTATCTACCTCAATTTTTAGCAGTAGAGTGTGATTGAGTTGATCCCATCATAATCTCTACATTATCCTCACACGGCCAATATAGTATTAGAATGAGTGTAATGCTTCTTCTTTGATTGGTGGGGAGATAACGTTAAGTTACCATTTTGTCCTACTTTGCTTATGTGTTAAAATGGTATTTTATTCTACTCTACGCCTTAAAAAATATTATTGACTTAGCAATTTCACTAACTCAAAAGGTGAGGCTATAGAAATATAATTAAATTCAAGCTAAAAAATATACTACTTTAAAATTTATTTTATAGAATTAAATTTAAATACTGAGAGTTATTACCATCAAGCTCTCGTAGCTCAGTTGGTTAGAGCACCCGTTTAGTAAGCGGGAGGTCTTGAGTTCGACTCTCAACGAGAGCAATCTCCTTATTTTTTGGTTTTCTCTTAAACCTTTTTGTTTTTTTAGGGCTTTGGCCCAATTACGCTACCTTTAAAATAATTTTACAATGTAATAATTTCATCTTTCACTTGGCTTCTTTGTACAAAATTTCTTAATTACCTTAACAATGTAAAATCCTCAATATAGCAAATAAAATTAGGTCAACTTTACTACTTCCCATGCTTTACTCTCTCTTTTTTTTTCTTTTCACGAGTAAAAGGATAATAAAATATCTATCTTATAATAAGATACTTTGAACAAACTTCTTCTATATCGATTTTTTCATAAAATAAATTTTATTTTTCCGAAAGTTCATATTAATTTATTTATGTTATTTTTTAAAAAGATCTATTATATATATTTTTTATTTTTTTTAACTTATAGATAAATAAATTTTGTTTTTTTTTACATGTTTCTCGTGTTGAAGTCCTGTGGTCCACAATAACTCTAAAGCTCATTTCTTTTTGTTTTGGTATTAAAAAGGGTATTTTTATATCTTCATTTTAATTTGCTCATAAAGTGAATATAGAGGTTTTTTTCACATTCTCGTGTAATCTTTTTCCAAAAATGTCAGAATGGACAATTTTTTTATTCTCCGGGTAAATTGAGCCCAAGTTAGGATGAAAAAATTGTAATGAAATGATACCATTATAACAGAATTTTAGAATAAATGGTAACATTAATTGAAATTGTGTCATCATATTCTAATGTAGTATGATTTCAGTTTAATTTATTGTATTGAAATGGTGTTAGTGTGAGACAATTTTAATTTAATTTATTATACTAAAATTATGATGATGTTTAATAATTTCAGTTTAATTTTTAAAATCGTGTTAAATAAAATCAGTGTTACGATGACACCATCTTTTCTTGATGACACCATCTTTTCTTGAAATTGTATAACTTGGTACGATTTACCCTTATTCATTCTAAAAATTTTATAAAAGAATTACACAAGAGAAAATTTTCCGAGCAAAGTGGTGAGGATAACATATGGGTTGTGGCAATGGGTCACTGTCTATATGATATTTAAGTAATGAAGGGCAGAGTGATGGTAAAGAAAAGGAGATGGAATGGTCCTCGTTAAGGGACTAAACTCAATGCCCAGAAAATTGGTGAGATAAATTTGTAAAGTTTTGTGGTGAGGTGAAGTAAACAAAGAGTACTTCATTCATTTGGTACATATGTAGCAAAAACAAATGTGTAATCATAGTACGTAACCTTCACATATCGTCCAATTATTTTGGCTTTAATTGTAACTTGGTTTTTGACTTTTAGCAATCATATTGTTCCATCACATGGTCACCAAACACACACAAAAACGTATGATTGCTCCAACTGGAATAACATGGAGAAAAAGACTCTTCCTATTCACTCCCTTATCATACTTTCTCTCTAATTTCAATTTTCAGAGAGATTCATTATTATTCTTCAACTTGTTTTCTTTATATATTTTAACAACCATTATTTTCAACTTCGTACTAAAGTTTCACATCTTATTCATAGTATGATCAATATTTTTATATTTTATTTAAAGATTATTGAGTAGAATATATACAACTACAAGATTTGATATGTCAGGTGGCATTGCTTGTGTCTGCGCCATGTGCATTGAACATGTTTGAAAAAAATGCGCAAACAAAATGCTGCTTCTTCACTTTAAGATGCTATGCTGACTCAACCTTGCACAGCTCTGTGGTGTTGCCCACAGTGATAACTTTTCCAGTTCATGGCTTCACATATACCCTTCACTCCTAAGGACACAAAAAAAGAAGCCTCGTTTTTGGTTCAATTTAGATCCACTGAACAGCACCATGCCCCCCCAACTTGTCCCAACAATTGCTGATGATGAATGAGAATTTACTTTATATAGCTTCAAGATCATGTTTACGGGGAAACCTAGAAAAGTGACCATGCCTTTCCATCAACATGCATGTTTTGTCGGTGCACTCTATGCATGTTTTGGCTGAGCTAATTATGTTTACATGTGATCTAAACCCTAAAAAATAAGTATTTTAATATATTTGCCTAAAAATGAAGATATTCTCTCTTATTTAGTTTCATTATTGGATACTAAAAATCCTATACTCACACACAAATATCTTATTATTATAATCACTTAAAACTTTTATTGATCAACTAGATAATTTTCTGTAAGTAGACTTTGCTTAGGTCTCTGAATACTAATCAAAGTTTAAGTTCAGAAAGGAAATATTTCAAAACTAGACACCCCTCTTTCCGACAAGAACAGCTTCATACCTAGTAATTCAAGGTTGAAAGAGTCATGTTTGTTTTATGTAGAACAAACTTTCAGTGTTGATTTATGCAGCAAGAATATTTTTGTTGAGGAAATCATCTGAGCCAATAATAAAGGGCTATGTGTTTGTATAAGGTGTTTGTGCCCACAAGAAGGTAAAGGACGGGGTGAAAGGACCACAACCACATGCTACCTAGCTTGCAAGTGCTGACCATTGAATTAGATTGTTCGATCTGTACAAGTGAAAAGATAGTATGATAGCTGTACAAGTGCTGAGACCATAGAAATGATGAGGCTATCATAAAAAACTCTCTTGTCAATGAAACATTTCCTCAATGCAATGCAGTAGTAGGCTAGCTAGGTAGTTGAGTATGCATGCTGAATTGCTTCAAACAAGGGGGAAAAAGAGGGGAAAAGGGACATGCATGCAAAGGGAGTTAATTATATGTATTTGCAGATAGTGTCACATGTGACTATGCTGTTGGAAGAATAAAATTATCTGTATATGAGAGAGGTGAGGGCACATGAAAAAAAGAGGCTTAGCTATTCCATAATACTACGTACTGTTTGCCACAACTTGCCAAATTCAAGAATAATGCTCTCTCATGCATTATTATCAGAGGCATGTGCTCTACTTGCAATTCTAAATTCATCACCAATATGAATATATGCCAAAGGTTTCACTGCCTCAGTTCCACCACTTCTTATATAGTGGTTTTCTTCTTTTTCTATATTGGTAGACTTGTAAATTTTTAAACATAAGAGATCTCTCATCCCTCGAATGGCTAATTCTTATTATTTTCAGGTTCTAAATTTCATCATTTTCTTTTCTTTCTTTTTTTTTATTTTGCAATACTTTTGTTTATATTTTTATTTTACTTTATTGTGTTTTTTAATTATATTCATTGTAGTAGTATAAAATGTCATGTAAGAAGGGTGAATTTTTTTTTGAAAACTTATAAAAAAGAGAAAGGTAGAAGAGTTAATTCAATCTCAATGTTCGTGATAAATTTGTTACTAACAAAAATATTACAAGAAGTTGGAATTCAGAAAAAAAAAAAAAAAAAAAAAAAAATAAAAAAAAATAGAAATAAAAAAAAAAAAAAAAAAAAAGTGAGAGCGAAATCACCAATAAATGATATTGAAAATATGGACTGTCTTGGTTTCAATCAATTGCAAGTGAATAAAAATAAATAAATGAAGGTACTTTATTAGAGGTAAATATTGAGCATAACGCATTTTCCAGAAAATATTTTTTTATCAAAGACAGAAATATATTGATGGAAAATTTAGAGATTTAATGATAAAAAACAGTTCAATTATACATCATAAATGAATCAGCCATCTTATCTATAAAGAATAAAATGCTAAAATAATTTGATTATAAAACATTGATAAATAGTTTTGCTTCTCAAAACATTACAAAATTAGTAACTAATAACTTTGTCTATAATTTTACCTTAAATTATAAATTTTCTAGATATCGTCTTTGGAATTATTTAAAATAAGAAAGATAAAATTGAATTTATTTTATTGGGTTTGTATAACATCGGATGCAAAATACATATACTAGCATTAGCATGTAATATTATAAAATATAATATTTATTATACTATAGCTTATGTATATACTATATGTAACAATATAAAAAATCTATGAAGTGGTAAAAGTGGAATGAGTATCTGACCATTATATTATTAAACTAAAAATACTTATTTAAAAGAAAAGTTAATAGTCAAGTCTTATTTCTATTTGAGCCACCATCTCTCTAAAACCCCTGACATCCCTTTTCTCTTACTTTTCTCTAAGACTTCACGTCTGTCTTCCATCTGTTTCTCGAGCGGAGCCCACCGTTGGACTCGTGGCAGAGACCAGAACAAGTCTACTCGATCAGAATCTCCAATAGAGTAAGTTCGTTTCTACCCCTTCCCTTCTCTTAGAGTCAGTTTTAGGTTTTCGCTTTTCTCTGCTTACTGAGCTTGCATGTGGCTTCTGAGCCATCAAACGATGCCTCTGTGAGCTCAGCTTCCTAGTTTGTTAATCTGATCATTGATCAGAGATCCCTTGATGCAGATTCAAGTTCCTGAGGAACTTAGGCTATTGGGTTGTTATAGAGAATTGCGATTGCAATTCAGGTAAGGGAAGCTAACCTGAAGTCTGTGCTTATTTGGTTTACAAATTTAAGTCTTGAATAAAGAAGTTAAGGATTGTAGTAGTTGTATAATTTGTATCTAGTAAAGTTTCTTGCAGGTCTAAAATGCTAAATTAATATTGAATTGAATGTTGCATGTATGAGATAGTTGTGTGAACTTGATGGGATGTTGATATGTTGAGTTGGTATTCTGTGCTGGGGTAGACCATTTATTATATAAGTGTGTAGATTCTTATTATTCTGGTCATCTACGGCATGCATGTTAACTCTGAGGTAGTGGATACTACTTGTTTTTCTGCATTTTCCGCCTAGGCTAGGCAATCTCGCCCAGGCAAAGTCACTTGGAAACATGAGAGGTTCTCTCAGGTCCAATTTCGCCCAGGCGCGAAGGTAGTTTCGTCTAGGCGAGAATGGCCCTAGAGCAAGTGTGTTCTCTGGACTGCTTTCGCCCAAGCAAGAGAATTTTCGCTCAAGCAAGGGAGATTCTCGCTCAAGCTAGATTTTCGCCCAAGCTAAACCCAAAATAATAATAATAATCCCAAAATAATAATAATAATAATAATAATAATAATAATAAAATTTTGGGGCTTTCTGTTTTGATTGTTTGGTTCTTTGGTAATGCAATGCATGGATTTAATAAGATAGAATAATTGATAATTCAAATTTAATTGTATTGATGATTTAGGGATTTCTTTCATTTTGAGATTGAGATTGAAAAGTGAATGAATGCATTAGTAGAGATCTATGTTATGATGTGATATTGATAGAGTATTGATGAAGTTGGTCAAGGCCTAGGGATAGTGTTTTCAGGAAAGAAAACACTCGTGTCTGGGTTAATTAGGAATGCATTGTCTAAGGATCGGGTGAACGATTGATATCCTGACTCTACTAGTAGTATGAATCAAATAGACGATTATTACTAGGTGGTAAGAGTCGAAGGAGGTATGAACTGGGTGACTGCAGCTTGAAACATAGCTGGTCAAGAAAGTCTCAGGCGGACTAAACTTGTCATACATGATTGATGATTCATTTGTGTAGAGGTTGTGTGGATTCACAGTGTGGAGATGTATGACAGATGCATATCTCGAGGTCTATTCAATGCACGAGTCTTCCGGAAGTAGAGTCAAGTTTGTAGTGTGTCAGTGTCTTATATTGTGATGGTGCATGTAACTGAATAAAAAGACTTAGAACGGTATTAATCTTTGTGTTTGAATTGAAATATTCAGTATTATTAAAAATTTGGTCAACTTACCTTTTGTTTTGTTGTACTTGTGTTTTGATATCTGTCTACAATGATCGTGTTTTTGACACAGGAGTAGATGGTGTTACAGATGGATCAGTGGAGGATCATTTGGAATGAGTGGTGCTTTTAGACATAAGCTAAATTTGAACAAAAGAGATTGGAGATATTTTGTAATTGTATGTTAGTAGAATTCTGAAGGTCGAATTTTGAAATACTTTATTTTAAAAGATTATTGTATGTTGATAATCATAATTATAATTAATAGAATATTAACATGTTAGCTTTATGCATGTTATTTTTGGGGTGTCACACTATACAAAATATAAAGTCTTCAAAAATAATATATATATATATATATATATATAGATATATATATATATTAAGATA
>Ga0209489_105681_pt1 | contig 21237 bp, 16 predicted proteins | sample SiratrowhiteBW_FD_187527 | JGI IMG/M metagenome (GOLD analysis project Ga0209489, IMG submission 187527) | Root nodule microbial communities of legume samples collected from California, USA - Siratro white BW (SPAdes) (version 2) | ecosystem: Host-associated > Plants > Roots > Nodule | place...
ATATATATATATATATATATAGATATATATAATCTATTAATTCAGAAAACTAAGCTTAAAATGACTTCTCAAAAATTTGTGCAAGCATAAGAAAATATTGGTCAACATGTAATTGAAGATTTTATATTGGCTTCTAACTGTAGAAAGTTTTCACTTCATAAGCTCTTAATAGGTTCTACTATTCAAAAAGATTATATAAAACACTTTTCACTGCTAGTTCTAACTATAAAATCATTTTTAGTTATTCCTTTTATTTTATATTTTTAGTTATTCTTTTTATTTTCTTGTAACATAAATAATACTTGTATTTTTTTCACTAGGTTACTCCTATTTTTTTTAAATATTTTATTATTACAACAAAGAAATATGTTGTTTATTGTTATACCGAAAATTCTCTAAGAGAGGAAACTTCTTTCTTGAAAAAATTTCAAAAAACTAAAAGTTTAAAATATAACTCAATTTTTAATTTTTGTCTATTGGATTATGTAACTATCTCGTAGTTAGTAAATATAGAAGGAACACAACATACAAATCAAATCATGATCGTAAGTAAAGTTACCTTCTACATGAATACCTATAAATATTTTGAATATGATCATTAAAATTTGCGTGGAGATCTATCTTTATGTATGTATTAGAGCTTTACTAAGGTTGGTATATTTTTAACTAAAAACGGTTCTATTACACTCAACTGGCTATATATAAATATCTTTCTTTTGTTCTTAACATCTTTTCTCTTGTACTGAGAACAACAATTTTATCTTATATTCTCTAAAAAAAAATGTTTGATATGTTGTGTAAGAATCCTAATTAAGATTCATTAGTTAATTTATGTGCTTATTAGACAATTTTTCAAATTTAACAGAATTTGCATCTTATATTGAGCTTTGCTTTTTCTTTTTACTAATGAGGTTTCTTATGTTCCTTCTTCTAAACCATGGATATTTTGATGTTTGATGGTGATTATTATAGTATTGAATAATTTGAGCATGTTTAGATTGACATTAGTTCATTTAAATTTAATATTATTTATTATAACAAAAGTAATAATTAAAGAAAAAATCATCTTGTAAATAGATACTCTGCTACATAGTAACGATTTAACTGTCAAAAACTATTGAAACTGCTGAGATTATATATTATATAAGCATTCAACAAAGTAAAAGACGCTAAAAAGAAAGCATTAGTGGGCAACTATAACCAGGTTCTTTTCGAAACATCATCAAAATTTTAACCAACTTTACAAGCAAACGGAAAATTTATTATAGCAACTTGAATATACTGAATTATCATGAATTTCTTAAACTTGATGGACGATAAAATGGAAACAAAATGCAGGTTTATCCTTAGAAATTCGAAGACATCCGAATTTTATGGGTGGTTTCCATATTCCTTTTCGATGCTGCATATCTATTATGATTTGTTACATATATGGTGTATCTGCTAATAATTATAAGCCACTCAGATCCAAAATTGTTGTTACTTTACATCATATAGCATAATTGAACTGTCTTAGTTTCTTTTCATTCTTAAATACAACACTGTTTATGTAAATGACGTCTTACCCTCACCATGTCAATTTTTTTCAACTAAATGCAATATGCCCAAGAAAGAAAAAGAAATTAACAAAATAGTGCATCATGCAAATGAAAAGTTAGAATTCAAGTCTCATGATTGAAATAAATCAGCAATGTCACATTTGTTTATTTTACAGATAACGTCGAGTTATATTCGTTGAAAATTATTCGGTTACACCTCACGTATTCCTTTTCATACAATTTAGCATTATCCATTTGTTTTCTTCGTGAAGAAGTTGTAGTATTATTGTGTTGTCTTAAACAAAAGGGCTAAGGAATATTGTGTAAAAAGGCAAACCAAAATGACGGGACAGGGACACATGAATAACTTAGAGATCAGTACAAAAGACAGAAAAAGTTACAAACAATGAACTCGCTCAGGTACTTATATTGAGTTCAGATTCCCTCCATGACAAACCGTGTCTCTTCAAAATGATTCTGCCAGATTGATGCTTCTATAAACATTATATATATACTAGAGTTCAACCTAGGTTGTGGTCGAATTTGAGCCTATAGAAAGACCCAAACTGAGAATTAGTATGTTTAGCACATTCAATTAAATAAAGAAGATAACTATTTAAGGTTTCAAAAATTTACTAGGTCGATTTTCTTAACACTTTTATTGATATACACTATTAAAATATGTCTATTTTTTTTATATATGGTTCAATATTTTATAAGGCTTATGTTTGTATTTTATTTTTTCTTATCGTTTCAATTATTTATTTCTTTTAAAAGAATCACTTAATTGTTATCAAATTATTTTCTCTTTACTTTTTTTATTCAATTATCTTTTATTCTTCATAAAGTTTTGTCAATTCATATTCTCTCTCGTCACCCCCTTTACTCTCAATTCAAGTTACAAGAGATAATTATTATAAAAGAAATTCAACAGAAAAAGTACAAAACATGATTTATAAGGAGGAGTAATATTGTTACAAATTCAGGGAAGAGGAGTATAATATACAATCAACGAAGCACTGGAAGAGAAATGGTAGGGTTCAATAAGTTCATTGAAAGTAAGTAGATGATAGACTTATTTTTAGTGGGAAGAAAATACTCATAATATAAATCAAATGGTATTGCAAAAAAAATATTTGATAGAGTTAGTGATGGTTTAAATAGTGGTAGGGAAACAAACATACGTGCTAGACAAAGTAATGTCAGATTATTGCGCTATATCCTTTTAAACATATTAGGGTCCAAAACCTTTTAGAATTCTTGATGTATAGGAAAGAGATAAAGGTTTTGATGAATTAGTAAAAAGATTGTGAAACAGCAACACAATGAAAGGATATGATATTATAATGCTTAGGGACTGAATGGATCCAAGAGATGACTCTCCGTTTAGATACTTTCACTTGATATCAAATGAATTCAAACCTACTTACTGAATCAGCTTTTTTATTATTATTACAATTATTATTATGATTATGATTAATTATAATAATTATTTTTGCTTGCGATTTTTGTCTACATTCTCAATTCTGATTGCACCCGCGATTCCATTCTTATTGGCAGTTTTGTTCACAGGGGCGTGATTTCTATTCTCGCTTGAGGTTTCTATCCGCACTCGCAATTCTAATCGCGCTCATCATTCTATTCTTGCTCATTATTTTGTTCAAACTCGTGATATTGTTATTATTGGCAGTTCTATTCACACTTGTTTCGCTATCAGGTTCTCGTTTGTGGTTCTGTTTGCGCTTGCCACTTCAGTTTGTGCTTCCTATTTGCAACTTTCTGCATCTTGTTTTATCGGAGTCTTTAGCTCAGCTATCAGACCACTTTAGACAAAGAAATTTTTATGTTCGCATTAACAAAAAAAATATCGCTTGAGAATTCCGGAAGTATGAAATGCATTGATGAAGATGAATATCACAAAACACTTACACCACGATATGGAAAGTCATAAGAAATTTTAGGAAAACTAAACCGTAATCCATATATATATATATAGAGAGAGAGACATTTAAGAAATGTGGAAGGGTGACACGACAATGAATCAATTCTTACATTGTTAATCTAAGCTGATTAACAGGTTCATTGGTCCCAACCCCAAACACATTAGTTAAACGTGTGCTGGAAGCAAGCAATTGGGTAGACAAGTTATGGCTAACTGCATGAATGGGAAGAAAGGCAATTTTCAAGATGCAAATTTGCTCTGAGAGTCAGTGACTCGGGTGGCATAGTATTTAGCAATGAAATCAGAAGCTTTTCTGTCAATGCCAGGCTCAGCAACCCAACGTCCTCTGTCCTCATCACTTGCAAACATCCTTCTCCCACTTCCTCCTTCCCAGTACTCATCATAACTATCTCCACTTGAGAAGCACGCCTTCAACATACTCCCAAAGGAACAACTACCTGACCTCTTCGCTCCCATTCTCTCTTCTCCTCTCTTCTCTTCTTCTAAGGATTTGTGTCAATTCTCAACTCTCACAAACAAACCACCCCTTCTTCTCTTTTCAAGGGCACCAAACCTTTAATGTGCTGTGCTTATCTTTGTTGTAACTTGTAAGTTGCACAGAAGCTGCTGTTAGCATTTATAGAGCCACAAGTTACACTGTGTTACCTTACCACATTACCTATTGTGTTAAGAAAATATGAGAAGAGAAGGTATTGATTCCCTTAAATCAGTATTAAGAATGGACCTACATCTGAAAACAAGCATAAGCGTTGTCCTCCTCTACTTTCTATTTGTCACGCAGTACTTCTCCCCTACCTCTACCTGCATCATACACTACCTAACTTTGTTTACTATATATGTAAACGATGGGTTTATAAAATTTATCAAATACTTTTATGATCTAACTAATTCTTATCAAATAACTATGTTTTTATCTTGTATGATACAGCCCACCACAATACTAGGAAAGAAAAACCTTATTAAGTTGTTATGAAAGAAATCACTGTCGAAAGGCTATATAGTTCTGTAAGCGAAAACTAGGGAAATTATATTTTTTAACAGTGTTAATAAAAATGATATAATCATCTGACTTGATTTTTGCTAAGGCTAAATGGAAGAGAATGAGTTTGTAGATTGTAATCTTTTATTATTCAATGAACTGTAATTGCATATACATCAGTTACGAAAATTTTAATGTTATTTGATTTTTGTGGTTGTGTTAATGATGCATTAATCGTAGAGGTATGTAAGTTACAAAGGTTTTAATGTAAAATGAGTCGTTGAGAGGGTGAGAGCTGAGCATTGAAATAATCATGACAGAGGCCAAGAAGTAGCTGCAACACTGTACAAAATACGTCTTTTTTTTTTTTTTTTTTTTTTTTTTTTTTTTTTTTTATCAAGTTCCTCCTTGTATATATCTTATAATTTATTTTAAATAATTGATGAAATTTAAGGTGTATATACAAGGTCATAAGGTTCAAGTAATGATGCGCTAGTTCAACCACTAATTCATGCACTTAGTACCTTATCCGATTTAGTGATCACTTTTATTCTAATAACATTACTAATTAACGTTATGTTTTTTTGGGTACGTAAAGAAAATCTCTATTCTCTCTATAATTGAAACGAGATTCTTGCTATATTTAATGGAAATAATTCCATCTTTAAAGGTAGGTGTGTACTGCCTTTAAAAGTATGCAAAGATTAGCAAATCTTAAGTTCCTTTTGACAGATTATGAATGGGAAGGTACATGTTCGGAAATGTATAATATACCATAAATCAACCGAATTAGCTTATGTAGCTGTATTATAGTATCTATATGGCTCTTCTCACATTAAACTCAAATTAATAAAGGGCCAAAAGAATGTGATGCAATAAATTAATGATATAATATGTGATTACAACCTAGAAAGAGCTTTAGTAAATGATTAAAGTAGTGTACAATAAAGACAAAACAAGAATATAAAATTGATCAAAATTGAATTGTACCTTATGTACGCGCCTGCTTAAGAGTTAAGTTCTCAGAAAGGTAAGACAGCTTGAGGGCACTCCGTTGGAATCAAGGTGTGGGGACTTTCTCCGAACTATATATGCTTAGGCCTTTGCATAAACATAACATAAAAATGTCAATTAAAGCTGAAAAGGCTCAAAGAAAGCAGATACAGAAAAAAAAATAAAAAAAGTTGCTTTGTTAAAGAGAAATCTGTAAGGGTACAAAGCAAGCACTCCATCTTTACATAATACAAAGTAGTTTAAGTAATACTACTAACAGTGTTTAGCGACTCTAATTTTGGAAAACATGCTACTGTTACAAGTAAGACTCAATTTCTTTTTTTCCTGATGCTACTATTACATATTAATTCTTATTCTTGGATGTATCCATGGGAACAAGCTTTGTATATGATCAAGATCACATATATTAAATCGTTAAATAATGGGACGTCACAAGTGCTTATTATATATGATCAAATTTCAAATAATTGTGAGAGATGTTTAAATTAAGAAAAGATCGTAATTTTTCGTAAATGTGTTTTTTCCTTCTAAAGTTACAAGTACAAGTAAAAGTGATATTTTCTTAAAAAATGAGATTTTAACTTTTTACTTTGAGCAATGAGAAGCGATGTAGCTTTTTTTCTACTAAAGAACAATGAGATGTGATTGTTATTCATCAAAACTGAAAATTAATTTCAATAATTTGAATAATAAAAATTTACATTTTCAAATATATTGTCCGAACAAAATTTGAATTCTAAAACACCAAACTATGTATGTTTTGTCGAATGACAGATGTCCTAAAGTTATAACATATTTGAATTAAATTCCATTGAAAGTACATTACTTTGCTTTAGCATAACTTCCAGATCAATATCTTACATCTTAGCAGAAGACAAAAAAAGTCACACACACAGATTGAGCAAAATCAGGAGCATAAGCTTATTATAATCTCTGTAGGCATTATTTGTACAAGGAAAAGAAGGCATCTAGGCAAACAAAGTGATCACAGTAGTAACAAAGAAAAGTTGGGTAGTGTGATGCAGGTAGAGAGGTAGGGGAGAAGTATTGCGTGACAAACAAAAAGTAGAGGAGGACAACGCTTATGCTTCTTTTCTTTTCCTTTTCAGATGTAGGTCCATTCTTATTAGTGATTTAAGAGAATCAATACCTTTTCTTCTTATATTTTTCTTAACACTATAGATAATGTGGTAAGGTAACACACTGTAACTTGTGGCTCTATAAATGCTAAGAGCTGCTTCTGTGCAACATACAAATCACAACAAAGATAAGCACAGCAGGTTAGAGATTTGGTGGCCTTGAAAAGAGAAGAAGGGGTGGTTTGTTTGTGAGTGTTGAGAGTTGAGAACTGACAGAGATCATTAGAAGAAGAGAAGAGAAGAGAGAATGGGAGCAAAGAGGTCAGGTAGTTGCTGCTTTGGGAGTATGTTGAAGGCGTGCTTCTCAAGCGGGGATAGTTATGATGAGTACTGGGAAGGAGGAAGTGGGAGAAGGATGTTTGCAAGTGATGAAGACAGAGGACGTTGGGTTGCTGAGCCTGGCATTGACAGAAAAGCTTCTGATTTCATTGCTAGATACTATGCCACCAGAGTCACTGACTCTCAGAGCAAATTTGCATCTTGAAAATTGCCTTTCTTCCCATTCATGCAGTTAGCCATAACTTGTCTACCCAATTGCTTGCTTCCTGCACATGTTTAACTCATTTGGTAGTTCTCATGTGTTTGGGGTTGGGACCAATGTACCTGTTAATCAGCTTTAGATTAACAATATAAGAATTTATTCATTGTCATTACAATTTGGACATGTCACCCTTCCACACTTCGTAAATCTCTCTCTGTCTCTATATACATATATATATGGATTACGGTTTTGTTTACCTAAAATTTCTTAGGACTTTCCATATCGTGGTGTAAGTGTTTTCTGATATTCATCTACATCAATGCATTTCGTACTGGCTGAGAAAATCTGTTGGTTTAGCTCATCTTGGTTTCATTTTTTGACCCTTTTAATATCTCAAACTGGCTCAATTCAATTTAAATGAGAAAAGAAATCTTGTATACTGACAAATAATAGCCAAACATAAGATTTATTAGAGTTTACGCATATAACTTACTAGCACAAATTTAAGGTGATTTCGTGGTTCAGTATTTGGCACAGTAGTTTCATTTTACTTTTCTTGGAAGTTATACTCGTCCAAAAGCATACTATGACTTAATATAATGTTCATACAGTATCAATCTGGCAAATGATGTTGAAGGGAGAGGGTTTCTTATCAATGAGGGAATCTGGACTTAGTACAGGTGAATGAGTTCATTGTTTGTAACTTTTCCTGTCTTTTTAAGTAATCTAATTTCTTGATGTGTCCTGTGGCGTCACTTGACTTACTTTTCAACACAATATTCCTTAGCCCTTCTGTTTAAGAGAAGATAATTAAAAATTTCATACAAATGCTTTTTTTTATTTATTATTTCAGTATTAATCACGTTATACTTGTAGTCATGACAACCTATATTGTTGGCATGAGTAACTACATGCACTTAAATGGTTACAGGTCTATTTAAAATAATAATGTAAAAAATTGTCTTTTAAAATATTTGATTATAGTGCATTGCACAAAGGAAGTTGTCATTTTGTGCTTTTTCTGGAAAACCATTGGCAAAGGTTGCAAGGAATCACATCATCAAAAAGTGTACATTATGACTAGACTGTTTTAAGGCAGCATACGTCAGAACATCATTCCGGCATATTTCTCATCAATCAAATGTGGTCTATCCTTAGAAGCATAAGGTTCTCACTTCTGGCTTTTTGGCACAATGTTGCTTTCACTGTCGGGAATACTATTCAATTAGAGCAACTTAGTTTCTACTTTCTACAGTTTTCACTCCAAAATATACACTAAATGTCATTGTAAGCTATAGTACTGATGAATGTCATCTCAATTCACTAACATTTCACTTTTTCCTATACATCATGACGTCCTTATGCAGCATTTCAGATTCCAAATAAGGTCGTCTTATTGGTGATGAAGCACTAAAACACGTGCTCTTATGCAAAGTGGTGGAATCTGATTCGGAGTTATCTGTTCTAGACTGATAGACAGGAGTTATATTTGGATGATGCTGTTTATTTTTTTTTTTTTGCAGTGCATCAATTTAAGGAAGAGAGCATCATTGATTTGTTTCATAGTTACTTCAGGAAATGAGTTGTTTGTAAAGATCACACAGAATGTAGTTGATGAGCTTTTATGGTCGTGAATGTGTTCTCATGCCTATTCATTGTAAGAAGCCAAGATGCTCTTTGTCGTTTCCCTCTTATACCTTATCTATATCTAAATTATGATTGAGAAACACATAAAATGGGGCAAATATCTATAAGTTATCCAATTAATCTTTGAAATGTTTCAATTTGTAGGTATTGATTAAATTGTGTAACATTTTATCTAGAATGGAGAGGGAATCTTTGCCAACTAGTGAATGTATTTTATACATAAGTTTGGCAACCTTACTTTTGATGATGACAATTGTCTTAATAGAAGAATTATGTGTGTGTATATACAATAATAGGGTAAAATGATATTTTGTTCCCTCATTTAAATTTTGTTTCAAATGCATCATCCATCATATTTTTACACTAACGGTTTTAATGTTATCTCACCTGATAACTTTCACAATTTGTCAAAGTACTAGAAATCAGTACGATAAGTTCACGAAAGAACTAAATTGGTTTAGCAAAAACATACTTTAAAAATAATGAGGTGAAATTTCTTTAAACTTATGAAAGTGAAACAAAATTAAAATGATAGATCAAAATTCCATTTTTTATACATTGGAAAAGAATAGAGAGAAAAAAAAAAGAGATTATAAAAGATTAATATTTAGTGTTTGTCAAAAGTCCATGCTTATAATAAAAAGTTAATATTAATTATTAAATAGCATAGGATTTGTGTCATTAGTGGATATTAAAATTATAAATGCTAATTCAATAAAATAAATTTTGAAAATCGATTTCACATAGCATCAATTAAGTCCATATTAAGTAGAGTCACTCAAGTCTGACTTTGACTTAGCCTTTTTTAGTAGTTATGTCATCAAAATTTTTAAAACTAGATAAATTATATCATGCAACAACATTTTATATTGGTTTGTGTACTACCCGGTCTAGAGATGGCTATCTGTCGTCTCAAGATTAACCATCTCGGGATGAAGGATGGATACTTGTCGTCCATAATCGGAAGAAGTAACCATTAACACTATGACTGCACGCAACCTCTGTCAAAAGCCTGCAAAAGACTGACATAACGTAGGATATAAGTTAAACATCAAATCCTATAAAAAGGTGAGTAAGTAAAGACAAAGGTAAGTAAAAGAAGTAAAGAATTATAATTATCATTACCCTAAGCTCCGATAACCGAATACTTACTTGAGCGTCGGAGTATAATCGCAGGTACCCCGCCCATCGTTGGAACCGAGACGAACCATCTTGAGATTGTCAGACGAAAGACCGAAGTAGGAACGAGAAGTGGGATTTGAAGCGGGCAATTACTATTCGGATGGTAACAAGTTGGCTTTGAAGGTCCTCTTTAAACCTGTGTAAGAACAATTGGCGCCCAACATGGGGTCCGAAGAGTTACATAAAAAACTTGAATGGTATCAACCCGCAGCCAAGTTAACGAGCAAAGACCCAACAGAGTAATGGCAAGAATGGATCCTATGGCCCTGCTATTGTTATTACAAAGAGAGATGGTTGAAATAAAGCAGAAAGGAGAAGAGGAAACACGAGCGATAAGACAGAAAAACGAGGACGACATCCATTCGCTAAGGCAGCAGAATGAGCAGGACATGAGCAGTCTCAAGCGGGAAAATGAATAGCTAAGGAGGAAGTTGTTGGGCAAAAAGGCCGACAAAACTAAGGTGATCATGATATCAGGTCGCTCAAAGGTGAACACCCCCAATCCCAAGAAGGAGGATGAAGTGTCCTATCAAACGGGGGAAACCTCAAACTTTGACGAAAGGCGTCACCCATTTGTGGACGGTATCATAAACGTTGAGCTACCAGCTAAATGGAGGGGCCTGACGATTGACCGATACGATGGGTCCACGGACCCCGATGAACACATCGATGTGTATACCATTGACATTGGACTGTTCACTACCAGTGAAGCCATATGTGCCGAGTATTTCCCAATAGTCTCAAAGGGATGGCCTTAAGCTGGTTCACCAAGCTCCCCCCGTACTCCATTAACTCTTTCAAAACCCTGGTAAACCTGTTCACTACGCAACTCGCCACAAGCAGACCTCATCACCTAACCTCGATCGCCCTAGTAAACATCCGGCAAGGGAAGGGGGAATCTCTCCAAACGTTCATGGATAGATTCAATCAGGTGGCCCTCCAAATTCGAAACTTTAATTTGGAGGTCACCCTCCACCACATAGTCACGGCTCTTCGGTCGGGACCCTTTGCTGATAGTCTTTGCAAAAAACTCGCCACAGACATGAACGAGATGAGAGTAAGGGCATCTAAATTTATGCGCCTATAGGAGCTCAGGGACTTCGGGGGGCAGATGAAGACAGAACCACAAAACCCTCATTACCACTCCAAGCCGGATAAAGTCCGAATTAGGGAGAAGCCCTCCTTTCCACCGCCACCAGTTCAACCGAGAGAAACTAGGCTCCCAAGATTCGCAAATTAGACGCCCCTCAACACTAGTCGGGGGCAAGTGCTCGAGGAGGCTCTCAGTGCGGATCTAATGCCCACTCCAAGAAAGGCTGCAACCTCCAGGATTGCCGACACATCGAAACATTGTCGTTTCCACCAGAATTACGGGCATACCACAAAAGAATGTTTGGCTTTAATGGATAGGATCGAAGAATTGATTCAGGCTGGTCACTTAAGGCAGTTTGTGCGTAACCAGTTTAGGACGGTGAGGAGACAAAGATCCCCTGAGCGAAGAGAGTCCCGAGGGGATCTGAAGAGAAAGACTGAGGAAAGAACGAGAACACCTTGCCCAACATCGTCACAACCACCAGGTCCGAGCACGTGCGTCAAGGGGGTGATCAATACAATAGCAGGACGATTTGCTAGCGGAGGATCGTCTGCCTCCGCCATAAAGAAACATTTAAGGGCAGTACAGTCAACAAACGCAGTGTCCATGCCTATTCGACGAAGAATGCCACCAATCACATTCACGAACACAGATTTCAAGGGAATCGACCCGTTCCGAGACGATCCAATGGTAATCACTGTCAAAATCGAGAACTTCTCGGTTATGAAGACTCTGGTGGATCAAGGGAGCTTACGTGCTGTAATGGAGTACCTTCAAGAAATTATGTCTATCGGACAGTGAAATACAGCCATACGAGGACCATATCGTAAGGTTCTCAGGAGAGCGAGTTGATACCAAGGGTTACATTGATTTATACACCAAGTTTGGAGAAGAAGGAGAATCCAAATCAAAAACAATTAAAATACGATATCTGCTGGTAGACGCTGACACGTCGTATAACGTGCTTCTGGGGAGACCATCATTGAACCTATTAGGGGCGATAGTGTCAACACCTCACCTTGCCATGAAGTTTCCCTCCCTAGCAGGCGACATCATCATGGTCCATGTGAACCAGAAGACAGCCCGGGAATACTACGTTGCAAGCCTTAGGGTCGAGCCTCGAAGCCAAGCCTCGAGGATAGAAGAAAGAGCTTCTAAAAGGAGCCATGTAGTAGCCGTCACAGAATTGGACCCCAGGGTGTAGGAAGTCAAAATAGAACCCAAAGAAGAAACTCAGTATGTCCCACTTGGAAGAAATGACAAGACGACCAGAATGGGAATATCCCTATCCAAAGAAGACGCCAAGAAGCTCAGTGCAACCCTGCATGCGAATGCCGATGCCTTCGCATGGACAGTCGTGGATATACCGGACATCGACCCATCCATCATAATGCACAAGTTGTCAACATTCAAAGATGCTAGACCTATTGCTCAGAAGAAAAGGAAGTTAGCAGAAGAGAAAAGGGCGGTCGCCCGAGAAGAAACCAAAAAGTCGCTATAGGCAAAATTTGGTCGAGAAGCACAATACACCACTTGGTTGGCAAATGTTGTGTTAGTCAAGAAGTCGAATGACAAATGGAGAATGTGTACGGACTACACCGACCTTAACAAAACGTGTCCGAAAGATTTCTACCCTCTGCCGACCATCAACCGCCTAGTGGATGGCGTGGCCGGGCACAAGTATATGAGTTTCCTCGACGCCTTTTCAGGGTATAATCAAATTAGCATGCACCCGTCCGATATAACCAAAACTGCCTTCATGACCGACGATGCCAACTACATGTACGAAGTTATGCCCTTCGGACTAAAAGATGCTAGAGCAACTTATCAGAGGCTCATGGATAAAACATTCAAGGGACTGATAGGTCGGAACGTGGAGATATACGTGGACGATATGATTATCAAGTCCTCCTCGTGCGATCAACATATTGAAGACTTATGCCAAGTCTTTCAGGCGCTCAACGCAGTTAGAATGCGGTTGAACCCCGATAAGTGTGTTTTCGGAGTAGAGAGCGGAAAGTTCCTCGGATTAATGCTAACTAGTATAGGAATCGAGGTGAACCCCGACAAATGTCAAGCAATCATGGAGATGCAGAGCCCGAAGACTGTCAAGGAGGTGCAACGCCTAGTAGGAAGAGTAGTCGCTCTGTCACGATTCATGCCAAAGATGACCGAAAAGATTAGACCCATTCTGAGTTTATTGAAAAAAACATCTCGTTTCAAATAGGACGATCAATGTGAAGACGCCTTTCTCCGGTTAAAGACATTTTTAGCGTCACAGCCAGTAATACAGAAGCCTCACCTTGACCAGCCCATCATCGTTTACTTATCGGTATCAAAGGATTCGGTCAGCGCAGCCTTGGTCCAAGAGACAAAGGGGGAGTAGCGACCCGTGTACTTCACCAGTAAGACCCTGCAAGAGGCAAAGACGAGGTAACAAATGATTGAAAAGGTAGCTCTGGCCTTGGTACTCACAGCAAGAAGGATGTGTCCATACTTCCAAAATCACAAAGTGATAGTGAGAACCGACTACCCGATAGCCCGAATCCTATCCAAACCTGACTTGGCAGGACGAATGATCACATGGTCGGTAGAGTTGTCTGAGTATGCGATATGATACGAGCCACGAGGAGCCATCAAGGCGCAAGTCTTGGCAGATTTCATAGCAAAGAAGAGGCAAGAACCATCTAAGCCGGATATCATCTAGCCGACATGGATCTTATACGTAGACGGTTCCTCGAATAGTAAAGGTGTCGGGGCAGGGGTGGTGTTGGAAGGACCAGGAGACCTCCTGATAGAGCAGTCCCTACGCTTCGGGTTCAAAACGTCTAATAATCAAGCTGATTACGAAGTCCTCATAGCAGGGCTAGAGTTAGCCTGTGATATGGGAGCACAAGATGTGATTTGCAAAAGCGATTCACGATTGACGGTAAGGCACATAACCGGAGAGTTCTAGGTCAAGGATCCTTTGTTGTCGAAATATTATCACAAAGTCCGAACACTCTTACAACATTTTTCATCCGCTAAGGTGGAACATATTAGGCGAGAACACAATGCCCGTGCCGACTTACTGTCCAAATTAGCCTGCACCAAGAAGAGAAGCCACTATAGATCCCTGGTGCAACAGATGCTAGAAGTCCCAAGCGTTGACGAAAAGGAGCACGTTTGTTGCACGTCGAAAATAGAGGCTGCGTGGTTTGAGCCAATACGAAAATTCCTTTTAACTGGATTGTGCGCCGAAAAGGAGGAACGAATGATGCGGGTGAAAAGAAGTCGGTTCACCATGGTCGGATCGGAGTTGTACAGACGGGGATACACCAGACCGTTGTTGAAATGCATCACCAATGAAGAGGCTCAATACGTCCTCAAAGAATTACACCTAGGAATATGAGGACTTCACACAGGTGCAAGGAGTACACTCGCCCGAATTCTTAGAGCGGGTTATTATTGGCCGACTATGCAGATCGATTGCGCATAATACTCTAAAAAATGCGAGAAGTGTTAGGAGTTCGGTAACCTCATCCACAGCCAACCAGAGACTCTGCACAGCATCACTCCCGCATAGCCGTTCACTATGTGGGGAATGGATATTATCGGTCATTTCCCCCCAGGAAAGGGGCAATGCAGGTTTCTATTAGTAGGAGTCGATTACTTCACGAAATGGATAGAGGCCAAACCATTGGCAACCATGACAGCTGCAAAAGTCAAAGGATTTGTGTGGAAAAGTATTATTAGCAGATTCGGGATACCTCACACGATTGTTTCGGACAATGGGCGACAGTTCATCGACCGCGCGCTAATTGCGTACTATGAAGAGTTGGGGATCCGACACGTTACCAGCTTAGTGGAGCACTCCCAGACCAACGGTCAAGCTGAGGCTGCAAACAAGGTCATCCTGAATGAATTGAAGAAACGACTAGGAACAACGAAAGGAAGATGGCCGGAGGAATTGCTGCAAGTATTATGGGCTTACAGTTGCACGCCACAATCAACCACAGGGAAGACCCCATACAGCATGGTGTATGGGACAGATGCAATGATCTCAGTAGAATTGGGGGAACTGACCATACGCCGGCAGCTAGAACGCATGGATCTCAACAGTGAGAAATTGATGATCAGCTTAGACACCATCAGCAAACTAAGAGAAAAGGCCCAAATCCGAGAGCAAGCTAGCAAAGCCATAGCAGCCCGAAGATACAACACCAAAGTAAAACCGAGAAGCTTTCGCCCAAGAGACTTAGTATGGCGAATGCGCAGCGACGTGAGAAAGAATGACGGTAAGTTTTCGGCCAACTGGGAGGGACCTTTCCGCATCTCAGCCGTTGTAGGAAAAGGCGCGTACCGCTTAGAGCATCTTTCTGGACGAGTCGTCCCAAGAACGTGGAATGCTACTCACCTGAAGTTTTATTTTAGTTAATTGTTTATAGAGGCACTCTTTCCTTGACCAGTGTTTTGTCCCTAAGGAGGGTTTTCGCTGGCAAGGTTTTAACGAGGCCTATAACTTGTAATTCAAGAATGAATGAAGTATTATGCCGAACACTATTCGTTTTGCAAGAATCTAAGATAAAACTCAACACAACCCGAACATCACTTAACTAATAGCCACTCCAATCACAGGCGTCACTCCATTGTGAGGCACCCCACACCTCTTCGGGGCCATTTCACTCCATTGTGAAACTCCGACAGACTCGACCGGGCAGTCTAATCCATGGTAGACTGCTCCGAGTAACTCATCGAGCAACAACATAACGTTATAACCATATCTCAGACATCATAATCCATAAATAACGAGGAAGAGTAAAAAGCACAAGCATAAAAGCAACCAGTAAGTCTTTCCATTCATATAAAAAGATGATTACAAACAGATCTCAGCTAAACCATAGGGTTAACCATAAAAAAGAGTTGCCTATGGCAACTATACAAAACAATTCATATACAAATCAACAAAAAACATAGACAGTGAACGACTAATCTTCATCCCCAGCACCATCCTCCCTTCCATCCCTCTCCTCTCCCCCAGTCGAGTTGTCATCATCATTCTCCGTAGCAGGCGCAGCATTGTCGGCAGCAGTCGGAATCTCCCCAATAGGTACCAGGCGGTCGTTGAAGACGTCCTTGTCCGGATCCATGTCATTCTTCTCGGGGATGTCATACAAAAAGACCGCCTGGCGAACAGCCTGCCCGAAGGATTCCTTATGCAAGTCAAGAACATAGTCCTTTAACTCAGTTAGCTCAATCTCCACCTGTGCCTTCTCGAACACTGCCTCGTCATGAGCCAACGTCGCTTCTGATAGGGATTGCTCGAGCTCTCGGACATCTACTAGGAGTTTCTCATTGTTCTTTTTTACTCCCTCCGAATAGGCCCTAAGGGTATCCCGTTCTTGCTCGACTTTCTTTAAGTTTAGCTCAGTAACCCTTAACGCTTCGCTCAAGGCAGCGTTCGCATCACGAGATTCTTTCAAAGAGGCAATGGAGACCGACAACTCTTCCTTGATCTTGACCAATTCAGCCACGTCCACTTTCAGCACATGGGCTTAGAGGACTTTGGTGATGGCGAGTGTCCTGCTGTGCATCTCCAAGCATGTGTTAACCAAATCCACAGTAGAACTTCCACTGAGGGTTTTCCTTTCGACAGAGGAAAGGGACATGCTCGTGCCCTTGGCAAAGTTAAGGTCAGCAGCAAACAGGGACTCTACGACACTCCTGTCGACCTCCACCAGCTCCTTGCTTGTATCAGGAGCGCTCAGGTGGGGCCTCTTCGGAGAAGGCTGAGAAGACGAGGCTCTCTTGTCTTTACCTCTCTTGTCCTCCTTCGCCTTCTATTTCTTCTCTTTGCGCTTCCTCTTTCAGAATCAAGAGGAGGAGGAACTTGGTCAGGATAGGAAGTAGGGGCCGAACCCTCACCGACAACCTTCTCGATGGCTTCTCGGCCTTCCTTGATTTTCTTTAATCGATCAAGAAAGGCAGGTCCTCGTTGAGCCATGATATCTGCCATAAAATAAACAAATTCAGCAGAGTTAAAAATCTAGACCATAATGGTATAAAAAACGAACATATCGTATAAATCCACCCAGCAGTGTGAAGAAAGATAAAGCTTAAGAATTGAGCAGACATTGAGCTTCCGGGGGAGCTGATCCAGTATTTCAAACATCATCTTGTCGTCCTCGGTCATAGCAGACCTCAGCCAAGATAGATAGAAAATGGGATCCCGGATCCAATACAACGGAAACTTGGAGGCATCCTTATTAAGGAAATGTTGCCTTCCAGCAGGAGTTATTACGATTTTGAAAAAAAAAATCTTTGAAATACTTGTAAGAGGAAGAGAAAGGAGTAACCAGAATGTTGTGAGATTGGCTAACCAAAGAAACCCATTTGACGGGGCTAAAGGGACGAGTACTATAATAAGACAGGAACACATGGGGGGAGGGATGAAGACGGAACATCTCGGCGAGAAGCGGAACGCTTGAAGTGACGCCCAAGAGTTAGGATGCAACTGCGTAGGCGCCACGTTCAAGATACGAAGAACGCCCATGGTGAACTCATCAAAGGGAAGACGGACATGCGAATCTGTGAACAAGCAGCGATAGATATAAAAGAAATCATGGTCGTGATCTTCCCGACCATGACATACGTTATCTATCGATGTGCAACGCTCAGCAAATAACTCTGTACTCGTCTTCCCCGAAGTAAACATAGGTACAGCTGTCGCATATGTATTCACCATGGACGACCATCTATAACCACAACAGTGAGGGAGGTTACTCTCAGTCAACTCGGACAGAAGCATGCCGGTCATGTTGGGTTGCTCATAAAATTCGGCATGACCACTATCCGACACCTCTTCGGACAAGTCAGGAGAACCCTCAGAGATCCTAGATTCCGCCCTAACGCTTGAAGAAACACTCCCCCTGGACTCAGAAAAACCGGACAAGAACGACATCGTTACCTCTAGGTATAAAAGCGCTGCACCTAGCCACTACGAAGTACGGTTGCCGGATATCGGGGATATTCATAAAAGCACAAACACCCAGCAATCTCAAAGTGCTTATTTATAGAGGAAAAACTCGTCTCTCGAGGAATCTGAATAGTGCACGATCCATCTCTCATCGTCAAATTGCTTAAGCGCAACTCCCAAGCAAGACGCGTCATCACTAATAACAGTAAACAAGAATGGAAAAACACCCTTATCTCGCCTTCAAAGACCACCAAGGTTTTGCCTGATAAGAAGAATCAAATACCTTCTCGCCCACCAACAGCCGACAGGGTTAAAGCTATGACCGAAACCTTTTCGTTCTCATAGTCACTCAAGCTTGGGGGGCAAGTGTACTACCCGACCTAGAGATGGCTACCTGCCGTCTCAAGATTAACCATCTCGGGATCAAGGACGGATACTTGTCACTCATAACGCAACCTCTGTCAAAAGCCTGCAAAAGGCTGACATAACGTAAGATATAAGTTAAACACTAAATCCTATAAAAAGATGAGTAAGTAAAGACAAAGGTAAGTAAAAGAAGTAAAGAATTATAATTACCATTATCCTAAGTTCCGATAACCAAATACTTACTTTAGCATCGGAGTACAATCGCAGGTACCCCGCCCATCGTTGGAACCGAGACGAACCATCCTGAAATTGTCAGACAAAAGACCGGAGTAGGAACGAGAAGTGAGATTTGAAGCGGACGATTACTATCCGGGTGGTAACAAGTTGGCTCTGAAGGTCCCCTTTAAACTTGTGTAAGAACAATTTATATACTCTTAAGTCCCTAAAAGTGCTTGTAGAAAAAATTTGAATATAAAAATTTTTCTTCTATTAACAATACGCAACAACAATTAGAATTTTTTCATTACCAACCATTTTACTGTCATGGAAAACCGAGAAGATAAAATCACAAGCAAAAAACCTAACACAACTAAGAACAAGAAGTATTTTTACAATATTGACACCAATAAAATCAGGTCTAGAGAATTATCCTTAAAAATTATGGAATCAAACAGGTTTAAATTTTACAAAAATAAATAAAATGAAAAATGTACGTATGCTGAAAAATATCCTATAACTTTTAACAACACTAACTATAGGTACACAAAAATTAAATATGAAGACTTGGGACAACAATAAGTCAAATGGAGTTTCGAAAAGTCAAATGAAGTTTGGAATGAAGGAGAGAATAATAATTTTAATAAGAATTGCAACATGTGAACAATTTAATGCTACCATTTAAATGTTTTCTTGAGTTTTAAATTCCATAGTTCATTACTTTTATTATTAGCAATAGCTTTTTATTGGTTTACAATAATAAAAAATTCTGATTTATTTTCAATTTATTATATGTTTTTATAATAATGAATTTCAAATTATAAATGTCTGATGTGTGCTTAAGGTTAATTATAATTTGATTCTAAATTATCTTAAGCTATTATTTTATAAGTTATGATTATCAATGAATTTTAATATGATGTAGATTAATTTTATTTGAAGTAATCATATAAAACGGAATCAACATTAGAACACTGACAATGTATGAAGAATCATCCTCATATTCCATTTTCAACCACGGTTGTACGTTGAAAACCAAGATCAATACTTAAAAATGTTATATATATAATATATAATAATAATAATAATAATAATAATAATAATAATAATAATAATAATAATAACTATTTTGTCTTTAACTATCATATACAACAATGACTAAAACCGTGATTAAAAACATATAATGTTTAACTACAACTTTATTAATGATTTAAAAAGGTTGTTAAAGAAATGTTAACCTCCACTAAAATTCTCTTTAACGTAATTGTCCACTATATAATAGACAAATATTGTTCTTTAAAATTTATAATTCAATATTTAGTCACTAAAAAATAAAACTTAATATTAAATTAGTCTTTAAACATTAAATTTTTATGATTTAGCGGTCCAATAAAATTTAATAACATCACATACCCTTTATATGTTCAGAAACTAAATTAATTTTTTTAGATTAAATTGTCGCGTATTTGTGTATTCAACCATCAAAATAACTATTTAGCCTAAAAATTCTCCCCACCAATCTTTGAACAGTAAGAAGAACATAAGACTTTCACTATTCATCATAATGATCATGCCAAATTTTTTTCCTGTACTAATTCCATGCCTTAAATTTCCACTCACCAACCACTCAGTCATGTTGTCCAAATGCCATGAACTACCCTCCAAAAAAGCAACCAATCAACAATTGTATAGTCCATATGATACAACTTTCCCATTTTCCAAAGCTTCAACTTACAACAAGGTTTCACCATAACATAATCTCTGAACAGAGGAAAGCTCATAGTTTTACTCTCATCTAATTTGTTCATGGAGGATCAACCACCATCATCATCAAAATCAAAAACTGCTGCTTTGGATCTACCCCTCCATTTAATGGGGTTTGAAATTGAAGAATTATCACCACAAAAAATCACTGGCCGTCTCCTTGTCACCCAGAAGTGCTGCCAGGTCAACCCAATTTCAATTTTTTTTTTTTTCTCTCGATAACAAGTTTTGTGTCTTGTCTGTGGTTGTTTATCTTTGATAAGTTTGTGAATGTTAAGGAAAGTTACCTTTTTCATGCTTTTTTTTGTACTTTTTGTCTAATAATGTTAATGAGTTAATTATGAGTAATTTGATTGTGCATGAGGCAGCCATTTAAAGTGCTTCATGGAGGGGTTTCAGCATTGATAGCAGAATCTTTGGCAAGCATGGGAGCACACATGGCTTCTGGGTATAAGAGAGTTGCTGGAATTCAACTAAGCATCAACCATTTGAAACGAGCTGAGATGGGTGACTTGGTGCACGCAGAAGCTAAACCTTTCAATGTCGGCAAAACAATTCAGGTGCTTCCTATCAAAATTCTTCCATGTTATCTTTTATTGCAATTTTTGTATAGTTATCATCAAACTTATCTCTTCTTCAATCAAGACACAAGCTATAAATAAGAAAATGACGTTCCATCTCACACTTAGTACTGACAAATGTATGGATCAAAATCATTCTATTTCACCCAATTTTCCTTCCTCTCTCGTTCACTCACCCAATTTTAATTTTTACAATTTTTTTATTTAAAACTCTAATTAATAATTATAATCAATTTTTTTAATAAAAATATATTTATAAATTATGGAATAAATAAAATAAAACAATAACAAAAGGTGTGTCACCGAAAATATATATATA
>Ga0209489_105682_pt1 | contig 21235 bp, 11 predicted proteins | sample SiratrowhiteBW_FD_187527 | JGI IMG/M metagenome (GOLD analysis project Ga0209489, IMG submission 187527) | Root nodule microbial communities of legume samples collected from California, USA - Siratro white BW (SPAdes) (version 2) | ecosystem: Host-associated > Plants > Roots > Nodule | place...
TTTTTTTTTTTTTTTTTCTGGTTCTATTTCATATATTGACCAGACTCACTTTCTCACACTCCTCCCTACTTTTCCAGATGAAAACCAAAATGACCTAAACAAACATTCCGAAACGGTGCGTCTAACTCTCTTCCTTCTCCTCCAACAAAACATACACGTTTTCAGAGCAAGAACTGTTTATGGCGTTTCAGGTTCAGAAGAAGTGATGAGTAACATTAATTAGGGTATACGCCATACCAGCACCATTTTGAGCCTTTGGTATTTATGAACTTCTCTCTATCTTTACTCTTCTTGTACAAAGTAATTTTCACTTTCATTGTCACTAAACAATTCTACTTAAATTCTGCATGCAAACCCTACAAATGTTGTAGATTTTTTTTTTTTTAACTATTTTATCTGATCTGGTTGTATTTGATTCTTGCTTGTTGAATTTTTAATTTGTATTTTGAATAGCTTCAGCACCAAAATACTAAAACACTGTAGTCAGGTGCCAAGAAGTTATTTTGTAGATCTGAGCACTAAATTGTGAGCACAGTCCGAGTCACAGTTTCATACTGATGTTGATATGTAGGAAATTAAGGATAAATGTGACCAGTGACCGTAATTGCGCTGAAACCCTAGAGGTTGTGGCTGAAATAATAATTGCAGACTGTTTTTTAAAGCTTGCATGTAACAAGTAATGAATTGTAATTACATGCTTACATTCCTAAATTTCTGGTTTTGAGTTTTGACTAGGTTGTTTTTTCTGTAGAGAATGGGTGAACGATGTCATTCAGATGGTCCGTTAGATACTATTTCCAGTGGGAGTGAGGAACACTTGATCTCTCCGGTACCAAAAGAATGTAAGACTGGATCCATTAATTTGGATGAAAATGATGATGTTTATCCTGTGCCTCGGCCTGGAATGATCTTTAGGTCAGAAGCTGAGGCAAGATTGTATTACACAAGATATGCTAACCAAATGGGCTTCAACGTCAAGACTAGAACTTCAAAAAGGGGACGTGAAGGCAAAGTTAAATATTTGATACTGGTATGTTCTGAGAGAACTAAAACTGCTATTGATGCATCAACGAAACAGTATTGTACTGCTAGGATAAATTTGACTTTACGTAATGATGGAACCTATCGAGTTAGTGCTGTTACTCTCTGTCATAATCATGAATTGGGTACTCGTAGTGTAATCCCAGTTAATATTGAGATGAAGTGTAAAAGGACATTGGATCTAGAAGTTATTGACATGGGTGTTAAGAAGATATCAGAGCAAAATTGTAGAAATTACCTTCAGAAAGAAAGACATGGGATTGGAGAAAGAGGAGATGGGGATGCCCTTCAGAAGTATTTGGTGAGGATGCAAGAACAAGATAGAAACTTCTTTTATGCAATTGACTTCACTGATTTGTTCAGCGTGAAGAATGTTTTTTGGTCTGATGGAAGGAGTAGAGCTGCATATGAATCGTTTGGTGATGTGTTGACAGTTGATACTACATGCCTTTCTAATCACTACAAAGTGCCACTTGTAACTTTCGTTGGAGTTAACCATCATGGACAATCTGTACTGTTTGGTTGTGGGTTGTTATCATCTGAAGACTCAGACTCATTTGCTTGGTTGTTCAAATCATTGTTGCATTGCATGTCCGGTGTACCCCCACAAGGAATCGTAACAGATCATTGCTGCAAGGCCATGCAGAAAGCAATTGAAACTGTATACCCCTCCATTGGACATCGGTGGTGTTTGTCAAATATAATGGAAAAACTTCCCCAACTAATCCATGACTATGCTAATTGCAAGACCTTAAGAGATCGTATGCAGAATGTTGTGTATGACACACCAACAACAGATGAATTTGAGGGGAAATGGAAGAAGATTGTGGAGGATTTTGACCTCAAAGACAATAAATGGTTGAAGGAATTGTTCCTTGAGCGACATCGCTGGGCTCCTTCCTTTGTAAGAGGTGGTTTTTGGGCTGGAATGTATATTAATCCACAAAGTGGAAGTAGGCAGTCATTTTTTGACGGATATATAAACCAACAAACAACTTTGAAGCAATTTATTGATCAGTACAATAATGCCTTGCAATATAAGGCTGAGAAGGAGTATATAGCTGACATACATTCATCAAGTAACAGCCAGACTTGTGTTACCAAATCTTCAATTGAGAGGCAGTTTCAATCTGCTTACACTCACGCCAAGTTTCTGGAGGTTCAACGTGAATTTGTTGGAAAGGCTGATTGTAATGTTTTTGTTGCTTGTGAAGATGGTTCTGTTTGTCACTACAATGTGATCGAGGATATGATAACAGAGGATAAGCCTAAGGAATCCTTGGTTGAAGTCATATATAACAGGGAAGATTGTGATCTAAAATGCAATTGTCGTTTGTTTGAGTTCAGAGGTATACTCTGTAGGCACTCGCTTGCAGTACTGTCACAAGAGAGAGTAAAGGAGGTCCCCTGTAAATATATTTTGGACAGATGGAGAAAAAATATTCAGAGGAAGCATATTTATGTCAAAACCAGCTATGGTGTTGGCCATTTTGGACCTCAAGTGCAGCGGTTTGATCTGTTATGCAATCAATTCAATAGTATTGCTGCTGCTGCTGCTGAATTTGAGGGTACAAGTTCTTTTGTAAAGGATACCCTATGTAACTTGAAGGAGAAACTTGAACCATGGACATCGTTACTGAGAAACTCTTCTCATGCGGATGTAGAGAAACACAGCAATATGATAGATTGAACATGAAGCTTCTAAGGATAAAATATTTTTTGAATTCATGTAAATATGACTAACTTTAATTGCAAAAGTTATCTTATGGATTTTGGTTATCATAGTTCTTTAATTTTTGAATGGTTACTGTTGATACTTTTTAATGATATGGATTTAACTAGTTCTTGGGCAATACAGCGGGACATTCATAAAGAATATATAAGATGCTTTAGCGACTATGTTACTGATATATCTATATTAAAGTTAATAAGAGAATAAATTAAAATTCTTGAAAAAATTAATGAAAAATTAAAATTAAAATTCTTTCAAGAATATTTTTTTTTCATAAAAATTGTAAATATTTTATAATGAAAAATGATCAAATATAAAAAAATTGTTAATATAGATGCTTGTTTTGAATTATTTTTATATAGTTACTGTTCTATTTATATTCTCAAATTTTATCTTATATTTGTAAATAAATTAAATATTTCTGCAAATAAAAATTAAATTACAATTTTTTTATCATTTTTAATAAATATAAATCTAAATATTAATGTTTGTTAATTAAGTCTAAATATCTAATATTATATTTAAATACCATAAGTAGTTTTATTTGATTTGACTAGATTATTGATTTTTGATTTGGAATTCCAACCAAAACCATTTAGGTTAGAAAGAAGAATATCCAAAATATTTAAAAGAAAATTCAGTTTTAATTGATTTTCCATTTTTGACCAGTTTTCAGTTTATTTTTGACCCAATTTAGTTTAAATGCTCTTATTTAAAAGAAGTGAACTGACTTCAGTCAAAATTGAACTAAACTAAAGAAATAATTTATTGAAACCAAACTGAGTGAAAAAATATATCAACTGAATTACATTCTATATTTTCTAAAGTATACTATTTTTTCTAAAATAATTAAATTGATAAATGTAAGATAAAAATATTCTTTTATTTTTTTTTTTTCAACTCAAATTTAATCACGAGTTTAAATATGGAGTACCTTTTATTATTTATAAATGGTGTGGATAATGAAATAACATTTTTAGAGTAATCGCTTCTCTTCTCTTATATTTTTCACCTGCCAACGGATAAGGGGACATTTTTCAATTTATGATTTGATTTTGGATTATTATAAAAAATATATACGTTAAATTAAAATCTAGCATCCATCAAATTCTAAGAAATAAATTTCAACCGCTATGTGAAAAAAAAAAACGTAAATAATTTCAAGAAATTAATAACTCCGAGAATATGATTTCTGATGATACATTATCGTAATAGTTAAATATTTCTTATTCAAATGTCTATTTAGTTGTAAGTAAGGTTAATTTTTAATTTAATAAATAGGAAAAGAGATGGGTGAGAGATAAGTTCTTCATTATTTTGAATTAATATATTATTATTATTTTTTTTAAAGCATTAGGATGACTTTTGAAAGATTGAATTTTTTTTCCAAACTGTTTTTTCTAAAAGTGTTCCAATTAGCATAAAATAATTTGAAAAATACTTTAACTTTTATACATATCAGGTCGGGTAGTTTCTATGACACCTAGTTAAGTAATTAGAGTATAAGAAGTACAGTAGTTTATTATTTATGATGATCTCGTTTATGTTTCTGTAATTAATGGTTTTGACAAAAGGTGAAGTATATCAAATCAATCATGTTAAAAGTTTACTTATCAAATCAGTCATATAAGAATTATTATTTAAATTCTTATAAATAGCATCAGGAATAAAACAAAATATGTTTTTAATATCAAAGTAGTAAAAGTTATATCGGAGTACCCTTTACATGTATCCTTTATGAGAGATGTAACCCTTTATCAGAGATTGAGAATTTACTGAAAAACTAAAGACTTAAAATCAAATATTTCATAAGATTCTTCTAGACAGGTGTAAAAATAACACTCAAATCAAATTAAGAATAATAAAAATAAGAAGTGTCCAATAAATAAAAAGTGTATACATTAAAATTGTCACTTATTTATACTATTTTAATTATTTCTTACTCATAGATTTTAATAATTTGATCCGTGATCAAATTGTTTATAATACTTAATTGAGGTGTTTTAGAACTTTATGAGGTAGCTACCAAAATGTATTTACTAGTCAATGATGTTTTGAGGTTACATGATGGTAGTACATTAAAACCAAGGTTAGAGAAGATATAAGTGACAATGAGTTTAAATTAGAAAAATTCAGTTTTGGCTAAAAATTAGTTAAGTTATACCTTAATGTACTATATCCCTCATATACTCGATGAGATATAAGTGACAAAGAGTATATAATATATGATGTTGGGATTTGTGAGTTTTTAATGGAACTTGGTAATTTAAGAAAACGTAAAGGTTTTGTATCCATGATTTGTTGGATGAAACAATCTAGAATGCTAAGGAGGTTACAATAATTACATGTTACTTATATTTTTCTTTAAATAAAAGTAGTAGGGTAGAATGCTGAGGGGATTAATTTTTAGAAACTTTGTCCAAGTAGTATTATGAGTGCTTTTAGCTTTGATATTTTTGGTACCATTGCAAAACGTTGAAAGTTGTGATGCTTCAAATATTTGAATTTGCTACTAGAAGATATTGATTAGCTTCTGTATGATTAGGGTAGTAGTGTTGTAATACTACATTGCATGGAGCCAGAAGCAGAAGAAGACGCTCTTTCACCTCAGCCTCAGCGTCGTTCCATTTGCACCAACTGCGATCGTCCCACGCGCGTCTGTCTCTGCCACGCGCTTTCCTTTCCTCCTATCCAAACCGCCACGCGCATCCTCATCGTTCAACACCCTCACGAGGCACGCCACAAGCTCTCCACCACTCCAATCCTCAACAAGTCCCTCCTCCGCGCCTCCTCCGTCACCTCCCGCCGCCTCCGTCGCGGCCTCTCCCCAATCCTCGACAGCTCTCCCCCCGCGCTCTACCTCTTCCCCTCCTCCGCCTCCTCCACAACCCCCGCGCTCCACATCTCCGCCGTGCGCCCCTCCGCCGACCTCGTCCTCATCGCCTTCGACGCCACGTGGCAGCACGCGCGCGAGATGGTGCGGGCCAGCGAGGACTTCCTCTCCGAGTTCGCCACTAGGGTTTGTCTGGGCGTGGATGAGAGTGTTGGCGGCGGAAGCATTTATGACTCCGAATTGATTTTGCGGAAGGAGCCTTTCGCCGGGTGCGTTAGCACCATGGAGGCTGTGGCTCGGGCCTTGCGTGTGCTCGAGCCCAATGGGCCCGAGATCGAAGAGAAGCTGGTTGGGGTTTTGAGGGAGATGGTGAGGTTGCAGGCTGGGTTTTTGAAGCCCGTGAAGCCCAGGCCGAAGTTGTTGAAGAAGAAGGCTGAGGAAAAGGAAAAGAGGGAGGGTTCTGATCAAGGTTAGTTAGTGGTTTTCTTTCTTTTTGGGTTACTTGTAATCATAGCATTTGGATTAGTGGTTTTATGTGGTGAATTATTATTATTTTTTTAGAAATAATTCTAGATGCCAAAAGGTCAATTCAACCAAGCAAACTTGCTTGGATGTTTGGTAAAACGAAGTAGAAGTTATCATGAAAAAAATCATTAAGATGCGAGACTCATAAAATTTTGAGATTTTTAATAAATTTCAACTGATAAAAAATGTTGTGTTCAAAAGAGTGTGTTGCTAGTATTTCTCGAAGACGGATTCTAAATTCATTTCCGAGGCATTAAGAGATTTGATACTATGGGGTGAATATTCACTACATTGCATTACAATCTAGTTGATAGTTGTATGCATCATTGTGAAGGTTGTAAACTATTAGCAGAATTCTTATGGGGATTTGGCTCCTTTAAACTGATGAAAGTGCACTTTAAATCAGTGATTTTGTTATCAGCATTGTTGTTACCCTTTATTCTTTAAGGTGCATCTCCTCAGCTTAGAAGAGTCAAATCCTTCACGTGGTCGGATTTCAAATGATATCTGCATACTGACATTTGAATTCAAGATAAGAGTGTGTTTTTTGTGTTATTTGGAACTCAAGCTATGTCATTATTCCTTGTCATTTGGAACGCTATGGAATACAGAAAGGAAAAAGGTTGGGGAGGGGGGATTGAATTGATTATATCTTCATTTGTGAGTGCATGTTTGGTAAATTGATTTTAGTTTTCTTGTGTGTTGTTGATGTGCTGATAATGAGGTCTATAATTTCACACGATATAGTTTTGAAGTTCCACATTACTCTCAGACCAAAATCATCAATTTCTTGATGAGCTACATTTTTAAAACACGAGTGGTTCAAAACTAAGTATGAATTATGTGAAAATCACACACGAGAACTTACAAAGGTTATAGGGAGCTATAAATTAATGTAGACACAGTAATTTCCATCCTCACTCGAAAGAGAGAATATTAATAATCATGTACAGTTCCACTTCGATTACCAGGTAGTGCTGTGGGTTGTAATAAAAAATTGCATTTACATTAATGGCTAAAGAAATCTTACTATTCATCATAACAAATAAACAATTTACATTCCCATTTGCAGCGATAAGCTAACAAAATGAAGAGGAATTTGAATTCACGGCTGTGCCTACTGATGTTGTAGTTCGTCCCATTTTGAGGCATTATAACATGAAATAAAATTTGTGTTGAAGAAAATATATGATACAGGGCTGATAGTGAAACTTAAGAATCTTCATTGTTTTTCAGTTTCTTCATGAAGCTGGGATTTCACATGGAAGAATTTAGATGGCGAGAATGTGGGCTTCTAGGACTAAGTTGATTTGACTAATATTATGTTCTAACTATTTATTCCTATTACTTGCTTTCCTTCAACACTTCATGAATGCTTGCAATTCAAAAATAGGGAAGGAAAAAACAAATTTTACTGATCAAAACTAATATGAATGTGGAGCGTAGCTTAAGATGCAGCCATTTTTGACATGCGACTTCCTCAGGTATTTTTTAAAATCTCTACTCATTCTAATTGTACATTCCTTCTGTATATAGTTAATCTTTCCAAAGTTGAGGTGCTGGGCAACCAAATAACTTATGCCTTTTTGTCAAGTTAGACATGAAGTCTCTCAGAATTTAGAGGGAATAATATATTCTCTCGTATTAAATTATGATCATTGGACCTATATATACATTAACCTCCTAGCTATTTTAGGAAATATTAGCAACTGATCCTAAGGAGACAAATCCCTATGATTGTGGGATTGTCCTTAAATACATAATCCTAATATTAATATAAAGATACTGCTCTGATACAGAATAAAATTACATCAAGGATAAAATATAAAACTTCCTAAAATATAAAAGTAACGTGATTTTGACGAAGTGTGTCAAGCAAGTTTTGAAGGAAAGGATAGTGGAGAGAGAGAGAGGGCGAGAGAGTTATATATAACTTGTAATAATGTAAGTTAATTACTTTTGCATGTTAATGCTTTTTAGAGACAGTTAAACATGCTTTTTTTGAGAAGAAAAGAATCAAAGAAAACAATGATGCACCTGTATAAGTCAAAATCAACTTAGTCCTAAAAGCTCATATTCTCGCTACTAATCTACACATAAGATACCAGATTCATGATTTGTAAAACAAGAAAAAACATGATCAACTTCGTCGAGGAGCAGGGGAAATGGTTTCTTATGTATATTGCACCAGGTACACTCTTAGGGGATGATGATCTGTCAAAATCCATATCCAATATCTGTTCCATTCGTAATAAACTGGGGCTGATAATTGGTAACAGAAAACTAGAAGAAGATACCATAGTTGTTCAAAGATAGACCACTGGTGTCTGCCATCATAGAAGCGATGACCCTGATGCTGCTTGTTACAATGGCTAGGCAGATCAGCTGATGATTGATATTTAAAGCTCGGTTTCCATGAACGCTTCAGAAAAGCCCCACAAACTACAGAAGGATTCAAATATACGCATTGGGGTCATCAGAGGATGACTGGATCTTTAGTTCCAGTGACATAACCATACTTGGAATTGGCTGCCAAACTATGGTAATGGACCACAAATTGCCTGACCCACCCATTCCTAAACTTGACCCGTACCCTTTAGTGAAAAGTTGGATCATTACAAACATGATCATGGGTTGAGTTGGATATGGTTTGCAGAAAACCATCATAGCATGGGTTTGAACGAGGCATGCGAATGGGTTGAATTCATTCACTTGGATGTGTTACCAAGGTGCGTGTATGGCTTGGGCTTAGGAAGTTGTGATGTGTTTTTATAATGGTTGCAGAGCAGCCAGCATCGTATCGCGTAATCCTAACCGGGAAGGGAGGTATAATCTAAATCAAAATCTGAAGGAAAGGAATAATGGATAATATTAAAGCTATTATTCCAATCTTTGTATAATATTAAAGCTATTATTCCAATCTTTGTATAATATTAAAGCTATTATAAAAATTGTCAAACCAGCATTTCAATTTTTTTATCTTTTTTATTTGTTCTTTCATTTAGTTTTCTTTTATTAGCTTTTCATACGCGTATGTACTTTGACTTCTGTACTTTTGTCTTTCAGCTTTTATGGAAAGATTGCACGAGGTTATCGTTCATACTCTATTTTTAAATAAGTCTACATTTTCTTCATGTATTTAAAATGTCGCTTACCTTCACATTATTTTTAATAAAGTCATACTCACCTTTTATTTTATTTATAAAAGTGATATTATTTTTCCTAAAATTGCATTAATTTCTATATTTTAAAAATTTAATTTTAATTAATATGATATTAAAAAAATAGAAAATGAGTATTATTTTATTAAAAATATAAGATAAAATAATGTCACCTATTAATAATATAAGAGGTTTAAATTTTTATTTAAAAATTAGAAAAAATGTGAATATCATTTTATTAAAACTAAAAGAAGGTAAATGTTTATTTTAAAATCATAGTTTATGAACTAATGAGTACTGCGGACAGTGTAAAATAAGAATAGGGAATGTGAAAAACAATCCTTTACCTCTTTATGCCTATTAAAATTAGCTATTGCAAACAAATATCTATAATTAGCTATTGAAGGCATATTTTGTGGTTTCTTGTTAATGTTCGAAATTAAAGTCATTGATAAGAGTGCATGAAACGTGCAAAGTATCTAGTAAGGGTCTCTTTGAAAAGAATTCTCTATGAATACAGATTAATTTTACGCTAATGACGAACCCTTTGATCATGTTTTTTCTGTTATTAAGATTCTCTACAGTGTGTTTTCAGTTTCCACATCATTCAATTTATTTATCTATAATTATTAGTTATTATATCCAAGGACCTGTCTACAATAATTACAAATACAGAATACTTGCCAACACCACCAGAATATCAGTTTGTTCCACCAACCCTCAATATTCATTATGACAATTGCATTTTCTTGTTTTCTATTTAGTAAGCAACCTTTACGGTATTGATGTGATTCTCTTCTGTCCACTTAGGTTTATGTTAGTTTTTGAAATGGTTCAGATTGGATACTCACCGAGCCCCAATGTCGCCATTCAAAATCCATTCTTGTTTGACCTGAAGGTGAAATGAATATTTTTCGATTTTTTTTTTGAATTTTCTTAAAATCCAACCTATGCCGAAATTTTGTTAAAGCCTCCCGTTTAATCAAAATAAAACAATACATTTTACTTAAACTTGTTTCTCGATGTGACTGCGGTTGTCATGATGGATAATTGTGGGTATACCACTTTCATATTGCACATATGAGAAGTTTTAAGAACACTATTATCAGTTAAAATTTATAAAAAAAGAACTACATAGTTATGAATGCAATCATTGAACCTATATAATTTTTTATTTAATTTTCAATATATTTCAACAAATAATAAAGATGTCTTACAACGAGTGTGTCCTAATATTTATCAATACATGTCGGTAAAGATACAGCTTACATATAATACTATACTGTTTCTGTTGTTTCCTAACCCAAATTAACATTTCATTATGCAATTGTTGTCAGTTTTAACTAACAAAAACGAAATATCAATTTTAATTTGATATTATCCTTCTTAACTCGGCTATGCTTTGTTCCTGCTTTCACACTGAAGAGAAATTATGAGTTTGATGTGAATCAAACCAAACCAATTGAAGTTGGTCTTGATCTCTACCATACATATTGCCAATGTGCAGCCACAGAAAATTCTTGATGGCCATCATCACAAAGACAAAAGCATCCGCAGTGAAGGCATATATTCCTTGTGCCTCCAAGCCCAAATGCAATGTTAATGTCAAAGTGGCATCAAGAAGAGAGTAGCTATGGCCAGGCTTCAACAAAATGATTATGCAAAGTGAATCAATGGTGAGAAAAGCACATGTTACCCATTCAGCTAAGTCAGAAGACCCATCTTGGTGCTTCTGTTCAATTCCTGAAATCAGGAGGGACATGAGCCGCATAACTATGAATTCTCCTATGGACTTGAGGAAGAAGTGGCTGTTGAACCTCTCGTATGCAGAAGTGAAGAGGCTGAAGAAGAGAAGAAAAAACACAAAGAGAAAGTGCACCACAATCACAGAAAAAACCACAAGAAGAGCATGGTTATGGCCACCACTAACATGTGTTGTGTAAAGCTCGGTTTCCATGAAGAAGCAACATGCTAACATGAAGCTTATTAGACTCACTATGAAACAAAGTATACGCATTGGGGTCATCAGGGGATACACATTTTGTGCTAACCATATCTGGGGTGGGGTTGGATAAGCAATGTTATGATTAACACCCTTCCAATAGTAACGCAAAACATGTCTAAAAGTGATTCTTGTTTGGTTTATATTATGATGATTTTGTGGAATGGTAATGGTATGGATATTTGTAGTAGAAGCTGTTAAAGGGTTTTGGGAACTGTTTCTTGGGTCAGGAGGAATGTTCAATGTAGAGTTAACCTGTGGTTGAGCATTTGTTGAAGATGAAGCTGCCATGTGTGAGAAAAAAAAGCGCAAGATTAGGTTGCTAATGATATTTAATGAAGGAAAACTCAACAATGCTCTTATGGTTTCATCTGGACTAGTGCCAAGGGTCTTATAGTTGAAATGTTTCATGCTGTTCCAACAAGAAAGGCATAAAATGTCATTAAATGAACAAAGTATTTCCGCGTTTTGCTTAATTTACTAATAAAGAAATGCATAAGGATAAAAGCAGTTGAAGAAAGTAATCTCTCTTTTCTTGAGATATGCTCAATGTCTGTGTTCACATCAGAACAGTAAGTATCAGATAGAGAGTAGAAATACTGAAGGAAGCAAGTGCAATTCTTTCGTTGCTGTATTTTGTTTTTTCATGTGCCTTTTTTCCATTGCTTTTGAGAAAATTATGTAGTAGCTAGGGAGAAGAAGTTCTTGCCTTTTGGTGTTAAATTAGGACAACAAGCTAATTGTATGATATATATAATATCCGAGGATGTAAATATTTTAATTTTCTTTACGAAAAGAGTAAAATAAATTTTTGTTTTGATATATTTTTCTGCTCTATTCTTTATAAAGATACGGAGTAAAAGATATAATTTTATAATAAACTCTTCAAATATATTTCTTTACTAACATCAGTAACATTATAATTAACATTAAAAAAACAAAATTAAAAGTAATTATTGGTCATCCAAATTTTAAATATCTTTTGAACAAAAATTCACATCTCTAAATAAACTGATGATTATTAAGTGTAATGCTAACAAAATTCCTCTTTTAAACTCAAATATTTTCTATCCTTCACTTTAATCATCTCTTTCAAATTATATAATTATTGCTACCATCACCAAAAAGTAAGTCTAACATATCTATTGAGTGATCAACCGAGGATCCATAACCAATGTTTTTTTTTTTTTCACTTTCATCATTTTGGAAAGATTTTCATTTGAAGTATCTCTTAGTAGTCAATGAATAGTTACCATTTAAGCAAATCACCAATGTTTTTTTTTTCACTTTCATCATTTTGGAAAGATTTTCATTTGAAGTATCTCTTAGTAGTCAATGAATAGTTACCATTTAAGCAAATCGCAAATGAAGCTAAAACACTATCAACTTTAGTTCGCTATTAAAAAAATTATTAATTTCAGTAGTCATTCTCAATTTTTTCTATGTTTTCCTTGAAAATCAGGTGATTTAGATTGGAGATACTCTTTATTTTTGTAAACATTAAGTGACAAGTCTTTGCTCTGATTCACAAAATCTTCTAGTTGAGTTTCTGAAGTTTTGGGCTACCTTAAAATTTCATTAGCCTCTTCTATCTCTCCCTTGTGCTTAAATGCAAGTGTCTTCCTTTTCAATACTAAAAGTTCTCTTTGAATCTCTCCCTTATTTCTTGATGCTATAGTAGGAATACTTGAAGATAAATCAGGTGTAGATAGATCCATCGTATGTATAGACATACATGTAACTTCCTTAACTGGTTTTGTTTGTAGGTTACATGTTCAGATTCATCATTCTTCCACCCTATATAAGTAAGCATTGAATTCAACTTCTGGTAGTGCATATCCTCTTCTAAAACAACCACATCACTTTCTTCATCAACTAAAGGATTTAAAAGTCTATGTTTCATCACATGAGTCACAATTTGTGTTTTATTCTTTGTATCTTCCGTCTCTACCATTTGGGCTTTTAACACTTTAGAGGTTTTAAGAACTTTTTAATGCATCACGCCTAAGAGCAAGAGCCTTTATCTTCAAATTGAGATTGAACATTCAATTCTTTGCAATCTCTACGTGTGCGAACACTTGACCTTTTTTGTCCTTCGAGTGCAACATTTGGTTTTTCATGAAAATCGAACATCCTTTATCTAATAATCATCACATACTAAGAATATTATTTTCAAGTCAGATACATAATAGACATCCTCCATAGTACTTTTTTTTCATCCTTTTGAAAAAAAAAAAACATATTTTTCCTTGAGATTTAATTGGAATATTCGTTGAGTCTTCGAAAGACACATATACATCTTGTATCTCTTGTATAACAAAGAGATATTTATGCTCAGACATATGACCGTTGGCCCTAGTGTCTAGATACCACATAATATTACTGTCCAAAGTGATGTCTTCATTAGTCGTCATAAGGATCCCTTCATCTTTTGCCTCATCTTCCTTGAATATTCGACATTTGGACGATTTGAATGAGCACCTCTTCTATGTTCGTCACCTCGTTCACGCCACTTTTTTTGGTTCATTTGTCCTCACTCTTCATTATTATTTCCATGAACACGATCTCTGTTGTGACTGCACATCACTTAATCCTTCTTGATTATCATCTTTGTTTGTAAGGCTTCTTCCATGACTTATTGTTTTTTTTTTTGTTCATGTACTTCAAGAGAATCCTTGAGATTATCAATGACCATTTCTTCCAAATTTCTTAAATCCTCAATTGCAACACAACATTTTCAAAGTCATCAGTCAATGATCAAAGAATTTTTCTTCACAACCCTTGCATCCATTGTGTTTGAGTTGAATGACTACTGTTTGCAAACAAGTAATGTTACTAGATACATCTTTTGAATCATTCATCCTCATGGCCTCCAACTCAGTCAATACCCTTGAACACTTTTTTCAAGATGTCTCATCCTTCCTTCGAAGTTGATGCACAATCAATCTTTTAAAAAATTGACTCATTGACATCTCTACACAACATGCACAAATCTGCTTTATCTTTGATCGTGTCTATTTCAACATTTTGTTTTAAGTCATTGAATATCCCGCAGTATTTTCTGGTTCTTCAAAACCTTATTGCACTACCTCCCAAGTATCTTGAAATCTAAGAAGGACTTTTATTCTAATTATCATAGTTTGTCGTCTTTGTTAGTTATAGCAGTGGTAGATTATTCGTCACACTCACCATACCTTTGGTACCAATTATCAAAAGATATAAATATTTTAATTTTCTTCTTGAAAAGAGAGAACAAATAGACTTTCGTTCTTAATGATATGTTTTTACTATATCGCTCTATTTTTTATAAAAATACATAGTAAACTCTTCATTAAAAAAATAAACTTAAAAGTAGCAATTATTGGTCATTCAAATTCCTATTGAACAAAAACTCACACCCCTAAACAAACTTATGGTTTTTGAGTTTAAGGTTAACAATATACTTAACCAACTCATTTCAACCACAATCTCATTAATTACATTAAAAGTATGTTGTAAACAAAATGTATTTGGACAACTTGGTCATGTTCTCAACAACCTTGTGCGCATAGTAAAGTTGGCAACTCAGCTCTATGTGGCCAAAACGTCTCATAAACATGGTATATCAATCCATGTTGTTAAGCTAAACATCTGACTACCTCACTAAGCATCTAATAGTATCCTACTTATGCGAAACCAAACCCTTAATCAAAATTATCATACTAATAATAATTAACTCACCACTCAAAACATTGGGTCGAAGTATTTGAATTTGCATGAAACCTAAAGGTAAAAGCCTATCTTAAAATATTATAAATAGGATACGACTCGCACATGTAAGGGATTTAGGATTAAACCCTACACTTGTACAAGTAAGCAATCTTTATAACATATCTAATAGAATTGTTAGAAGACTAATATTGGAGTTTCGTTGCAGTACTCAATTAACTAGACCAAGAACCGTAATATAAAAAAAATAACCAAAACCTGAAAACACTTCTAAATATAAAATTTAATTAATAAAGAATATGTGGTATTATAAATGCCACATCAACCTTATAATACTAATAATAACAAAAATAATGTTTAGTTTTGATTTATTATTAGTGAATATTTTCAATTATACAATGATATCTCATTAACTTTATTCAGTGTAAATTATATATCAATAATACTCTTTTCCAACCAAAATGAAAATAGTTTTAGTATATTATTAGTTTTTAATATTAATTAGTTTATTTATGATTTTGTTATCAAATAAATTACATCAATATTTCTATTTACAGCGTATAAAAGTATTTCATGTATTGATAAAGTGAAGTTATTTTGATAAAAATGTTTCAAGAAGTGCTACTTATTTTAGTTCGTAGTTTACGTGACAAATTTTAAGACAGAAGAAGTATCACTTTATAATCATAAGAACGTTATTTGAAAGTTTATTAGATTTAAATTTAAGTTAAAATAAACTGATAGTTTGATGTCTCTCCCATCCAAAATTTAGGGAAGTTTGCAATTAAGGTTGAAATCACTGGAAAAACAATAATTTATGATGGTTTTCCTAATTTTAGGAATTCGATCACAAATTAGTAAAAAATGAGGGTTTTAATTACAAGTTTTTAGTTTAAAAATATAAGTGAAAATTTTCACTTAGTTTAGGGAACTACAAATGTATTGAACCTTAAGTAAATTTTTACACCTTTATTTATTTTTAAAATAGTAATATTGTAACAAATTCAATTTCTACAAAGTGCTGACATTATTTTTAAACAAAGGATCTACTTGAAAACAATAAGATTAAATTTAGTCAGTTGTATGGTAAAATGATTTATCCTTTAATTTAAAAGTATACTACATTTTTGTAAACGGCTGGTATTAAGTGAAAAAAAAAACATTGAATGAAATATTAAAGAAGTAAAAGCTGCTGAACAAGACAATTAGGCTTAGGTATTTTGGCCACTATTATTTTGAGTTGAGAACTTCACACTTAGTTTACTACAAATTTATTTTTAAGATAAAATTAGTAAAACAATGTTTAATTCACTTCAATTAAAATTTTAAAATGACTTAAAATGAAATTTGTAAACATCCACCTAAACGAAATGTATTACAGTTCCAACAACTCTCTTCTTGTATCCTTTGAATATTAGCTTTTATCTTATATATCTTCTAATGAAATATATACAAAAATGAAAAACCAAATAAAAAAAATATTTCATTTGCATTATTCTGCATGAGGCAAGAGTTATGGCTAGTAGGCCATTGTTGCTATTTCGAAGAAAGCAAAAATGACAATTCACATGATCTGTTGAGTAGTGCTCTCTTAAAGCTGACTTGGTTGTCACTAAGAAAATACTCATTAGCTGTTAAATTTTTAAAAGGAAAAGTTTATCTTTTTTATAATGAGAAATCAGTTAATATTTTTTTTGTGTGTGAAGTTAATGGCTATTAAAGTTTTTAATATTTCATAGCATTTTCCTACAAATTTATATAAAAAATAAGTTTGCTGTATATTTTTATATATATTTTGACAATTTTCGAAATATTTAAAAAAATCACACTATTGAAATATTCTAATAGTGATAAGATACTGATCCATCAACTTTAGTTCATGAATTATGATTTTGTACTTGATTTATTGAATGTTTGGTGTGTTTAACAGGGTAGTATAGTTGAATTTTGTATATTTGAATTTAATTATATTTTATGCAAATTTTGGTTACTTTTTTAAATTTTAAGGTATTTTCATATTTTATTTTTATTTTAGTGAATTTTAAAAATGATATTGGAAGATTTTAGTGTTTATGAAAAAAACTCACTATAGAATTCTCATTAATATATTATGTTAAATTCATTTATATATGTAATATATGTAAGATATTTTCTATCTTAACATTTTAATTACACTTGTAATGAAGGCGTTTTGGATGTTAAGATAAATTTGAGAAAGTGAATTTAAAGATAAAAATGTGTAAAAACTGAGTAGTTTGGATTAAGAAAAAAATAATAAAAAACAAAAAAAAATGTATACGAGAATTTGTAAGTAATGTGATTATACAAATATTTAAATGATAAAATTATAAGATAATATTATAAATAATTTTAATTAAATAATAAATTATAATTTTATTATTATCATGTTTATTTTTATTAATATCTTATTATTATCTTATAATAATAATTTTATATTTTATTATTTTTAGTATATTATACAATATAATTAATCATATTTATTTTATGATAATAACACATATAAATAAATTTAAAATAAAAAATAATTATGAAATATATAATATTATTTTAATAAACTTGAAAGAATTTCTTGACAAATCTTCATAAAAGTTAAAGAAGAAAAATAGCCATTTTAATTCTGTCTCAGATTTTTGTTTTTATATATTATTTTATTCTTTAATTTTTTGAATTTTCTTTAGTGTGTAATAATCCTTACATATCCATAGTTCAAACCAAACAAGCTGGAAACGTTACTTGTATTTATAATTATTTATGATGTTGTGAAATTAAAATGTATTCTTTAAAACAATATGAAAATAACTACAAAACTTAAATATGGTTATACCCCTTAATCTACATGGAAAGACATATGATACAAATTTCTTACCCATCATGAAGAAAAATAAGTATAAGTATACATTTCTATTTTAACAATGAAAATGTAATTAAACCTACACTTGACCGTGGGTTGTTATCATTCCCAATAAATGACTAATGTTTATCATTCCCATTAAGCAATGTTGTTTATCGTGTATTATTTTTTTTTTTTACCTATGTAAAATTACAGAGATCACGAATTTATTAAGTAATTGTTAAACAAATATTAATAATTATTAAGTAATCGCTAGTTTTATTAACCTAATTTTATTTTTTATCACATTATTATCCTCATTCGTCTTATTCTTACTTTTTTTTAAACCTATCTTGTAACCATGTAAAATTAATTTTGAGAAGGTGAGATAAATGTCTATACCTATTTTTTTTTTCTCAAATTAATGAAGTTTTTGTTTTACATGACTTTAATTTATGATTATTAAGGAAGAGTTTTATGAATGTGTCTACTTTAGTTTGTAATTATATTATGTTCTTATATAATTGGATTGTATGTTATTTTTATTTTTTAGGCATTCTTTCTTTGATTCTTGATTTTTATTCTCTGATTTTCTACTCTAAGTTTTTGGCATCGGCAGGATGGATACAATAGGTCACATTTTTTTATGAGATAACACTTCTTTTCATAATTTTAAAAAACACATTAGCCAACACTTTTTTATTTATTATGTTTATGTTTAGGTTATAGTTATTATATTTTGCTCTAGTAAATTTAAACAACACTTTTACATTTTTACAAATGTGGTTTATTCTTTTAAAGTTAGACAATACTTTTAATAATTTTGAAATATGTTTATTCCTTTATATCACATTTATAATATTTGTAAAAAATTACTAATACAATAAGCCACCAATTTATTTTAAACATTGTTATTGTGATATAAAAATATAACAAGTCATATAAACTCTTAATAAACTTTTATTCCATTTTTTTAAATTAAACAAATAAATAAATAAACAATTAAATCAATATTTATAAATTGTTGTAATTAAAGATATAATACATAAAAGTTATATTATTTAAAAATATAATTAAATGTGCAACTATCATAATGCATATCTAAAAACATAATTATACAAGTAAAAACATTAAAACTGTAGTTTAGTGCACTTTCAAATTGAAAGAAATGATACCTTATAATTACCGAAAGTATTTAATTTATTTTTACATTCTGTGACTTCTCTTCTTCAAAGAATCTTCAACTCCACCATTTAAAAGATAAAATTTGAAAATATAAACCCATAAAGAGAATATTTGTTCTTTACTTCTAACTTTAATATCTATGCTACTTGAAACCTGAAACAGAAAATAATATTACTTTCTTTTATTTAATTCAACTTATGAAATAACTTCAATTATAATTGGTAATATGCATAAGATTAAGAATGTGTATAACATAATTCATCATAAATTTAAAGAAAATATACAAACTAATCACTATATTAAACAAACTAATCAACCTGACATGGATTTAGAAACAAAATCTAATGTTACATACACGTCCAAATATGATGCACTTGGTTTTCTTCCAATCAAATAAAACATTGTTTTAAAACTGAAAATAATTAGCCATTATTGTCTTATTTAACTATATTCATGTATCATGACGCATAAAAGTCTATATGTGAAACTTAGTGATCTAGTCAACCCAAAATAGAACAAAGAAAAAAATATAGATTAATTAGACCATAAATTTTGGTTCAAATTTAAAATTATAAACTGAGTAAGATTTATTCAAGTATTAATTTTGACATGTGAAAGCTGAACAATCAAGACTCACCATTTAGAAATTTATACTTTTAGGATATTCACAAACTTTGTTTTACATTATTATACTTCTATTTTTTTTATCAAATTTTGTTTTTCTCTTTAATTATTACATTAGTTAATTAATAATAACTTGATACCTATCTATGTGTGTGAGAAATACATGTGAGTCAGTGAGCTAGAAAAATCCACAAATATATACATGTTAAGGTTTTTTTATATATAAGTTGATTCATAACTTGTTTCGAACTCACATTCTAAATTAAATATGGATTCTATCCTGAATGTCCACTCAAGGAACTTAAAGTTCTTTAATGCAAAATCTTCTCATATGATCCATTAAACTGTATAAATATTAATATTATAAATAAATATTATTAATAAACATAGTGTATCATTAGATCAAACGTGCTATATATTAAATTCTTACCATAATTAGTATTCATGATTCTCATCTAAGCACGATGAGAGAGACATGTTGCACTCATGGTACAAAACCTCAATTCCATATCTCAAATATAATAAAATATTCTAGTAAGATCAACTTATAGATGAGATGCTGTTATTAAAATTATTATTTTAAAAAATATTTTAAAACCTTGTAGGACGTATGATAGTTAATTTTATATAATATTATTTTAATTGATGATGAATAGATTCATTTTGAAACTGATAATAAATAATATACCATGATTGTATTTAATCGTGATTGAATATATTTTTCATCAATTATTAATTATTTTAAGTATTGCATATTCATTTCAATTTATATAATATTATATTTTTTAATTTATGAATGAATGTTGAGTAATTTATTTTAATTTTGAGGGTGAGATGCATACAAATTTAAGTATATTGTACAAAATCTCGCTTTTAAGGTTAAGAATTTTATGGTATGTATTTGAGTTAATTTTGTAAACATTATTATTATTATTATTATTATTATTATTATTATTATTATTATTATTATTATTTATAAAAATAGTTTTAATTAGGATTAAAATTCTATTTAATAATGTTTATTTGATCAAATTAATAGATTTATTGTTAAAAACAATGTGTTTTAACAATTCGTTTTCTTTGATTTAAAAATATTCACAAAGAAACACCTAAACCTTCTTCAACCATCATTATAGCAATATTATGTTATATAAATAATATAAATTTTTTTATCCATTATGTTTGGGTTTAAAATTTAAGATTTATAAGTGATAAATATATAATATGTGACAAACATATCATCAATTATATATGTTAAATTAATCTAACTTGGATCTATATTTATATTTGACAAACATCTGACTTTGTCATCACAAATGTAAATTTCATTTTTTTTAATCAAAAGTGTGATCATATATCGTTTAGGAAGATTTATTTTTATAATATATTAATATATAAATTTTAATCAACATGTTATACATTTAACAAAATTTTGGTAACATTAGTCAAGTAACACAAAAAGAAAGTGGCAAAATTAGATAAGTCTCAATTAAACATACACTTAAAGATAAATACAAAATACAATAAATTAAATTTTCATAAAATATACGAAATGCATATTAATATATATATA
>Ga0209489_105683_pt1 | contig 21231 bp, 6 predicted proteins | sample SiratrowhiteBW_FD_187527 | JGI IMG/M metagenome (GOLD analysis project Ga0209489, IMG submission 187527) | Root nodule microbial communities of legume samples collected from California, USA - Siratro white BW (SPAdes) (version 2) | ecosystem: Host-associated > Plants > Roots > Nodule | place: USA...
AACATGAATGATATGCATTAAACACAGTTCATTTCCACACTTTTCCACACTCTCCATAGCAAACATTCTGTCTTGTCATGCCGGTGAGTGGTTGCAGTTCATAGTTTTTTCTCCCTTAGTGCTCTAAACAAATTGGCAGCATAAGACCTAGGGTTCTAAGATCTTTACATGCATCCTCACAAAGTAAGTTCCCTAATCCCTACAGGTATAAAGGTCATCAGAGCTATGGCCCTCATTATCATCTTATCCAAAGCTGTCGTTAAACAACTAGCTTATGAACACACAATAAGAGAACAGACTCTAGCTGGGATTCTCATGAAAACCAGAGTAGGAAGTACATCCATTCCGGTATCACTGAATCCCTCTAATTCTATGTTTTTTTTCAGATCCGGGGTTTTAGGATCCCACTCAAGAAATATGCATGAAAAGTGTGTGTGTGAAGGGAGTAAAACCTGTATGCACCCAACCCCTCACCTGCAAAACAACCAGAAAAGTCCCAGGCAGATATCACAGATATAGCAGTCATAAGCATGTCTTCTACCCTAGGGTTTAATATCTCATTCAATCAATCAGTGAGAATTTAAATCATATAATAACATATCAAAATCCACAATCCTATAAGAATACAATAAACAAAAACAATAAGGAAAAGGGAAAAACAAATATTAAAAACCAAATTTAAATTTGATCATTTAATTAAATGGCTTGACTCTCAAGTAATAATTCCCAGTGGAGTCGTCAGCTGTCGCGACCTAAAAATCATGACGGGTATGGCGGTCCAAATAAAAATTCATGAAAACAAAGAAATGGAATCGCCACCATAATTTTTTATAAAAACTACGGAAAAACCAAAAAAAGAATAAAGAATAAGTCTGCGAACTAGAAATGAGTCCGGGAGTCGGTTACGCGTGGGGAAGGTATTAACAGCCCACAGCTCCTGTCTTAAGACATACCTTTAATTAAATAATCAAAATCAAATGTGGTTTTTAAAATATTTATTTTTTCAAAAAAAATATAATTAAAATGCAAAATAAAATAAAAAAGTAATAATTTTTAAATTAAAAGACCCGACAAGGATCGACCTTGCTCCTACGTATCAACATCCTTAACGGGTGAAGAATCAGGGAATACGTAGTTCTACCAAATTTGAGTTATGTTGAGAAATTTGACATTTTTATTTATTTTTTATTATTATATATATATTAGTTTGAAAATTTAATTTCATTTCGGCATATCATAGACGAGTTTGGTCTTTTGATAATCCCAAACAAAAATTGAAACTCCTTAAACTAAATTCCGCAAGACGCGTGTAGTCATTTAGAACTTAAATCACGAATTGATATTTATTATTATTATAAAAAATAAGAATTCCACATGACGCGAATGGTCATTTAGGATTTATTAAAACAAAAATTTTATGAAAAATAGACTTTAAAAAAAACAAAATAATAATCCAACGTTAAAAGATTAAAAAAAATCAATTAAATTAAGGGTATTTTAAGAATTAGAGAGAGATATGGTGCAGATCTAGAAATATGGAGGTGCAAGAAGCAGATTCAACATAAATAGCTTCAGGGGTATTTTAGGACTTTCAAATACTTGTAGGTGTGAATCCTGATTAATGGAGGTGCAGGTAGCAGGCCCAAACCAGCTAGTGGCGAGGGCATTTCAGGAATTTCCAAAAGTCTGGAGATGCAAGTCAGAATATGTGGGGGTGCAGGGAACAGTTTAATGGCTTGCGAAATAGGCATTTGAATCCATTTTAGAAGAATGTAACAACAAAATCAAGGTAGCCTAGTTGGTCTAAGGTGCCAGTTTGAGGGCATGGGTTCGAATCTTGGTGGTGAAGCTCGGAAAGATAATGGGAGGTGCAATGGTGAAGCTCGGGAAGATAATGGGAGGTGAATGGGAGGTGCTGGGAGTGAGAAGATAGTGTAGAAGAGGATACGAAATAGGAGGATAGCAATGGTGGCGAAATGGGGGGATGAAGCATGCATGAGCAGCAATGGTGGCGAAATGGTGGTGAAACTGCCTGGTGGAAGTGGAAGCATGCATGGCAGTGTAGGGATGAGAGAATGGATGGGAAGAGAGAGAATGGATGGAATGGACGGGGATGAGGAAGAGGATACTGGAGGTAAAAGAACGATGGAGATTGGAGAAGGTGATGGGTGGTGTGGCTGAGAGCGAGAAACAGGGTAGTGAAGTTGCCAGCGATTGTAGCTTACTTCACAAACATCATATTTGATAAATTTTACACACCATAGATTCAACAAAATTTCAAATCAAAATCAAAATATACTCCAGCATAAAACAGATTCGCATGAAAGATGAAAATGAGATGCTGATGAAAATGAGATGCTGCAGGGGCTCTAAATGCGTACCTGCGAGCTTCCTTCTTCGTTCTCTGTCCAACGCGAGCTTCCTTCTTCCTTCTCTGCCCAGCCAGCTTCCTTTTTCTTCTCGTGCCCCTTCACTCTCTTGTTTTCTCTTTCATATCAACCCATTTTCCACATGCCCACCACATTCCCTTTTCTCTCTCTCTCCCATGTGCCAACCGCATTCTGTTCTCTCCCTCTCTCCCATGTGCCAACCACATTCACAAATTCTCTCCATTCCTAGCTTGCCACGTGGCAAGCAAAAACTCTCCACTCTTAGCTTGCCACGTGGCAAGCATTTTTTATTTTATTTTAAATTCTTTAATAACTTTTAAATATTCACTTAACCTTTAATTATTTTAAATATTCTTTAATCTTTTTCTAACAATAAATTTCAATCAAAAACAATTATATTTATTTATTTTATTTTGATTAAAACACTCACAAAATTAAATAAATTATTTTTAATAATAAAAATTGGTATATTTTTACCCAGACAAAATCGGGGTATTGACATCCGTTATGCGTATTATGTCATCCGTTATAGAATCACTATTGGACTACTCATAAATATCTATTTTCACCCATGAGATGTACATGACTCGGCATAAGGGTGTGTGTTGGAGATCCCATATCAACTAAAGATAAAACCAATTCATAATATATAAGTCGATGCAAACCTCATCTTAAAAGTTGATTTTTTTAATAATTAGGCTTATAACCCACTTCTTAAGATGTGTTAGAGATTCCATATCGACTAGAGATAATGGCAATTTATAATATATAAATGGGCGCAATCCTCACCTTATAAGCCAGTTTTGTATGGTCGAGTTAGGTTTAAAGTTCACTTCTTAAGATGGTATCAAAACATATCCTAGTGAGGTTTAATGGGCCTATGGTGCCACCTGGTATCAGATCATCCATAAATATCTAGTCTCACACATTAAACATGAGAGAGGAAATGTGTTGGAGATCCCACATCAAATAATGATAAGATCAATTCATAATATATAAGTGGATGCAAATATCACTTTACAAACCGATTTTGTAAGGTTGAGTTACACTTAAAATTCTCTTTTTAATTGTCCACTTCTTAAGAATAAGAATATATTAATAGTTTAATTTAAAAAATAAAAAAATATTAATATCATTAATTGTTAAAGTATCAATATTACTCATTGGTAGTTAACAATAACTTTTATAAATTAATATACTAAACAAACAGATAAAATATTGCTAGTTATGAAACTAGTATTTTATTAATTGGGAGAAACTAAACGATTACATAGACAACCCAAGACAAGAAGCAAAACAAGCAACTTAAAAGGAACAATACATAGATGCATGCATATACTAAATACTTTTTAAGATTTGAATATATGGATTCATAGAAGTACTCAAGCAATTGGATAAGCAGCATTCATAGCAATTCCACATAAACCTTTCTTGGCACGTATATCTCGCTTCATCCTTGCATACCCTTTCTCACCCCATTTTGTGCTCCATGAATTCTTCACTATCCAATACTTACCACCACCACGAGCTTTCCCATAACCAACTACTGCAACAGCATGGTTCAGATCAGTTCCGCACTTTCCTGTAAATATCCCACTTGAGTAGAATTGGAAAGCAGGTGCTCCACCGTCAATATAAACGGACACTGGTTGCTGTGCCACAGCTTTCAGCAGTGCCTTTTCACTGTTAGCAGCAACTTTCTCATACCCTTTAATCTCAGCCACACCATGACCTTCCTTCTTAACTTTACAAGTCTTATTGTTTTCCCTGTAAGGGTAGTATTCTTCACTTGCTAATCCTCCTTTCTTCGCAACAAATTCAAAGGCATCTTCCATATAACCACCATTGCATCCTTCACTCTTTCCTTTAACACAATCCACCAGTTCTTGTTCTGATAGGGACACCAATTCACCTGTAGTTATTTGGTGGAGACCCTCGATTGTAGCCACAGTTGAAAATGCCCAGCAACTACCTGATTTTACAAACAAAACAAAGTTGACATCAGCACAGAATTTAATGAAGCACAATGAATTGCTTGAAAGCAGAATGACAAAGTTATTAGTCATAAGCAGAAGGAAATATATTTCACTGTATATATACATACCACAGCTGCCTTGGTCCTTGATTGGAGTAACAGCACCTCTTTTCCTCCAGTCCATGCTAGCAGGAACCTTAGTTATATCGTCATACCTAAACGATGTTTCAGTTACTGTCCCTACCCTTTGTGCATTCTTCTGACCATTAATTAATAATGCCTTAAATTCGTCATTATGTAGGTCTGCAAATTGGTTAATGCTAAGGTTGAAAGATTTGTCTCCAGCTGCATTGAATGATTCAATGAACTGCACATTGTTCTTAAATATTTGGAAACGTTTTTCCTTCTCAGCAGCATCCTTGTAAACCTTACCGTACTGTGCCATCCACTTCTCATGTCTCTCTGACGAGGTTGCCTCAGGCAACCTGCGAGACATTACGTGGCATGTCCACACAGTGAAAACAAGGAACAGAACAAAAACAAGGTTGTTTTGGCTAAATGATCTCATTTTGTAACGAGAGCTATTGGGTTTAGAGTAGGGTTGTTGAAGTATTCTTTGTTCCACAGACAAAGAAAATTGGTTTAGTTTGGAGCAAAGGCAATGACGATTACAGGTAATTTATAGTGGTGAGGGGCTCTTCAACAGTTGCTTCTCATAGTGCAGGAAACAGTTGTTAGCACAACTTGTGCTTTCACTTGGACTCAGATATCGCACTAACGTGCACCATTGTTGAGTCAGTTATTCAACACATTGCTTTCAAAGAGAGAGACCCTTTTCAGTCCAATTGATTTAGAATGAGACGACCACACGTGGTAATCCTTCTATACACAGAATGTGTCTCAATAATGTAATCGAAAAGAAAAATAAAATCATACAATCAGTGTCTAATAATAGGAAAATACATAGTTAGATACCTTTCTTTTCTATATACATTCAATTTACAACTATTTTATAATAAGAATATAATACTAATAATGATATTTTGATAAATAATGGTTGTGAAACTGGCTATATAAATAATATTAATTGTTAATATATCTTTACTCATTTCAATATATATATATAACTAAAATTAACTGATTTTAACTTAATTAAAAAGTTAGTTATTACTAATTTCAAATCTTAGAGATAAAAGTTAAAGAAACAATTTTATAAAACTTTAAATCAAAATTAACTCTTTTGTACGGACCAATCATATTCATTTTAAAATTTATATGGATAAAAAAATTATAGGATCAGCATTAAAACGTATTAAGCCTAAAAGCAATAATATCTCAATTATTAAATAATATTTTAATTAATATTAAATATAATAAATGTAAGAAAAAATGTACCAATACAATCTAATGATTTCTAATAGCATTCATGTATGGTGGTGCTATATACTAATGCGAATTAGACAAATTTATTATATCATTTATGTAATAGAATAATATCCCCAACAACTTTTTCTATCTAAATCAAATTCTATCAGTTTTCTGATGAAAATAAATGGATTAATATTGAATATATATTTTTTGCTACAAATGTATATCAATAATTAAAATAAAAAAGTTATTTAGTGATTTTATAATAATTTAGAAAATCATGAGAATATGCTTTTTAATTTGCCTATTGAAATATTATGTAATGGTTTATATTTACAGTTATTTTTTTACGATAAAAGATTTTTTTTTATTTCATACAGTCGTTTATTCTATGATTATAACTATACATGACATCAAGATATATATTGCGTTAAAAATTTAGATTGACGTAATCTTGTTTCATTGTCCTAGTTTTTATTGATTTGGGTTTGAATTTTAAAAAATATGTTCCTATGAAAAGTTTTGATTGGATTGCGATAAGATACACTCATTCTACCTTATCCCTTGTTCACTCTGACTTTAATTTTGGACTAATGTGATTATTGATTAAGACTTTTTCTGATTTTATTTAATATAATTCAATCAAAGAGCTAATTCGATAATATTCTACAAGTTTAGAGACTAAAATCACTTTTTACTCTTTAATTATCTTTCTTTAGGTGACTCTTTTACAGAAGTGATTTTTCAAATAAAGAATTTGTGTATTTAACTATGAATATTAAAGATTAAGTTCGAAGACTTATCGATTAAAATCTCACTTCTTTTAATGAAAAATTTTAATTATTAAAAATGTTTAACTAAATTTTAAGTCTATGATAAATTTTTGGATATTTTGAATTGGATTTCCATTATGAATTTTATTGAGTGTTTAAAACAGTTTTTACTTTTTGTCTAGATACATTGTAGTTTTTTTTTTTTTTTTTTTTTTTTTTTTGTTTTTTTTTTTTTTTTTTTTTTTACTATCAAAGGATGACTTCACCATAAGTTCGTTCATTCTATCTTTCAAAACAAGTTAATTAACGGGTCGGAAGAGATTGAAGAGAGAAAGAATGAGTTGACTAGTAAATTAAAAACAAAAAATATAAAATAATTTCTTTTTAATAAAGACTCGACTGAAAAACCAAATATATGATATACTTAATAAACTTTTTAAAAATATAATGTAGATATTTAGTATACAGTATTTATAAGTGATGACATTACTAAATTTATAAGTGTAATATTTATAGTTAGTTTTTGAATAGCTTTTCATTCAATCCCCATTTATTTTATAGTTAGTTTCTGAATAGCTTTTCATTCAATCCCTCTTCATTGATTTTGTTAAGTGTCATGGCAAGTGATGTTTGCCAAGTATGGAGATTGAAATGTATGCATTATAAACTTTTCAACTCCAACTATCTTATTATTCTTTTTTTTTTTTTTATTTAAGAACATTATCACATTTCCATTGTTCATGGTCCTTTGGTGTGATATACAGTTGGTTGTTGGGACTTTTTCTAGTTTGTTTATTTTTATGAAGTTTCTCTATTTTAAACCCTAATTTGATCTAAAAGGAGAATTTTTGTTTTTTGGTGTGTAAGATGAGTGGTGGAAGTAGAACTTGGATGTTAATAAGACGTGTGAAAAGATTGTGTGTTGTTATTATGATGAGTTTAATGAATCTTAAATTTTGCTAGGAGATTAGATGAAGCACCTACAATTTGTAGATGTTATTGTAGAAACATAATAGTGGTGAGATAACATGAGAAAATATTGGAAAAGTGTTTTGTGCATCTTTCGCCATAGACATTTCTTAATCAATAAAATTTATTTATTTATTTATTTATTTTAGTTTTAAATGGAGAGGAAATCATATTTTTTTATGCACAGCATGGATAAGAATAGTTATATTTTTAAAAAAAGAAATTGAGAAATAGTAAAGGCCTAAGAGTGAAAAAACCACTTAGCATATACCACTCAGTTATTGAATTGAACTTCTATTAATAGATTTACTGATAGAAGGAATACCTTAATACAAAATAAAATTAGGAACTAACGTATAAAATATTTCATTCAGAGCTCAATTATCCAGTGTCAACAATTTTTAAATACTCTTTAGTTACTTCGTACCATCATCAAGTGTATAAATTAGTGTTAGTTTAACTGTAGATATCCAGTGTGAACAATTTTTAAATACTGCTCAGTTACTTCGTACCATTATCAAGTGTATAAATTAATTAGTGTTAGTTTAACAGTGGATCTTATGTTCAGTTCCTAGATGAAAAAATTTAGACTTAATTAATTTTGTAAATTAGGATTTCCTACCATTTCTTAAATTTTATATACTTTTAATTTTTTATTAATTTTTTTAATAAATATTTAAAATTTTTATATTTTTCAATTGAGTTTTTACTATTGATTAATAACATGATTTTTTATGATCACTACTTTACATGTTTTCACATAATAAAATGTAAAAAAAAAAAAAACATAATAAAATGTAAATTTATTATAAATTTGAATATTTTAATTAATTTCTTGTTCAATATTTTATTATATTGAGTATTAATTTTCTTTAATTTTAATTGATTGTTTTAATTGATATTAATTAAGTTTATTATCAAATCGGATAACAATAATAAAAATTAAAGCTCTAAAATTATAATTATCTTTATAGAAAATGAAAACGTTTCATGTTACCGTATGATAGATTTAATATTTTTAATATTTAATTAAGTTTTTAAATGTTATTTTAGATAAATATAATTAGGATTTTAAAGTTTTATTTTTATTATTTTTTAAATTCGTAGTATTATTCTTAAAACTATAAAATTAAATAATTATATTACTTAATTGATACTAAAATTAAGTGATGAAAATTTCATTTAAAATAAATAAACATTTTAGATATCCAATAAAACAAAAAACATGAAATATAAACTTAACTAAAATTACTTAAATTTTAATTAAGTTGTTTTTTTTTTTTTATGTAGAAACACATGAATCATGAAGTGACAATATAATCATGATAATGTTAAAACTAAATAAAGTATCCAATTACGAAATGTAATTGATTTAACAAAAACTTAATTAAAAATACACTGAAATTTATGAGATATTCATAATTTAATTGAGTATGTGTGCATTTTATTCTTCAAATATTCCATAAGAGATATATATACAACGGATTGATTGACTGATGTTATTATAGTATAGCAGTAGTGGTCAAAGTATAGCTCTTAGCGAAGTATCGAGAAGGGACTATTGATAGTGGTTTGTGGGGGAGTGCGTATTGCAGAATGGAATCTTCCAATATTTGACTAATGTAATGTGTATGTAGAGAAAAAAAAAAAAAAAAAAACACGTGCTCGGTCAAACATTCAAAAGTTTACTACTTAATTTTAGTATACACACTGGCCTTCTGTTTGGGGTGCTACTTGTCTTATAAGAGTGATTATATATCAAATAATAAACTTTTATTTATTTTAAAAAAATAATGGTTAATCTTTATTAATTTGGGTTTTTTAACCTTTTCGTATTTTTTTTTTTGGTTATTAGAAACATACACAAACTCTTGCAAGTAATACTGCTTTATGTACCATGAGATCTACTATTTTGTACAAGTTGATAATTTAAATTTTTAATATAAAAATACGTTATAAAATAATTCAAGGTTTTAAACAACTACAAATATTATACAAAATATTTTTACACAAAAAATACATAATTCTTAATTCTTAATTTTCTATTATGAAGGGAAATGCTTAATAGTAACGTTAATTATTGTTACATCCAAATAAAAAATTCTAAAAAGTATTTTTCTTACACATATTTTCAGTTTCGTTTTTGTGAGAAATAAATATTTTAAAAAGTTAGTTTTGTTTTGCACATTTAATTAAAGATAATGATAATGTCTTGAGAAGGACCTAGTAATATTTTTCTTATACATAATCGACTTCTAGATTAAATTTGGTTTTAAATACCTCTTTTTTGATTTTTTTTTATCATTTTCTTAATATGGTGGCGACTTTTTTATTTTTAAATTTTTTTTTCATCATATTATCTAAACCTAGTTACGAGAGATATCAACTCAACTGAGAACATATTTAGATATTTAAGCTTAATTAATTAAGTGTGCAAAGTGAGTTTTTTAGTATTTATGTGTCTCTATTTTTTCTAGAATATGTTCATCCTTGTTTTCTTTGATGTCCTAATTGATTATATTATTGAATTATTGAACCTTTGGGTAGAGAGCAACTGTTATATTTGTTTGGAAATTTTCTGCATGGTTTACAGGTGTGGGTTTGGGTAGTTTCATGTTATGCTCCCTTCACACAATACATAGTCATTATATTTCATGCATTTGAGATTGGGGTGCTATACCCAAACCCGTGTGAACCCAAGGAGGTGGAGTCCAAATGGTCTAATACTCCTCGGACGAACTTATGATAATAAATTCATGAGTTTTGATTATAACAATTATTATAAGATATCTTAAAGGTCTAACCAAACTAACGACTATGCAGATATGGCTAAAGACCTATTAGATAAACATGGATTAAGAAAATCATATGATTGCACAATAACTAATACCATTAGTATACATGGATCAGACGAACGAGTTAAGATGGTCTTACTGTTAAAGACCAAGTTAAAACAAACTAGACAATATATGAATGTTATACTCACCGGACCTTATAACTAGACATATTGTAAGATTCAATGTGCTAAACAATTACAAAGGATAAAACTATTCAGATGGTCTTACAACACATAGAAGATCTTGATAGACGGAGTCAATAAGCAAAATAATTTAGAATGTCTCTTGACATTACTACAAAGACTGAATGATATCTTTATGGACAATGAACTAAACAATACAATCAAGATACATTGGACAAACGATTTCAATATAATGGACGAATCAATAGTGCAAGACGAACATAGAACATATAGTCACGCTAGAAGAATTCATCATATGCTACATGAAGACTAAAAGCATAAAATGATTTGGTCAACCATCGTGACTAACGAAATCAATATTTGAACCTATATGACGATTTGATCAACGTTCTCATATTTGAGATAAATGGTCTATCACATTAGGGAGTTTCTAAACTCAATACTTCATAATTGTTCAATTTTTCAAGTATTTAGAAACCCATTTTGATATTATTAATTCATATAAATCAAAGCTTAAATCAAAATGTGTTTTCATTCTCTGATCGAATTTAGCATTTATGATATTGAATGAATTTCAAAAATATGTTTTGATATAACTGGATTTTATTTAAGCTTGATTTTCATCAATGTTTAAAATTATATAAACTTAGAATGTCTTTGAGATTAAGTGAAATGAAAAGCTTTTATAATTCGAAAGATTATATTCATGCATTTAAATAAATTTATTCTGATTGACTTAAGTGCTTGAATATAAATTACTGTTGTCAATCATATTCACATTCTTTATAAAAAAGACTACAGAACTGAAGGAAGCACAAAATATACCAAAGAAAATATTTCCTATTCAAGTGTCAACAAAGTTGAAGAAGAAATGCATAAACGAGATTTGTGGAAAGATGATTAAAGAAGAATCAAGTCTCAATAATTAAAAATATGCAATTATAAAAGATGCTCAAAGTGCAACACTAGCACTAAAATGTTCAAGTCCATAAGGAAAGAATATATCATATGTTTCCTTATCAAGAAATTGTCAGACAATAGATGAATCTACTTTGGCAGTAGCTTGGGGAAATCACCTACTTCAAGCAAATTTGGGCGATTCAAGGGAGGACAAATGTTTTGAATTGATTAAATTCAAGAACAAACATATTAAATTGTGGAAACGATTCAAGACATGCAAAACAATTCATGAAATCACAGTTTGAAGAAGAAAACTTGAAAGAAACACTTATCTCTTGAAGAACCTAAGTTATCATGCCAAACAGTGCAATCCATGCTTCAATTGCATGCTTTAATTGAGCTCCTTCCATGGTTGTTTATGGTTTGATGAAGTTTGAAGATGATGCAGTGGAAGTTGGAGTATTTTAGACGTGTGAGATGAAATTAGAGAGAGATTAGGTCAACACTCTTAGTATAAAACTAGAGAGAGTCTTGAGAATGAAGGCTACTCTAACAAGAGCTCTTAGAATAAGAAGAGGAATTCGGACACCACTTTAATTCTTATTCATATAAAATATGAAAATTAATGTACATAAGGTCCCTGTATATAGTGCATGAGATGTCCAAGGCTCTCAAATGAGTAGTTGACACATGTCAAGCTAGGATTGGAGATAATCCACTCCATACATAGGATGACATGTAGCAATTGGCATGGAAATAATGCATAGGAAGTTTCACCTAAGTGCCACCTAAGTTGTTAGTTGACACCACACAAGCCCTATGTAGGTGCCACATAAGCCCTAGGAAGCTCCCTCCTTATCTCTATTAGGGTTAGGGATTTTATAACAAAGTTTCAAGACAAACTAGTCTACTTTTGAGCTAAAAAATAAGACTTAAAGTTTTAAATTCCTATGCTACTTTGGTCCAAAGTACAAGACCCAAATAAATTCCACACTACTTTATACAACTTTTACAAGTAGAGTTGTTGTAATCTTGAAGCTTCAAAGTTCCTAATAATCTTCTCCAATTTTGAACTTGGGCTTAAAATTTTGCTTGCAAGCCTAATTAGGTCTGATCTCTTGATAAGATCTTGATCAAGAATCTAGCTCAGCGACCTCTTTATTATTGTTTGTAGTCTTAAAGACAAGATTGCATCAATAGTTCTTTAAAGGTTCATTCTCTTTGTCGGGAATTCTGTTTAACCATTGTTGACTGATTCAAGTGAAAGTTCTAACAAACATCTTACATCATACCACATTGAAGGCCCCCCATATCAATATTTGAGCTTTGAAGGCCTTTAGGTGATTCCCCAAGTCTCCTAATTTGAAAAAAGGAGTGACCTTAGGTACCATATAGTGTGGGTAGTATTGGTTCATTCATTATTTCTCGGGAAAAGGGTTGAGGATTTACTTGGTTATGGATTGGATGTGGACTAGTTTGTCCTTAATGAGTCATTTGCCTAAACATCATCTGTTGTAGTTCTTCATTGGCTTTTTGTAACTCTTCATATGCTTTTAAGGCTTCTTCCATTAGAGAGTAGGACAATTTTTTATCTTTTTGTATCTCTGCTCTTCTTCTAGCCTATGTATTATCTCGCTGGAAATCCCCCATAGTATCATTTGTTGCAAAGTGGGAACATTCTCGTCCTCTTCAGATTTAACTATTTGTCTCTGATTTCTAACGCTTTCTTTAGTTGTGTGGAACTAGGAAAAATTTTACCCAACTGCATAGTTGACGCCAATATATTTTAGTTCAAGGTATAAGGGACTTTAAGCAGGGGGTTAGAGTGTCCATTCTAGGCTCGACTCTTGACATATTTATAGGAGGATTTACTTTAAGCCTTTCAAAGGGGATCTTAGGGGTGCTAAAATTCAATCGTACAGAAAGGTTGGAAACGATCCAAACGCAAATTTTCCTCTTATTTTGTTAGTCCAGCTAATGACGGCAATTGAACCTATTCCTATGGTTATGCTAGTAACTACTTGAAGAAGTCGTTGTTATGATGATCCTTTAATTTCATTTTATGTTATTCGAATCTTGGGTTTTGTATTGATCGGTCAAGGACTGATGGTAGCTCAACAGGCACTTCCTCCTGTAGGTGATTAAATTTGTTGGAGACATATCCCTTAGTCATTCCCATGGTTATATTCCTACTTGTGCTGGTACATATCTTGAATTGGAATATTATTCAGTACCGGGTGCTCACCCAACTCATTATAACACCTAAGTTAATCAAAGTCACAAAAATGCCTTACGTTAGCCTATTTTTGTTAATGATGGTAAGTGCATTTGTCACAGTGTAGCAAGTAATAAAATTATCGTTCTTCCCAAAGGATTTGTACAATGTAATATAATAAATACAATTATAATAGACTGGGATTCAAGCACACTTTCATAATTTGATGTTGATTGCATAAATTAAAATAATATTTAGAGTGTTGATCAATAATTGAATTGCAAAAATATGATTTAATATCAATAATAAGAACTTGTCAGGGTTAGATCTTACCAATCTTTACTCTCATGTATGAAAACGTTTATTTTCTTTCCTACCAATAATCTATCTCAACCCATAATAATACTCATCCCCAATTCCTTAGTAGATGAGTTTAAGATTCTCTATTAATTGTAAATTTCTTGATCAATTATATAAATAAGTCTTGCAGTGACATAATTGTCCTAAGACAACAAATGAATCACACTCTATTCTTAGACCCGAACTTTCATTGGGTAATTAAATTCATATCTAGATGTGTCAACTCCCAATTTCGTCCGAGCAAAAAAATTCAAAAATAATAATAATAATAAAATAATAATAAAAATACATTTTTAATTAATGCTCAAAATTTAAGTTTGAATTTTATAATGTTTTTGTTTCATTTTTGTTTTCATTTTAGAGAGAAAAATACAAAAAATATATGATTTAGATTTTTATCCTTTTTATCATTCTAGTAAAAATATTTTATTTGCTTCTTTAAAAAAATATATATATATAATAATAAAAAAATTAGTTTAAGTCTAAATATTATTGTTTTATCTTTTATTTTTTTTTAAAAGAAAAGGAAAGAGTAAAATAGATTTTTATTTTATTATATGGTTTATTTTTAGAATAATAATACGATTTAAAAAAATAGTAATTAAAATATGTTTTCATTTTTCTGATAAATATTTGAAAAAAAAAAGATATAAAGAAAAAAAGAGACAATTTGGTTTTATTTCAAATAATCTAAAAGAAATAAAATTTGGTCCATTTCAAATAGCTTGAAAAAAAAAATGATTTAAGGCCTAGTCCCTTAAAGTTTTATATAAAAATGTTTTAGTTGTTTTCTATTTTTTCTTTTATTTGGGCTAGTTTTGTTACGCATTCCTAGTTTTGCTAATTACATATTGTTTTATATTAACATTCTCTGTTGGGTCAAGCCCATATACTCTTTTCCTATGACCATATTCTGCTACACTCTTCTCTCACCAAGCATTTGGGCTTGGATCTCACACTGCCTGCTCTATTATTAGAAATTATGTGCAGCTTATTTGATTTAATGACCTTGGTACACAAATTAATTGAAATTTGATTGAAATTCGTTTGAATAAAAAGTGATTGAGTATGATTACGAAATTAATTTAAAATTTGAATAAAATGAAATTTGAGAACAGAAGCTAGTGATGGCATAATTATTCCGCTTAATTGCAAATAATACTGATTATTAAAATTAATTTTCAATTTTTTAATAAAGAGCATTAATTAAAATTTATTGATAGAAGAAAATCAATAGTTTGTAAAAAGAAATAATTTATATCATTAAGAGGTGGTTGCAGATTAATAATGACACTACGTATTTTATTTTTTCAAGCATATATTCGTGCTCACAACAAGAGAGGGACGTTGGTTCACACACAAAATTCTACAGGTAGATATTCTATACCCACAATTCATAGAGAAAAAAAAATCCTAAGCAGTTCAAATATTAAAAAAATGGTAGTCTTTAACCGGTATGCTTTCTGCTCTTTTGTAGGGTTTGCATTATGTTTTGTATCCATACTTGCCATGTGACTGCTGTGTGGTTTTGTGTTTGTTTGATTTGTAATAATTGCAATATTGAGTGTTAGTCACTTTGCATTATGTATTAATATTACAATTGAACGTGAATTATACTTGATGATGATGGTTGTTGCCTTGAACACATCCTCATTCTAAGTTGTATTTGACAGTGGTGGATTGCTGCCTTAGGCACATCCTTAATCACAGAGTACTCATCGTAAGCTAAACAAATACCAATCAGAACCTAGACGAAACCCATCAGACCCCATCCAAATCCCATTTGCACATATAAGAACATATCAGAATCCACAACGAAAAGAGATACATACAAAGAACAATTGAAAGGTCAAAGAAAGATTAAAAAACAAAGATCTCTAGGGTGATAAAATATTAAGATTTATTCATATTCACTATTCATCTTTCGTACTACCCACTGTGTTATACTCACACTAGAGAGAGAATTCAGAGGTTAGTATTGGTTTATCTCTACCAATGTTTTGTTTTGTTTTATTTTAGCAAGGTATTATTCACTATGCATTACTATATTGTCCGTCTACACACCACTTCCGTTTAAGCACGGTCGTTGTGCATTTTTATTTGTGTTTCTTTTTTTTTTACATCTTCAATGATCCTTCATTTTCATTAGAAAAAACAGACACAACAAAAAAAACAAAAGAGAACTTCATTTTCTTCACCTAATTTGATTTTGATATATACACCACATTAAATAAAAAGATAAAATAAAATAATAATAAACTTAGTTCACGCATTTGGCCCAATATTTTTATCAATTATTTTACATTTTTTAAATTCTCCATCATCATATATTCTATAATAATCAATTATTTTATTTCATTTTTATTTTTATTTTTCATACTCAATTTTATCTCATTTTTCTAATCTTGCTCTAATTTAATAAGATAGAATTTAAATATTTATGACCATACGTGTTTTGTCATATGTAAATTTGATTATATTAAATTTTAAAATAAATAAATAAAAATAATTAAATACAAATACAATTTTCTTGTACTTTATTTTTAATAATTTTGAAATGACCTTTCGCGTCAGGAATTTAATTAAAAAAGTTTTACTATTTTGTTTAAATATTTAAATACAAAGTTTTATTTTCAAAAATTAAAAAAAAAATAAATTTCAAAAAATATGAAAATATAAATCTTGTAAAATATAAAAAAAATATGAAATTTGTCAAAATTAAAAAAAAAATATATATCCAATATCCCTACAAACAAATTTTAATTAGAACCACATAAACCCTCATTTCCATCACGAATAAAAATACGTAGGAGCAAGATAAATCCTTATTGAGTCCAAAAAAAAATATATTTTTTCTTTGTTTTTATTTTCATATTTTATTTGTATTTAATTATATCTTTATGTTTTTTATTTGCCCCTTATTTGTCTTTAATTGCATCTTTATTTTTTTATTTGCATATTTTATTTGTCTTTAATTATATCTTTATTGTTTTTATTTGCATATGTTATTTATCTTTAATTGCGTCATTATTGCTTTTTATTTACATTTTTTATTTGTGTTTAGTTGCATCTTTATTGTTTCTTTGTTTTTTTTTTAATATTTTTATTTTTATTTTTAATTGTCTTTAATTACATCTTTATTGTTATTATTTTAGGAAAAATAACATTTTATTTGATTAAAGATATCATCTTAGGACAAGCGTTATGGGTATGCTGATACCTTTCCCACACACAACCGACTCCCGAATCCTAAATTTGGTTTGTAGACTATTTTCTCATTTTTGGTTTTTCTGTAGTTTTCCATACTCCATCTCTATTTAATATTTTTATTTGATTGCCGTATCCCCCACAGCGATCCCGATTGTGACAAGATGGAAGATATATTTTCCAATATTCTCAATAATCAATAATCAAGTTATGAATCAACATAAGCATCATGTATATAATTAAAATATTGATATAATGAAAGAAAAGACATAAATATTAAAGCAAAAATGATTACATAAGAGTTCAGAAAGATTTAACCTAACACTAACAACAGAGAATTTAGTTTCTCATAGACATGATAATACCAAACCTTACAAAAGAATAGTGGAATACTAAAAAGAATCCACAAGAAATCCAAAGAATGCCTTCCAAGAGTAAATTTTGATCAATAGCCTAAGTACCTAACCCTAGTATGAGTAAATATTAAATAAACTAGAAAATTTGACGCTCGTGTCAGGCTCATGTCAACTATGTTGGAAGCAAGTGGATATGTTTCTACTGCAAGCTTTGAAGCCTAACCCAAGCTAGACCCTTGTGATGTGCACCGGGCGTATTTCTCTAACCTTACTCTCGAGTTCTCATGCATTGGGCTCAGGTTTGTTGAGTTGGGCTTAACTTCTTTTGCTCAAATTTTTGCTCTTTCTCTCACTCCTTCAAGTCTTGAATCCTCCTTCTTCTAATCCAATTCTTTTCTACTCAATTCAAACAAAGTAACAAGAATTAGCAATCAAATCCTTTATCTGACTCTCACAATTAATTATTAACAAAAACCAAATAAATTTGAGAATTAACCAGATTTTAAGTGTGGAAAGAGTTATTTCAACTATGGTACTTTAATGTAACAACTGTAACAGACAATGAACACAAATTTCCACACAACTCACCAAAAGTATTTTTATTTCACTCAAGCACTTTAATATCTCAGGATATATTTGTCTCTCATTTATCACTAATTTTCACAGTTTAACTTTCCTTTTTATTTCAAGAGCCAAAAAATTTCAAAAACAAGAAATGCCAACAAGGACTTTTCTAGGTACTACAAAAAAAATTGCATATTACATATGAAAATTACATATGAATAAAAATTCGTATGTAAATTTCACATTATATACGGATTCGCATCCGTATGTAAAATCAGAATTATAAAGGGATTTACATTTATATATAAAACATTATAGACATATTTTTACATACGAATTTGCATCGAGGGTATTACATACAAATTTAACTCGTATGTAATATAAATAATTACATCATTATTATTATTAATTATTATTATTGTTAGTATTATTATTCTTATTATTACTATTACTATTAATATTAATAATAATATTATTATTAACATTATTATTATGATTATTATCATTATTACTATTATTATTAGTATTATAAGTATTATTATTAATATATTAATAATAAAGATACTAATAATCATTTTGTGAAAACAAAGTTAACTTGTTCATGTGGTAAGTTGAGTTCTACATATACATACGGGACTCGGATTCGAGTGGGACTTGGTGTAAATTGCCATCATATGGATTTAAGTTATGTATGCAACTTACATGCTTTGCAGCATCTCCAGTCATATGCTTTGAACAACCACCATCCAAGTATCATAGTTGCTTCTTGACTGTTAAAGTGTTGCATTACAAAACAAATTAAATTCCAAGAAATGATCCCTTATTTTAGGTCCAATACTGTAAATTGTACCTTTGGGTACCGACCTTATCGAGCCTTTTGAAACACGAAATTGTCTAATATTACAGTTTCTTCGAAAATGGCCTTTTCTAATACAATAAACGGTGAATTTTGCCTTTTGTTGTAATTAAAAAAATTGCTAAACTTCTTTTCCTTTTCCTGAAAACTAGACTGATAACCAATGCCAATTTTACTGAAAATGTAGTTTTTTCATTCAAAGAATTGTCATTTATATTTTCAGTCCCCAATGTAAGTCTTGCAATAATTTTAATCAAATACTTTATTTTATCTTTCAACACTTTACAATTTTCAAATTTAGTTGGCTTACAAGATACAACTTCAATGTAAGAAGCAACTTTATAAATCATTTTAAGATGTTCAAAATCAATTTTAACATATTGCAGTTCTTCTTGCAATGAGTTGATTTTGTTTCTCCACCAATTATTTAAACCTTTTAATCTATTGTTTGACAAAGTCAATCTGTTTTCTTCTTCATGAGTTTCTTTTAAAGCTTGAAGTAAGGTATTGTAATTATCATGGTTCATTAAGATATTACAACTTACATTGTTAACTTCAGATTGATGTCCAATCATGAACAAAGATTTTCTTCCTCATCCTCCTTTGATGAGCAGCTAGAAGATGTGTAATTGTCTTCCCAAGCGATGTAAGGTCTCTATGCCTTTCCAATCTTGTTCTTTTTCTCCAGGCCTCTGTCCTAGTGAACCATATTTGGACACTCCATGTTGATGTTTCCCTGCTTGCCACAACCAAAACAAGTGAAGTTAGAGGAACCATAATCAAATTTTTTATTTACCTTTTTGCTTGCTAGTTCTTCTCTTTTCCTTTCTTCTTCAAAATCTCATTAAACTTCTTGGTTAGCATATTCAAAGTGTTAGCATATTTATTGGAGCAATCTTTAGTGTTCTCTTCATTTTGAGCAACAAATTTCAGTGCAAGTCCCTAGCTTTTCTATCTCCATTCTCTTGCTCCTTAAATCTATTAATTTCCAGCTCATGCTCTCTTAAGTTTCCAAATAGTGTTGAATTGCTCAAGGTTCTCAAATATCTTGTTTCTGATATGGCAGTAACCTTTGGTTACTAGCTTTTATCCAAACACTTCAAAACCTTGATATTGAGCTCCTCCTTGCCAAACACTTTTCCAAACACTATCAATTGATTCACAATGTAAGTGAACCTTTTCTACACATCTGCAATAGTCTCTCCTTGTTGCATCCTGAACAACTCATTCTTATATAAGTGCATGGATGCTTGACATAATTGTTCCCGCATGAGTTACTTCAAGGATGTCCACTACTAGAAAATTGTTAAATAGTGACCTAAATTAGTGATCGAAAAAATCGGTCACTATCGATGACCGAATCAGTGACCGAAAAATTTGGTCACTATCAGTGACTGGAAAAATCGGTCACAAATTCGGTCACAGATTCAATTACAGAATCGGTCACATAATCGGTCACAGATTCGATCACGGAATCGGTCACAGATTCAGTCACATAATCGGTCACAGATTCGGTCACAGATTCGATCAAAAATTGGATCACATATAATAATAGTAATAATTTTAATAATAATAATTACAATAATAGTAATAATAATAAAAATAATATTAATAATAATAATATTATAGTACTAATAATAATAGTAATAAATAAAATAATTATAATAATATCAATAATAATGTTGAACATTAGACGGTCCAAAGTCCCTTTAGAGGATCAAATCATTTGATAAAGTTTTGATGATAACAAAACTCAAGTATACATTTATATTTGATGACTTATATACATTGCGCAGTTAACATTATTATTATTATTATTAAAGCAGGAGACACATGGTCTATAAAGAGATAAGTTTTCTTACTATTTACTTTGATGTGTTATTGATTTGATTTAAATTGATTTTATATCATATTGTGCTCTAATGTTCAAATTTGTTCATAACAGAAAATATTCAAATTATTATGAAGCATTTAATTGTGATTAATTGATTTTATATCATAATGTGCATTAACGTTCAAATCTGTTCATAATAGAAATTATTCAAATTATTGATGAGTATCTCAGATATAATTTCTCTATGTTATAATAAATTATTTCCGATACAGACTTAATCAAGTTTAATGCAGTATGAAAATTAGAGAAGTATTTCCAGTTTGAGCTTCATACATCAGAAAGTCAAGATTGCTCTGTTCAAGCATCCCAACGGCTAGTTTCTAAAAAGCTACATATAGAGGAGCAAGTTCAAGTTGAAGAACAACAAGGAGAAGCGAAAAGAGAAAAACATCATACAATACATTTGAAGAAAATATACTGAGTG
>Ga0209489_105684_pt1 | contig 21226 bp, 12 predicted proteins | sample SiratrowhiteBW_FD_187527 | JGI IMG/M metagenome (GOLD analysis project Ga0209489, IMG submission 187527) | Root nodule microbial communities of legume samples collected from California, USA - Siratro white BW (SPAdes) (version 2) | ecosystem: Host-associated > Plants > Roots > Nodule | place...
TACTAATTGAACAAATATAAAAATTAAATGTTGCAAAAATGTAAAATAATTAAGTTGAATTGTGTTATAATAAATAAAACAATAACACGAAAAAGAAGAAAGTTATATATATATATATATATATATTTTTTTTTTCTAAGATAATGACACAGTCCTTTACTTAAATTTTGCTTTTTACCAAAATAGCTCAATAGTTAATATTTTGTTTCCTTTGGTTATCATTTACCAAAAAATTGTTGTCTGTATTAGTCTTTAAGTATATATAAAATTTAAAACTTTTTCTTGTGAAGAATACATGTTATCTTGGTCAAAATATTACTCATATATCCTGAGTAATTGGTTAGCAAACATACTTAATTTGTTTTGTGGACGCGTTTCATCATCCAAACTCAAGTTTTTCATCAATTTTTTTTTATAATAATAAAAATTGTACTATACCATTATCACAATTTATTTTAACCATGGTTTAGATTAAATTTCCATATATATTGTTTTGCTTTGTCTATATAAGATTAAGTGTTCATATAACAATTTATCTATTTATCCTTTTTTTTTTTATTTCTCTCCTTATCTCACTGTCCTTTGTGACACTTTCTTGATTCCATTTTGAACTCAACCTTCACCCTCTGTCCTTCTTTTGTCCTACAAGAACTTTTGGTATGATTCAATCTATACATGTTTTTCATTACTTTGCTTACTTTATTGCACCTATTCCATTTTTCATATTTAGTGTTTTTTTTTCTTTGCTTGATTAATTTCAAATTGAATAAGCTCCTATATATTGGCAAATATTTCATAAAATTTCTGTCTATAATTTCTGCTTCATTTCACTCATTTTTTCATTTATTTATTGTACTTTCATTTACTACAAGATTATTATATAGAGACTGGACTATATTTTTCCCCTGCAATTTTTCTTTCTTTTGTTTCATTTTCATGTGTTTTTCGAACTATTTAATCACAAAACACAGCTATTTTATTGTGATATCCAATTCTACCAGTTTTTCATAGAGATGAGAGACACTCTAACACCACTATTTAAAAAATCTGTTGAAAAGTAAAGGATCGTGTTTGATATGTGAAAATTACTAATTTTTTAAAGAAATAAAATATATACAAACACTCTTTGAAACAGAAACATCCATCAAGTACTCATTAAAAAAATAATTTGGCTGAATTTTTATTGAATATAAAACATTGAAATAATATACTATATATCTTTTAGGTGTTTATTTACTCTTTCCACATGTCTGTCTTCTTAAAATCAGACTGAGATGCAAAAAATCATATATGAAATGTGAAATCAAAATACCATCTTATCTATACAGATTTTTCAAAAAAATGATCTTTTTATTTATTTTTTATTTTCAAGCTTTATGTGGAGGCATAATTTTTTTTACTCCCTTTTAAAAAAATAGAAACAAGTCACTATGTGTTTTATGTGTAAAGAAATTAAAATTAATTTAGGATCTAATTCTGTACAAATATATTGCTTACACACTCCAGATTCATATAATAGAATTATATAACAACTTTAATAAAAATTTCGTATATAATATTTTTACAACAATTACCTAAATAATCAGATTCATTACCATTTTTAATTATTTAATTAAATATTTTTCAGTGACAGTTCACGAAATTAAACTTTTAATGCAATTTTTGTCAACTTCCAACTTTTTTTTAATTATCAGTTTCATAATTCAAAAATCAAGTTTACTTATTCTTTTTATTTTTAACATTGTATTTTTATTAATATTCTTTCCTTTTATATATTGTTTAACTTTTTTATTTTTATTTAATATGAAACTATTCTTTTTATTTTGCTTAACTTTATGTCATATTTTTATGGATATTATTTCTTATATAATGTTTAACTTTCTCATTTAATACTTAGATTCACACTTAAATTCTTAATAATTTTTTCGTCTACAATTTTTTCAAAAACCAAAACATCAATGCAATGAACTAAACCTAGTATCTTAAATCTTTATCCAAACCCCAATACAATCGGTAATACAACATGTTTCCACGTGATGAAACCAGGTATTATTCATCAGAGTCTATTACAGCTACAACTTCTGAAATTATACTTTTCAATGATAAAATGAGCTAAGAAATCAATTGTTTTTCTTTACATGCAATATTCTTGTGTCTGTGTGTGGTGGTGCATGTTAACCATGTTTCATGTAGGTTCCAGAATGCATGGTATGGTTGATGAGACATTGAATAAGCTTTTTATTTTGTACACATTTTGTTTGACAGAACAGTGAAACAAGAAAAGCCACAAACAATGGATTCTATGGATGATGACAATATGAGTGGTGTTGATACTATTCTTTCCTCTGATGACCCTTCAACGAGAAACGTTGAAGAAGAAGCAATGAGGGTGGGAGAAGAGAGTAAAGAAGACGAAGAAGAAGAAGTGGTGACAGTGGAGGAACTGGAGACAAGGATGTGGAGAGATCGCAAGGAAGAGAAGAAGGATGAGGAGAAAGGAGAAACATTGGAGACGATGAAGAAGAAGGCATTGATGCGTGCACATGACACAGTGCTGAAGAACATGGTGAAGATGATGGAGATTTGTGGTGTTCGTGGCTTTGTTTATGGCATCATTCCTGAGAAGGGGAAACCAGTGAGTGGAGCTTCTGATAACCTAAGAGGTTGGTGGAAGGATAGGGTCAAGTTTGATCATAATGGTCCTGCTGCTATGCTTAGGTAAAACTTTTGTTATCATCAAAGTTTTACACTTTCATATATGTTAATTATCTTCTTCTTCTTCATTTATATGATTATATACAGTGACATAAAAAGTATAATTTGGAATTGTTTAATTATATTGTTACATATTTATTAGAAATTTCACATAGATCGATTAAAAATGAAATCTTTCAAAAATTCATAAATAAATATAAATCTCACTTTACAAGCTGATTTTGTATTGTTAAATTTTGATTTAAGTTTTACTTATTAAGATGATATCAGAACTTTTTATATTATGATAGTTAGGTTTTGGATTTTGGATCTATCGGGCCACCGTTATTGAATAGTTGACGATCTCACTTTATCAGTCGATTTGATTGAATTAAGCTTAAATTACTTGTATGTCTTTAGGTTACTTATATTTTTTTTGTTCATACTATTCCCACACAATTAGATACATTGGAATGATTAGTATTTGTTCATAGTGTTCATTAATCACATCACATGTTTGATGTTTGTTGAACCTTGGAGCAGGTATGAGGAAGAAACTGGGTTTGAAGAAATGGTTAGTGATGAATTCAATGGAGAGCCATCAACAGCATACAATTTGAGTGATCTTCCAGACACCACTCTTGGGTCACTCTTGTCATGTCTGATGCAGAACTGTGAGCCTCCCCAGAGGAGGTACCCTTTGGACAAGGGCATTGCCCCTCCCTGGTGGCCCACTGGGAAGGAGTGGTGGTGGGCCCAGATGGGCTTTACCATGGACCCAGGCCCACCTCCCTACAAGAAGCCCCATGACCTGAAGAAGGTGTGGAAGATATGTGTGCTCACTGCAGTCATCAAGCACATATCCCCAGACATAGAAAAGATCAGAAATATTGTGCTTCACTCTAGGACCCTTCAGGACAAGCTCACTGCTAAAGAAACTGCCATTTGGAGTGCTATTGTGAAGCGTGAAGAGTCCTTTGCAAGGAGATCATACCCTCATTTCTTCCAAACCCTAGCAGGGCAACAAAGTAACCTTTGTGGTGCAATGAATCTTCTTGGGGAGTTGATTAGTATACCACAACCCCACAATGCTGCTAATGGTGGTGCTTGGAGCTTTCTTGGTGACCAGAATAACCCTGCCACCAATGCTGCTAGAATTCTTCTTGGGAGCCAAAGTAACCCTCCACCAACCACAACAAGCAATGCTGCCATTGGTAATGGCAATAACAATAATATGGTTACAATGACCAACAGTCATGCTGCTGATAAGAGAAAAGGTGGTGATGTTGAAGGCATTACATTTCCTCATGCGGCTTATTATTCTTGCCCTAACACCGAGTGCCCTTACCATGAGACTGGCTTTGGGTTCAGTGACAGGAACTCGAGGAACAATCATCAGCTGACATGCCAATACAGAAGCAAAAACCCTTTGCAAGTGGTTGGAGTTGGAGGGTTAATGAACATTGGTGCATCAGTAAATAATCAAAATCAGACTTTCCCAGTTGGAGACAACATGAATGTTCCTCCTCTTGCAGGCCAAAACCAGCCTGTGCAATACAATAATAGTTTCTTTGATGTAACCAACATGTATGTGCCTTCTCTAGCAAGCAAAACACAGCAGCAGGTGCAAAATGTTGATGGTAGCAGTGGCTACAGTTTGAATGCTCAAGTTTCAGTGCATGGAAATTTGTCAACATCCATAATATTAGATTCTCCCTTTGCATGGGATGCAAACAATTCCCAAGCTGAATTTTTGGACTCTCCTTTGTTGACAACACCGGATCAGGATCTCCTATGGCCACACAGTTAAGGGAAAAAAGGTACAAAAAATAGTAAACTACTTGTCTTAACTTTCACTCTTCTGTAAATATCCTCCTCCTTTGCTTTGATCTTGTCGAGTTAACTTCCGTTATGTGTGCTAAATGGTCTTTATTTGGGCAATTAAAGGTGTGGCAAATTGCTTTAACTGGTGCTTTAAATATATCTTGCCATCTGCATGATGAACATTTTGAGCAATTAATATTGTTTAAATTGGAACAGTTACTGGGTGATTATTTTCTAGATATTGAACATTTTCAATATATAGTTGCCAAAACTAAAACTCTCAGAGTCTATTTCACCAAGGGTTCAGGTTAAAGGGCAAAATTATTGAAGCTGGTTTGTTCTTTAAAGGTCTTGTGTGGAGATGTTAGGTATTGTGTGAACCTTTGAATTTGTGGATTTTATAGAAGTAGGGTTGTTTTAAGGATGAAGAACAAAGGTAATGTTATGCTTAATTATGCAAACAAAGTATGAATATGATGGCCTCTTAAGTTTTGTGTGTGTTCTTTTATTGATGCATGCATGGTGGCTATTTCATTACTCTTTTTGCCTATTTCCAAGGGTAGGAGAGATGTATTTGAAGGGACGTAAATTCTTAGTATCATATTTTCTCCACTAAAACTATGTAGGTTTTAATACTTATATTTAAAAAAAATAAAAAAGTATTATTTTATTAAAAATAAACACAATATAATTTTTACATCAAATCATTATATTTAAAATTAAAATTACTTTTGTTCATATATAACTTAGATTTATATTTTTTTAATCTATTGGATATAATTTAAAATATTGACGACCGAACTATGACAAACAGCTAGCCACCACGACAAGAACCACCAATAATAAAAAGACTTCAAATTATATTTGTATGAAAAAATTATAATATATATCATATCATTTAATTTATTCTATGGATGTTACTTATAAATTTTATTTTATTTTAACTTATGAATGCTTGGACATCACAATAATTTAACATGATTCTAATTATTATAAACAGTAATGTGTTAAATTTTTTGTGATTATTTTTATGTCTGCCTTATATATTATTGTTTTTTATGATTATTTACTATATATTATTTTTTATGACAGCTTATATAATATATGTATTGTATAGATTATAATTATATATCACATACTGAATTACTTATTTAAAAAATATTTTGTAATAAGATTTTTTTAAATATAAATTTATTTTTTAATTTTATGTGAGTTAACCTCCTTAATCATTAAGAAAGATAATAAACATATAATTTTTGGTATAACAATTTTTATATTATAATAATATTAAAAAATATATTGTTTATCTTTACTTAAATATATCTTAGGCTTAAATTTATTTTAAATTGGTTTAAGATTTGACTTTCTTTTAACTAAATATGGTTTTTACATTTTTTAAAAAAGTTTGGTCTCATTTTGAGTGAGTTTATATATATATATATATATATATATATATATATATATTTTTTTAACAAAATATATATATTTTATATTAATTAATAAATTGGTGTAGATATTATGTATATCAAGTGAGAATATTGATTAATAACTAAAGTTAAAAGTAAGTTTTTACTTCAATTGTAAGAATGCAACTTACCTGCATTTTTATTGGTTTATGACTATAATTAATCTAGAATAATATGACATATTACATTGTTGGTAATTATAATTTTGAATGCGTTTTCTTTTAGTTGTAGTATTTTTTAATTCTCACTAAAGAGAGAATTATGTGAGGGAGCTTGGTATCTAGATCTATCATAATGTTAACAATAATTAAATTTTCTAGATATGTTAGAAAAATGTATGAAAATAACTTATAAGTATCAATTTTGAGTACATTGTACATAATAAAATTTTGGTATTTTTGGCTTTAATTGTTGTTCGAAATAGTAATTATCTATAATTTGAGAGTTTTTGGATCCAAATATAAGTTTTTAGTTCAGAGACTAATGAAACTATTTAATCCCAATTTTTATGTAAATTTTAGGTTATAAAGAAGGAAGAAAATGCAAGCTTGGAAGATACATGAAGAAAAAAATTAAAATGTTGAAATTGAAGACTGACAGCGAAAATCATCCAAAATAGAGAAACAGTGCAGTGGCTCGCTCGCTTAAGCGACAAGAACTCGCTCAGGAGAGATAGACTCGCTCAAGCAAGAATGGTTCAGAGAGGGGATGTTTTTCATGGAAGACCTCGCTTGAGCGAGAAATTTTTTTCCAAGATAAGCATCCCTTTAGCTTGAGTGAAAACTAACTGGCTTAAGTAAGAACCCACTAACCCAAGGCAAGAAAATGAGTTTAAGAAGGAAATTTTGTCTTCTTTTGAAGTGGTTAGAAGGGTTAGAAGCCAATGAATGCAACAGTAAAGAAAGCCAAGCGCAAACTCCTCTTTCTCTTGCAATCTTCCTTTCTTTTGGTTTGTAATGGTTATCATGACTAGTTAAATGTTCAATATTAGGATTGAATGTAATCTTTTGAACTCAAATATTCTATTGATATTTATGTATAATATTTAGTTTCTACTCAATCAAGGTTGAGTGGAAGAAAATGCATTGCAAGTCCGAGAGAAGAGAAATAGTGATAATTTCATGGATAGAAGGATAGCATTCATACATAAGAATGTAAAAAGTGAGAAAGCAAGGAAAAAAGAGTGACAACACTAAACTGTCAATTTTGCAAATATGTTTAAAGAGGTAATGTCAATACAAAAATCGATGTAGTATGATTACATCATTGTGTTTTGAACCAAAAACATATAAGACTAGATTGATTCTACTAATAATTGATGTAACACATCGATTATGACTATTATTGATAGAACGTTTAAATCACGTATAAAATGATACATATCACATCTATTTTAATAGCAACCGATATAATAAGTGCTAACTTATTATTATTTTTTATCAATAGACATTGTCTTGATTATATAAAATCTCGTATACTTTATTTATACTTATATTTTGTACATATCTTTTTCTTTATCCATATAGTTCATTGAAACTAGGATTTGAGAAAGTGAAAAATGAGAGAAAAAAAAGAAAAATAATAGAAAGTGATGTTAGTTGCATAAGGGATTTCGAGAAAGAATGTGAAAGTAAAGAAAAATAAGAATAAAATTTGTGAATGATTTGATTAATATAATAAACTTTAAAAAAATTATAAAATGACTAAATTACTCTTATTATTATAAATTAATTTTAATTAAATATTAAATAATAATTTTGTTACTATTTTTAAACATTTTATTATTATTATTATTACTGTTATTATTTTTAATATTTTTTTATTATTAATATTTTATTGGTATTCTATTTATATATATTATTATTACTACTATTATTATTATATTATTATTTTTAATTACTTTTTATTTTATTATTTTAAAAATATTTTATTATTATTTTATTAACCATTGCACATGCTCATATAAGGCAAAACTTACTAGAATGAAAGTTTTTTCCTAACTTATAAGCTTCAAAGCAATTTGCAAGATGACAATGAAGTGTTAAAGATTTAAAAAATGATGAATAAAAAGAAAATTAACAATTTTTTAGAGAAAGTATAATACATTAACCATTTAAAAACTTTATCATCTTTTTTAAAATAAAAGTTTTGATTATGCATGTTGAAAATTGTCTTCAATTTATTTTCCAAAGATACGCTAGATCAGTCTACTTTTTCTTTTCTTGTTCTGGTTCATACTTGTTGAAGAAATTTTCTTCACCAAACAAGCTCATAAATTGTATAACTTTTATCAACTGTGGCCAAAACTAACTCATTTGTTGTTCAATGGTCAAAACTGCACCGCAGACTTCACGTATAAGAAATCTTCATGCTGTTCTGCCAGAGAAGCTAGGCTCATAGATTGGCTTCTTTTGACTTTCCACCAACACAATAATACTTCATGTCTCTGCCTTCAAGCAACTCTCATGCACAACTACTTCTCACACTGTAAGGGAAAAAGTTGCTTGCTTGTACTATTACTTCTTTTTACCATTACTCTTGTACACTGTTTTTTTTTTTTTTTTTTTCTGACTGCTATTTTCCAATATTATACAGTCTAATTTCTCTAGTGATACTGTGACATTGTTATGGATAATTCTCAATGGACTATAAACTAATTATCATGTAATTAGTGATAATACATGGTTACTAATCCAACTTGTTTTCAGATAAAATTAGTATAAAACTGTTACATGTTGATCAAACTGAAATATATGGATGTTGTTATAGATCATAGATCGATTAGAGATAAAATCTTTTAATAGTTTATAAAGTGAGTACAAGCCTTATCTTACAAGTCGGTTTTGTAAGGTTGAGTTCGACTTAAATTCCATTTATGATATGATATCAAAATCTATTCTAACAAGATTGTTGAGCCTATCAGACTACTTGCTATTAGACCGTGATCAGACCACTCTACGTATAAGTTTCACGCTCGAGTTGAGGAATCTCGACGTGAGAAAAAGTTATTTAGCCTATCAGGCCCCCGCTATCCCAACCGGTTGAGTTAGGCTTAAATTTCACTTATAATATATGTTAGTGCAAAGATATTCCATGACAATACCATATGGAGGCATATACCAATTGTGTTTGCTAATACAATGTGAATCAGAAGAATGAAGGAGCAAAAAAGTTCTCTGTTTACAAAGTGGAAAAGTGCATGTAAATTTGTTGTGAATGTTCTGATATCTCTGCTAAATTCCCATGAATGAAGAATATAGATACCAGAAAGATTCTTGTAGGAACTAGAGATTCAATTTAGTGCTGGCTAATGGTAAATTGTACTAGATGTGATTTTAGTGTTACCAACTGATTGATCAGCAACAGAATGAAATTGATTGAAAGTCATCTTAATGTTACAAAATTGATTGATGAGAAACACAATGAAAGCATTTCAACGAGGATGAGGTCTGTACTCATGCTCAATTATGGGAGTGGTTCGAGTGCCATGTGCAGTAGGAGCTCTGACATGTCCAACCATTGACACCTGAAGGGCTTCTTCTTCATAGGCCCTTCTCTCCATCTCCACCATTCTTGATCTCTTCTTCACCCTAACAAGCATTGCCACAAGAAGCAAGCCTAAGAGAAAAGCCCCCAAAGCAGCACCAATGGTACTCCCAACAGCCACTTTCCACCTACTTATAGGCTTGTTCCTGAACTCATCTGCTGGGGACTCCACCACCAAACCAAAATGGCCATGCCTCTTTGCCACACAAACAAGTGGTGTTGAAGGGTTGCCTTTTGCCAGTGTCATTCTTCCATCACCTTCAAAGCTAGCACACAAGGGCTTCATCCCATCTTCCTTGTTCAACCTTGTGCTATTTGTGAAGTCAATTGTCATTGGTCTTTCTCCAGCCACAATCCCAAGCTGAAAAGGGTTGCTAGAGTTTGCATCATCATCAGCATTGTAAGCTAGAAGCCCCACAATTGGAGACACAAGCTGGTACCCTGATAGATCATAGTTAGCATAATAGATAGAAGACCAATTGTGCCCCATGTTTTGTCTGATCAACATCACCCTCTCAATACATGGATGCACAGTTACACCTGTACCAAGATGAAACTCCTTCAAGTGTGCACCATACCTTCTCAAACTGCCACATCTAAACCTCACAGCATCAACTCCAATGCCTGAAAGATTTGCAGGTAAGTCCACTGACTGTGGTATTGCTGTCCTCAAGTTCTTGTCCAATGCCTTGAACGTGTGATCTCTTATGATGAGGTCAAGAACATGAGCTGATTTCACACTCTGACCATCAGATCCCGGAAATGCAAATGACACCCAGGAAAATGTCATCAAAAACAGACCAAAAGCAGAGTCCATGAGAGACAAAGATCCTAGAATATAACCTATGACTCTCAACTCTTCTCAAGGTAACGGTCCTTGTTTTGTTGCAAATTGCAATCCTTGAAATTGTGGTCAGTTTCGTCACAATCTTTGATGTTGCAGACAAATGTGGTATCTGCTATCACAATTGTGAGCAGATCCTAAAACCTTGAACTTTTGGCCAAACTTATTTTGAAAAACTGGATCACTACAACACTTAACAATGTGTCTAGGTGAACCCCTTTTGGCTGGTCTTCTCTAGCTACAACATCAAAAGTTAAAAGCATTGATCTTTGTTTTTCTCCCAAGGAAAGACCATGATTTTTTTTTTTCATGTGGAATGAGTCCCAAAGAATAAAGGTTATAGAGTGGTAACAGATGAGAAGGATAATAAGGGTAGTAACTAGTAGTAGTAGTACACACCAGATCAAGGAAATGGAAAAGGGTAAAGCAGGAGCAAAGTACTTGTTGTGGTTCTTGGAGATGTTCCCTCAAGAGAACTCACACATGCTGTTCCTGTCAAAAGGACTGCCTCTTGTAGTGATGTAAGTGGCACAGTGAAATTGAATGAGCATAGGAAGGGAAAAAATAAGAATAAAAATGTACATATTTATTGAAGCCAAAGGAGAATGGGAGAAAACTGTTGTTGGACATCCATCTATGTCTACCTGTGAATAATGTGGCATTGGCATTAAAGAAAAAAGGGTGAGAAGAAATGATTCTTGGGCGTGGAATGATGATGACACTTCATGGTGAAATAAAGAAAAATGGCAAAAGAATTGAAAGGGGTTGTTTAAGCGTGCTGAAAAATGAGACTAAAGCATCGTTGTTGTGCATGGGGTCCAATAACACTAATTGTGTTGGGTGTAACATGCCATGTTCCCCACTTGTTGCACTCAATGGGTCTAATGTTAGACTTAGCATACACATGAACATCACCTTTCCAAAGTGAAAAATGCAATACCCTTTTGCATTTTTTTGTTTAAACTTGGAAACACAGATTAAAAGCATATGGGTCAATGTTTTCAAAACTAAAGTTGGCTGATCATGTTCCTCACAAAATATTATATATGATTGGATGATTTGGTTACTGTTCACCCTTAAATTTAACAGGTTAATTTAATCAAACCATGATTTGGAGGAGCAATTCAGCCATCACTGATACAGACCATTACTTTTCTGATCCCATCATTACAGACTCAGAACACTTGATTAGTATCAACAATATCACCTTTAAATAAATGAGGTTATTAACATGTTAACTTGTTAACATGAGTTTGATCTCTAACTATATATTTATTTATTTCAAATGTGTCATACCCTTATACCAATTTATCTTGGTAAAAAAGTCTGGTCAATAGTTATTTTTATGAAGGATTGAAATTGAATAATGTCCGAATGATTTGATCTGGATTGAGCTTTAAGAAAACAAAACTTATTTCCATGATCTTTGTGATATAAATGTTTATCTTGTATATACGTACGTCTTTATTATATTATTAGTATAAATTATTTATTATAACAAAATAATTAATATCATTGATGAATATTTTCTTTTCAATATAATTTTGACTTAATATACCAATTTATCATATGATTAAGGTGGTCTCAATTTTTTTTTTCTGTGGTTTCTTAAATTTTCAATTAGATTTCTTTTGTACGTCAGGTTGACTATGATATCTGAAATGGAGGTTCAAAAGAATTGCTCAAGAACGCACTTTTCAAGTAGAGTTATTTTGGCTTTCTCGGTTACTTTCGAAACCACCACCTTTGCCACTTTTTGTTAGAATAATGTGTGGATATATTTATTTAGCAGAGATTGAAAACTTATTGAATACATATATCTAAAGTATTTAGTGATATTAATATATTTTTTTTGTATTTATTATAACCGATAGAACTTTGTTATAAAAGTTTAGGAGTTATTTAGAAAGAAAAAGAAAGATGATAGAAAGAGAGACCAATTCAATTTTTAAATTTTACTTCTTATTCTAAATTTTATATTACAAAATATTGTATATTGGGTAATTGTTATAGTTATGATATCACTTGTCTTTCTTTTATTTTTATTCAATGTGAGACTTAATTTTTTTATTTTTATTCAATCTGGATGCATTTGGATTCAGATTACCCAAACATACATTAAAAGAATAATATTACCTTTAACTTAAAATTTTAAGGTAAGGACAATAAGTTTATAGATTTATGGATTTTTTTTTATATATTATTTAACGTTTTCATTCTTATTCAATGTGAGACATAGACTCGTTGAATTTTTAACCGTAATAGACTTATATATATTTGAAAATAAATAAAAAAATTATGATTTTTAAATTATAAAATAAAAATTATTACTTTTTTACGTGTATCAGAGTCCCTATATGATAATCAAACATCTACAACTGCACGGTGGAACAAACAATATTAAAATAAAAAATAAGATGTTGAAGTTTTTAAGATAACTAAAAAGAAGTTTCACTAGCCATAACAGCAAAAACAACTAATGAATCATGGTGTATTTCTTAAAAAGAGTTCAAAGAAGATTCAAAACCGAGAACAATCAAACTTCAATCTCGAGATTTTGAAAATGAAAAAAAAAACAAGGAAAAAGAAAGTATGGATAGATACATGAATAGATGCAATCTTGACAAATTATTAATAAAAATGTTAATAGTTTTACTAAATAATTTAGTTGGTAAATTTTCTTTATATATTTAATTTATTAATTATAATATTCACTTATTTCATTTTTTCCTTTTAGCTTTTACATTCCCACATTTTAAAAATATTTTGGTAGGATTTAATGAAAAAGAAAAGTTAGGAGAATAAAAAAATATAGAAGAAGTAAAGTTGGCTAAGAACTCATTCCTTATTTGGTCAAAATTTATCTCGGAATCAATTAGTCTTCAATCATAATATTGATTCCTTGTAAATGTTGCCTATTATGCTTAAGTTTTGGCTACTAATACAAGAAATTGACACTACATTCAAAAATCTTAAAACATTAGATTTATAAGTCTTTTTTTATAAGTTGTTTAACTATCTCATTTTCACTTTATGTAGAACTCTTCCATGACACCTCCATTTCTTCTTTATTTTTATTTAGATTTTTTTTGTTGGATTCCATGTCATGCAACTTCATAAGTAGATAATTTATCTTTTGTTAAGATTCGATGTAATTGCCAAACTCTCTTGTATATTTTGATTAAATTTATATGTAGTGTTATAACACTCTTCTTTACCCATGTTTGATCTTTACATTTATTATTTTCTTTTTTACTTTGATCAAGCATAATTTATTTGTTGTGATTTTTAATAAAATTTATCAAAAATCTTATATCAATTAAAACTGAGTTGAAATTAATATATATATATATATATATATATATATATATATATATATATATATATATATATCACACTTTTAAGTGATTCTGCAGACTAATTATCTAAAGATACCTCTTAAAAATTACAACCTCATAATTAGATCAAATAATAATAATAACGAAAATACCAACTATTTTTTTTCGTAAAAGAAAGAAATTAACACTGAGTCAAAAAGAGTATGTCTGTTACTCCAAATTTCAAATTTTGTAAAATGTTTTATTGGTTATTTCTCACAAAATCATTTTAAATCTGAAATCTGTATGAAGTGTACAATAAATAATATTAAGGTGAGTATCTAAATGTTTATTAATATTGAATATTATTAAAATAAATTAACAACCCTTTTTTAATATTAAAAGTCCATACAAAATGTTAGAAATCCGTATGAAGTGTACAATAAATAATATTAAGGTGAGTATCTAAATGTTTATTAATATTGAATATTATTAAAATAAATTAACAACCCTTTTTTAATATTAAAAGTCCATACAAAATGTTAGAGCATCTCCCATGGTCAATATCCTAATTTAGATATATTTTTAATTAAAAAAAACATTGTCTTAGAACATGTTCACCTTATAGTAAAACTTTTAATATAGAAAAAAAAAAAAAGAAAGATGGATTATGAGGTGTAAGCCCCGTTCTGTTAGTCGAGAAGACCATGTGAATGACTGTGAAACAACGGCCAATTTCTCCGGCGGGAATTGTATAGGCTCCACACTTGTCTCAGCCCGAACAATTCCCAGCTCTAAGTCAACCCTTTACAGGGCCTGCATTTCTGCAGAACGGGCCCGGGGACTTTCCTGAGCCCAGCTATATGGCATGGGCCCAATCACATCACTTCAAATCCTTTTATGAAGTACATTAGTATGGTGCTTTATAAACCTTCTTTAATTCTCATTTCCCATCTATGTGGGACTTTGAATGCGCTCCTTAAATATAAACATTGACTAGTGCGAGGCGCTCCTATTCGTTTCACTTTATTTTGCCTTAAAATTATACGATCCTGTTGTATTTAAAATTTGTTTTACCAACCAAAATATAAATTATAAAATTAATTTATTTAGTAGTGCATATTTATAAAAAAATAATAATATAAAATATGTTTTTTCATGAAATTATGTTGCATTAAATTTTAAAATGTCAAGACAGATATATTTAAAAACTATTTATCATGTAATATTCCCAAACTCAATTCTTAGTTTTTTCTAAACAACCTGTTTATCATAAAGTTGAATGCCATCCGTTTTTACATTTATCTCTAAAATCCATGCATTTTTGGACAACAAGTAAATACTATCAATAAATGTGAATAACTCTTGCTTTAATAATGAAACCAGAATACAATTTAGATGTATTGATGGTGTAATTATTTAATAATATTATCTTAATTATGATAAACAGTTTGGTTTTATAAAAAATACTTTAAAAGATAATTTTTAATTGATTAGAATATATATTTTTATATTGGCTGAAAGTTAAATTCTAAACATAATTATTATAAAATAAATCTTATTAACTTTTTGTTATCTTTTGTTATCAGTAGGTTAAAACTTCTTGATAGTATATCATGATTAGAATCACTTTATTGACGTGCTTTTAACTTCATTATAGATAAAATGGAGCCAAAGTCTTCTTTCATGTATTCATTATATCAATTTTCAGTACAGTAGAAAGTGATGTTGAAAAAGAAAATGATACATATGTAGATTTCGATAGGTAAGACACGTAGCAACTTTGACTTTGCCTAAATAAATTATTGATGTAAACGTAGAAGAGTAAACGAGGTTTATTTGAAAAAGTAATAATTCATCTGAGTAAAAAGAAATTATCATCACCCTATTAAAATTTAATGCACCAACAAAATTTGAATGACGAAATTTTACTAAATATCGATCTAACAAAAATAATTAAAAAAATAAAGAATATTGCAAGAATTAAGAATCACTTGTATTCCTTCCAACTGTTTAGGAATTAAGGTAAAGGATTAAAAGTAAACTGTAACTCAAATCCATGATCAATAATTTTATATTGACTAAAATCAAGGTGAAAAAGTATTTGAAATACATTTTTTTTCTTTAATGTGTTTTTCTTGTAAATTGTTTGAAGTTGGATCTCTGTTTTATTATCTTATTTTTATTATTTTACTTCTAATTTTAAAATGCATTATTTCTAACTAACGAAATATACTGTTGCAACCGTAGGTCAACACTTTTTTTTTATAGTTAAAATATATTGTTTATACTAATTTTCATTTCATACAAATTAAAAACATTTTAGCAGTGAAACTAAAAGAAATAATATGAGAAGTGGTAGAGTAAGGTGAAAACAGATAGAACTTTTGAGCGTAATTTACTCAACAGTGTGGGGATTCATGAGTAAATCATTGGTACACATAACAGTGAGGATCAAATGAGTAAATGATTGGGTTTAGGATGATGTTGTTTGCATAATATACACATCATTTGGGGTGGTAGCAGTGACCTGTGTGTAAGAACAAGTGAGGTTGTATCACAAAGATGGAAGAAACTCCACTATTGTTGAAGAAGAAGTACTATGAGAATTGTCCTGGTTGTAAGGTGGATCAAGCCAAGGAGCTGAAAAAGGATGTTTCCTTTGTAAATCTTTCCTTTATATGGTTGGCTGTGTTGAGTGGCAGTAAGCACTTCAATTCTCTTCCAAAATTCTCATCTGGGGTGCTTTTGTTTTTCAGTGCTAACTTTTGCTCATGCTCTATATATTCTACCACTTTTAAGCTTTGCCATGATGTAAAATGGTTGCAAATTTTGTCAAAACTCAACTACTCTGCAATGAGTGAGATTTTTCACCCTTTTCATTTAAAGTTTAAACTCTAGTTAGTGTTCTTAAAGTTTCATTCTGTGCTGCAAGATGACAAAACAATCTAACTTAAGAATTCTGTTGAAGAAAATCCTCCTTAGTGGTGACTGGTGTTGAACTCTATGATATGGTTTTTGATTTTTCTCTTGAACATCTGAAATTGTGTGCCTTAGTTAAAGAATGGAGTGATTATATTTCTCACTTTCTCACTGATATCTCTCTTTTTATCAATTACAGCGTTGCCTGTGGCATCACTCTTTCCCTTTGTTTATTTCATGGTGAGTTTAAATTTCTACTCTGTATATTGATAGATCTTAATTATTTTGTTACATTACTTTTTGTAAGTGGTGATTTGAATCCAAGACTAGGTAGGTTATTAGCATTATTGTTACCTTCTCCCATATGATGAAGCTCTGATTTTTGTGATATTGTTATTTCTTGGAAGTTGCTCTGATTATGCAGGGTAATATTTTTGTTTGTGTGTGTTCGATTTCAGCTTCTTAATTATTTGAACTTCGACTACAAATGCAGTAAATAAGCTTATGCATTGAGCATCACTTTTTTATTTGCATAATTAACTTCTGGTCGATCTTTTTCCTAATGATTTTGAGCATTTCAAAAATAAATTTTGACTTCAATTCACAGAATAATAATTTTCATTATATTTTTTGAGTAAAAGAATCAAAACATATTCCTGTTGACGTGATCTGCATCCTCAACCGACAGCTTTAATTTCAGGTGAAAGATTTTAACATTGCAGAGACAGAGGAAGATATAAGTACTTATGCTGGTTATGTGGGTAAGATTTTTGTTTGTAGTTCAATTATTTGATGAATTATTGACAAGTTCTTGAAGGTTATCTGACAACATTGTAGGATCATCAATGATGTTTGGTAGGGCTCTGACATCCATATTGTGGGGTATGATTTCTGATCGCTATGGTAGAAAACCTGTTATCATTATTGGGATCATCACCGTGTAAGTATTCACTGAGGTTGATGCTTTCTTTCATGTTACTGTTATACAATTATATTTTCTGCTAACTATTCTGATCTTATTCCTTCATTTCAGTGTCATTTTCAACACACTATTCGGTCTTAGCACCAGTTTTTGGATGGCTATTAGCATGAGATTTCTTCTTGGAAGTTTAAATGGCTTACTTGGACCAATAAAGGTGTTGTTTTCTATAGCTACATGCATGTAGTTACAAGTATATATGATCTAGAATATTCTATCAAAGTATATCTTACACTAATGTATTTTCTATGAATAGGCTTATGCTACTGAAATTTTCAGAGAAGAAGAACAAGCTCTAGGACTCTCAACAGTAATTAAGCCTCACCAACTTTTCTACAACATTTTCTGAAAAATCATGTGTGAATTAGTGATTATTCAGTATAATCTGATTTCAGGTGGTTGCGGCTTGGGGAGTAGGCTTAGTCATTGGTCCAGCATTGGGAGGTTATTTGGCTCAGGTAATTACTATTTTTTAATACTGTGGTATATGTGTTAAAAATCTCATAATCAATTAGATATAAGGTTATTTTATAGTATATAAATAGATGCAAATTTTATTTTATAAGTTAATTTTGTAAGATTGAGTTAGTAAAACATTATTACATTGATTATAGAAAGTTTACAAAGTTAAAATAAGTGTATATTTTATTACAGCCAGTGTTGAAATACCCACATGTATTTCCAGAGGATTCATTTTGGGATAGGTATGTTCATCTTTGTTGTTTAGTAATTGTGAAGAATATTTAATGTTTCAATTTTTTGGTTTTTTTTTCTTTGTTTTTGTGTTGAGTTTCTTTTGTCAAAACGTGAATCTCTCTGCAGGTTTCCATACTTCTTGCCGTGCTTCATAATATCAGCTTTTGCGTTTGCATCAGCAATTGCTTGCATTTGGCTCCCAGTACGTATCCCCAATAATGCCATATAAGTTCATCAATCACTTAATCTTTAATTCCTATAAAATGAATGTGTTCTAATAAAAATGTTTGCATCATCGCAGGAGACCCTTCATAATCACCATGATAGCATTGAGACCACCACCAATGTTGAAGTTTTGGAAATAGAAAGTAGTGGGATAGACAAAGATAAGATGATCCAAAAACATGAAAGCATCTTTCAAAATTGGCCCCTAATCTCTTCTATAATTGTATACTGTGTTTTTTCACTACATGATGTTGCTTATCAAGAGGTAGTATTCCCACTAAAACATTTTACTATTTTGACTTTCTCTCATGATGCTACTCATTTACTATTCATCATTACCTAGGTTTTCTCATTATGGGCTCTCAGTCCTGCAAGATTAGGTGGTTTGAACTTTACAAGTGATAATGTTGGTATTGTTCTTGCAATTTCAGGTACACTATTTTTGTCATACATGTGTTAGTAACATCTTTCAACTTCTGCATTACATAACATATATTTTGCTTAATTAGGTGTTGCTATTACAATCTACCAGCTTAGCCTTTATAGATTGGTGCAAAAAGCTTGTGGGCCTGTTACTCTGGTACAGATAACAGGGGTTAGTTTCCAACTTATGTGTCAACTAATTTGATTTACCATTCTATTGTTTGATTATTTTAAATATGTTTTGTAATTTTGCATTATATGTAGGTTTTATCTATACCTCTCTTGCAATGTTATCCTTTCATGACTATGTTGTCTGGCTTCACACTACACCTAGTGATCAATATTGTCTCCATTCTCAAGAATGTAATGATTGTAAGTGAAACTCAATCATCAGTGACATTTAGGATGCAAGTGAATTGCATTTGCTTCACCAGACCTCAAGAAATCATTTTGGTTTAATAAAAAAGGCTATTTAATTGTAAACTTTCCTAATTTTATTGTTGTTGCTGGATTTAGGAGACAATTGCAACTAGTTTATTCGTTCTGCAAAATAAAGCTGTGGTAAATCTTTGGTTCCCCTTTGCTTTCAATTATTTTGAAAAGTTGAGATTATTTTTTATAGTTGTGGAACATATATGCTATGTTGATTTGGAAAACAGGAACAACATCAAAGAGGGACAGCTAATAGTATTGCCATGACTGGTATGTCAGCATTCAAAACAATTGGTCCTGCTAGTGCTGGTGCCTTGTGAGTATCCATTTGATTTCTTCAGCACTAGTTATATAAATCAATCTTAATTCTCTTGCATATGAAAATCTTGGTCCAATGGAACCCTAGACTAACAATCCATTCAAGAGATCAAAATATGAGGACTGAAATTCCAAAAAGAAAAAAATAAGGGATCAAAACCAATGTTCTAGAAATAAATAATAACCAAAATTGCTATTTAGCCTAAAGTATTTTGTGCCAAGAGTCATAAAACATTCATCAACACCACTTCTTAACTATAATTAAATACTAAAAATTTTATCTAGATTTCTAATTTTGATTTTGGTCAATGTAGATTATCTTGGTCTCAGAAGCATGTTAATGGTTCTTTTCTTCCAGGTATGTTTCTTAACTAATTTGTTTGAATTGTTTTTCATTTCACATGTTAAATATGTACGTGCAACGTTAGAGGGAAGAGTTTAAACTCTCCTCTAACCTTTTCACCTGTGCTCAGTGTTTTTGGGCAATGCAATAGAAACATGTTTTCTTTTGCTTGGTATATTGCTGGAAACTCACTTTCTATATTTAACCACAGGCACCCATATAGTGTTCCTGGCCCTGAATGTTGTTGAAGGACTTGGGGTACTGTTAATGTTCAAACCATTCTTGAGTGTGAAGAATGAAACACCATCTGAGCAGTAACCCTAATATTTATAAAGTTTCTATAAGGGGTGAAACATTTAGGGATAAATTGTATTAATTGATTTTTGAGATCATAATCAACCACTTTGGATGATGACCATGGATGGTTGTGTATTCAATATCTAAGTTTGGACAATAATTATTGAGATTTTTGTATGGATGGGTTAGATATTTGCCAGCATAGGTTCAGACATCCAAAAACCTTGAAAAGCTAAATAAACCAAAATTGAAAATTTGAGATGAGGAGAGGTGAGAAAACTTCAATTAAAGCACAAATACACATGCACACGTAAATAAATGAGGGGAAACAAAGATAACACTCTTAATCAACATATATTATGTATATAATAACATTTTAAGAAATTCCATAGCACCTTATGAATTTACATGCTTATTGAATTTTGAAGTCAATCAATAAATGGTAGCATCCCAACAACCCCAGAGAAGCAGAACAAAAAATTGAAGTAATAGCACCTTGGAATCAGTTCTTATGCAATACTTCCAGAAAATAGGAGGAACAAAAATTGACAATGAACCATGATGCATGAATTTGTTTATTACTACATTTCATTTCTTCCAATATACGTTTCTGTTGAAGAACTCAAGTGTATTGGTAAAATTGGAGGCTAAGAGATCAGCTAAGGGGTTTGCTGAGGAGCACCAAAGGGGAAAAATGGAGAAAACCCAGAAGGACACTGGCCAGGAGGTGGAGCTTGAGAAGACATAGAGAAAATAGGAATCAAACTCTTCAGAGGTTTAACATCCAGAATCCTAGACTTATCAATGGAACCATGAAGAGGAACTGAGTTCTGCCCCATCCCTCCTTCCATTACAGAACCCCTTTCAATCAACCTTCACTAGATCAAAATTTCCTCCCTT
>Ga0209489_105685_pt1 | contig 21225 bp, 8 predicted proteins | sample SiratrowhiteBW_FD_187527 | JGI IMG/M metagenome (GOLD analysis project Ga0209489, IMG submission 187527) | Root nodule microbial communities of legume samples collected from California, USA - Siratro white BW (SPAdes) (version 2) | ecosystem: Host-associated > Plants > Roots > Nodule | place: USA...
TTTTTGCAAGAAGATCGTCCACGATGGGGAACAGAACCATTTGCACCTCTTTGATGGATTCTGTGTGGTGAGTCTTGGGAGGAATGTAGTGCAAGGCTGGGGGGAGGCAAGTCTCTTCACTTTGTCCAGAGGAATGGAGGATTTTGTCCATGAAAGCTATGCTTTCACTGTCAAAAACTTCCAACAAGGAAGCATTTTCAATAAATGTTGAAAAGGGCACCCTGCAATGGCTTGGTGGCTTCATACATGAGAAATCCACAAGGTAAATGGGAGAAGGCTTTGAGAGGAAGTGTTTCAGCAGGAAAGAAAGAAGGAGGAAACATAGTAGCAGAAAATGAAACATGAGTTCCCACTTTTGCACAAGTAAGAATGTATGAAGTAAGAAGGTGAAGGACCAAAGAAAATTTGAGAGTTTTGAAAGGAGGTGGTTTGACAAGAGAGAGAATTGGTGAGGGAGGATTGCATGGGGGAGAGGGACATGGCTTTTGTTGGAAATCGCTTCCATTATGAGATCATTGAAGGAGTGGGGCTGCGATCTACTTCAGCAGCATAGGAAGTAGAGTTATAAATAGATAAAATGATGTCAACTACGTTAATTTAAGTTTATCATAACATTAAAAATTCGACTTCTTACAAGTGAACTTAAAAAAAAAAATATGTCCTATTACTGGAATATATCACGTCCTATTAACCTTATGGTGTATATATCATGTCTTTTTACCGTGATCACGAAGAAATGATAGAGGTATACCAAGAGTATGATGAAGAGTTAGTTGGTGGGTTGATTTAATTTAACCAAACAGGGCATTTGGTTGTGCAATGCAGGTATTTGAGCACTGGTGATCCAAAAGGGACAGATTGGCTTCCAGCGGAATGTGATGTCTCGATTCGACCGGGATGGTTTTGGCACAAGTCAGAAACACCAAAAAAGCTGATTGAGGATTATAATTTATAAATAATAGAAAGTGATGATTGAGGAGAATAATTTATAATTTGTACTTTCCTTTCAGTAATGTTCAAGAAGTATTTTTTTTTTGTTTGTAATTTAGGTTTAGATAATTAACTATACTGCTAGGTGGAGCCTGAGTGTTTCATCCAATGCTGCATGTATACTTCATCTTTTCCATGTTTTCTTCCGTTACTCTACCTCTGTGTTCATCAATGATTGATCCAGCTGCTACATTTGTTGCCTCTCGAATTTCTCGTGCAAGAACTAAAGAGGTGTTAAGTATAAGATCAAGTTTAATTCGACAAAAGAAACTTTTTTCATACAGAGAGAACAAAATATAGAATTTTATGTAAGAACTAAAATGAAAAACAATATCGGATATAAGAAAAAAAGTTTATAATTTTAAGGTTGCAGTTTCACAATTAACTTTTTCTTTTTCTTTTTTTGATTGAACCAAAATTCGTAGTGATTGGTAATGACATAATTCACCAAATTTGCAGTTGACCTCTTAGTCAACCTTTGTCTGATGGATGTGAGAGTGGGATTTTTTTTTTTTCTCCGTCACAAGACTAAGTGCAGGCGCCACTACAAAATGGGTCCCAAGTTGCTATGTACCTAATCCCCACAAAGTAGAAAATATAACAAACGATTAACTACAATATAATAATATTCAGACTATTTTAGTGATGTTGATATATATACAAATAAAATTATTAGAAACTATACAAACTAGAAAATATAACAAACGGTTAACTACAATATAGTAATATTCAGACTATTTTAGTGACGTTGATATATAGATACTCTAAGACATGCATAGATTTGAATTAAGTTATTATACATATATACATTTTAGTCAATAAAAACCTTGTATTATAAGAGAAACCGACTATCAAAACCAAGATACAATTGTACAATCTAAATAAGTTAGCCGACCGAGTAGTGTTTGGAATACCGACCGAGAGTTAATCGACCAATCATGTTTCCTTTGACATGTGACATACATCAGATAAAATACCATAATGGGTCATGGGCCCATCCATCTAAGGCCCATCCAATTACTATAAAAGCTAAGGAAAGTCCTACGAAATAAGGTACTGTTACTTTATACAATTTTATCCTGTTTTCACTCGGATCCACAATGACTTGACCGTCAAAGTGCATGAAGAACCCCTTTCCCGGATTGTGTATAACCGAAAACATGAAGGAACGTAAGAGTTATCAAGGTAGTTAAGGAAAGAAGCTCTCGAAGACACTATTGCTTGTAAAAATCGACCGGCCTTGTGCAAGAACAATGTATATGTACTAACACGAGGAAATAATGTATGAATATACTAAATTAAAGAATTTTTTTAAGGTTGTCAAGTGGTAATAGTAATTATATATATATATATATATATATATATATATATATATATATATATATATATATATATATATTAAATTTTTAAAATTCCTATACTAATTTAAAAGTCATATATTGCATGAGTTCTGATTCATTGTTAATTTATGCATGGTATATGAGAGCTATATATCCATTATTTATAAAAGTTTTGCAGCTTAAATATTTTTTGTGGCTTATGTAGGTCATGGGGTGAACACAGATGCAGGTTTTACTTTGTATTCTGCTGAGGGTGGATTCCTGCAAGACCCTTATATCTCTCTCCGAGAAGCATAAACGTGCAGGCCACCTTCAATATGTAGAGTAAGCATCGTTCTGTATTTCACTGATTTGTTTTCGTCTGCTAGTTTGAAGCTGTGACTACCTAAGAGGAGTGCACAATATATTTTCATCTGTCTGTACGCAAACTCCTTCCCCAGGCAAATTCTTGGACCCGCCTGTGTCACAATATCACAGTAAGTCTCAAGTTCTAGAGGACAAATGTTATGAAAGGAGAATTTTTCTGGTTATTTATTGCATAAACAAAAGTAAAATGTTTAATTTCCTACGTGAAAAGCTGTGAACTTGAAAGGGCTTTCTTTCTTAAAAATTCCATTCTCATCAAGCCATCTCTCTGGTCTGAATTTCTCAGCATCTTCACCCCACAAGAACTTCATCCTTCCCATCACATACGGTTGGAATGACACAAGATCACCTTTCCTCACGCTAAATCCATCTGGCCATGTGTCATCTGAAAAACAAAACCTACCTTGCTAAAAATGCATCATAAAATTGGTTAGTAAAACAAAGAACTCATCACTCACAATGATTCATATATTCATGTTAACGATGTGATGTAGCTTATTACCACTGGAACTGCTGGATGGAGCCGAAGTGTTTCATTCAATGAGGCATATAGGTACTGCATCTTTTCCAGGTTCTCTTGAGTTACTCTAGCTGCAAGTTCATCAATGCTTGATCCAGCTGCTATATTAGTTGTCTCTCTAATTTCTTGTGCTACCTTCTCCTGCACGTGAGAGTTCTTGCAAAGCTCATAAAGAAACCAGGAAAGAGTAATTGCTGTTGTATCTTTCCCTGCAAGGATAAAACTCAAGGAAATGTCTCTAAGGTACTTTGGATCAGTTTCTTTCAATTCTATAAACCTTGACAACAAGTCTCCTTTCATCACCTGTTAAATATTCAGGTTGCCAACAAATTAGTACTAATCCTATACAAAACACAACTAAGAATAGTAAGTAATTCATAATTTTAGTATTTGTGCTCACGGGTAAGTTATCTTGAAGCTGTTGAGCTTGCTCGATCTTGTTTCTGATTAGTTTATAAACGAATTCATCCGTTACTCTTAAGCTTTTCCTAAGAACTGCTTCTGATCCAATGTTGAAGAACCGCATAATTCTCCAGAGAACGTTAAAATACCGGTACATGAGAGCAGCACTTGCTTCATCAAAGGCATTGAAAAACTCCGCCCCTTCTTTATAGGTTCCACGCACGGTGTCCAGATCAACACCAAGGATAACCTTGCATACGGAATCTAGAGTAGATTCCATGAACAGTTCCTGCCAATAAGCAAGAAGCGGATATAATGGAAAGGTTTTGCACTTTTGCTTTGTGTACTGCAGTTGCACTAAATAACATCTTACCTGCATCTCAATAACATTATTTGAGATTGCAGCTCCAGACACTATCTCTGCAAGTTTTACTGCATTAGATTTGAACGCCGAATTGCTGTAGTCTCTCAACATTTTAGTTGAGAATTGATAGCTTGCTGCCTTTCTCTGATGTCGCCACTGCTCCCCATCCACCGTGAGTATACCATCTCCAAGAAAATCTGACAAGACACCATGGTGATACCAACCCTGTCGCAGATAAATACGTTGAGGCCAAATCACACGCAAGGATACATGGAAAAGTATGCATATTTTTATTTATCTATATATACCTATAATAGTTCTTGTTCTTGATCATTTCTCTATCAAGTTTTCAATATTATGATGACAATACACCTGAGAATGGTTTTGTACACGCGCTTCCTCCCATTCATAAGGATTTTATCCTCACCCTACGTGGATAAATGATATTTATCCATAAAGAATGAGTACGTTTTATCTTCAACCGAAATGTAATATTTAATTATAAGAATAAGACTCTGAGAGCAATAAGAATCAAACTCCTAATAATTTACTCGTGCAAACTTCAATTTCATGTTAAATTCAATTTGAAAACTTTCAGGCTTTTGTGTTGGTTGGCTTTATCAGTCCAAAGCATATAAAATTAAATTATAATGAATGTTTGACATTTTTGCCGCCAAAGCATCACAGAATTTGTGCTTAATGAGATACCAAATTGAAGGATGCATAGATGATGGTTACCTTCCCGTAGTTTGAGAAATTTGTGGTGAGGATATACTCAATATTAACAGGGTCTGCAGTGGAGACATCACTTCTGATGAAGCTCAGCAACCTGTAAGTTTTCCTCTGGTTTGTAAGGTCGATCATGTAATCCAGAAGTCTGGTAAAGTTGAAAAGTTGGTGTATGACGGTGCCAGCAACAGGATGGTACTTCCTTTTCTTGTCAAAAAATCTAATACCATGGTTTTTGATAATAATAGCAACTAAGATAACAGCTATTGCTGTTGCAAAGAGTGGTTTCGGTGCAAAGAGAAAATCTGTGAGCTTCATCTCTCTCTATCTCTCTTTCTGAAAATGTGTGTAAGAACTTCAATCCGAGCTGAAGCATATTTCCATGATATCATACTGAAGTTTGACTAGCAGGTTTTCTGCCAAATCATTCATTTTCATGATTCCAAAATTGTATTTTAGTATAAAGACTCAATTATAGTTTTGTTTTTTTATAACTTTAATCTGATTTTGATTTTAGAAAATACTTAATTTCTAATTTTGTAAGTCTTCATTTTTTATTAATGTCTAATTGAATCTTGGATCTCACATATTTATTTAAAATATTATTTAAAAATAATTTAATTGATTAGAAATTAATGAATATATGTAAAATAAAGAATTACAGTAAATTTGAGATTTTTCAAAATATGAAAACTAAGATTACTTAAAAATAGGAAAAAAAATTACTGTGAAGAATTAAAAAAAAAAGCAAAATTATAATTCGGTCAATTATAAAAAAATTAAAATAATATATTAGCATAGCTATGTATTGTATTTTTTATTAATAATAATATATTTATTATATTTGTATTTCTATATTTATTCTTTGTTTAATATTATACTGTTATAACGAATTAGATATTTAATTTGTTGTTCATATGAGACTTATCTTCCACACAACCACAAATATCACTTTCTTATCTTCCTCACAACCACAAATCAAGCAAAGATGACAAGTCAGGAATACAATTATAGAAGGAAGACATTGTGCAGATTGTTCCCCAAAAATTTCTAACCAACTTTTACAATGTTATTACCACTGGGTGAACAGTTAGCTAGTTAATGTGTTTGCTCAATAGATCTTGTGTTGAATTAGTGTTTTCTCATTTTCCTGTCTTAATTTTGTCATATTTTACATGAATTGTGAAATATTTTTATAAGAATTTAAATCATGTTAAAAGTCCTATCTAAATTTTCTTTCGAAATATTATTGCACATGGTAAGTTTTATGTTACGTACTCAGTCCATTCAACAGAAACGCTGGTAATGTTTTCTTGGCTGGTTCATATGGTAAAAAATATAGCATATATAAATATACTAATACATAAAACTTTCTCCTCTCAAAGTCAAAGAACATATTAAAAATCTAAACTTAAGCTTCCCCGTCAAAAAGAATAAAAAATACAAAATAGAGGTATCAATAACAAAACAGTAAAACATAGCGCATGTTAATAGGGGGACACATTGAATCCATCTTAACTTGAATCCTCCGTAGCCTAGCCAACATCAACTATGTCTTCATTTCCACGTGGCAGCTATTGATGCTACCAGACAGCACAGTGAAAAGTAACCATCTCTCTCCATCACCATCTCTTTCCACCCCAGTTGCCACGACCACCTCTTCCACCACCATTGGAAAACCTATCATTTGAAAATCTATTCCTGCCTCCACCTCTTCCAAACCTGTTCCCCCCACCTCGACCGCCACCGTCACCAAATCTACCACCTCTTGATTGATCTCTCTGTTGCAAACGTGGCAAGGCTTTCAACACCTCTAGACTTACATTAGCTGCATTTTGCTGACCTGAAGGACAAAAGTGATTCAGTGAAAAACATGACCAAGACATAAAACCTATATGCAGAGATGTATTCCCATACTCCATTGAAAGGGCTCAAATCATAAGTCACCAGTTACGTGGAAATTTTAAATGCGATAAATATTCCAAGTCAATAGACAGGTGAAACTTTACCACTAAGATATGTATCTAAATCTTCAGCAGGTACATCGAAAACAGCACCATTTCCATCAGCAGTGAGTGAAAGACCTTTCACAGCCTCCACCTTCTCTTCAGGCAAGAATCTCCTCAAGATTCCATAGGCAAAACTGATATCGGCAAATGAAATAGCAAGTCAAAACAAGTTGAAAATGTTCACACAAGTCCATCAGTGATTGCATGCATTATCAGAACACACAAATTATAAGATGAAAAAAATATCAATTTCAATGTTTGATTTCTTAAGATTCTAGATAGTTATTTAAAGCGATATGTAAAAAGCATATGTGTAAATAAGGCATTATAGTAAGATTCTCACGAAGGGGTGAAGATTGGTTTCCCAATTTCAAGAAGTAATGTAACATAGTTCTCCATGGAAGTGAGAAGTGATCTTTGCTTTATTTCGGTATAACCCTGCACATTATATGAAAAAAAACATTCAGATCAGAAAAAATAATGAATGATTAAGGGTTCATATAAACAACAAGAAAAATAAAAACGTCAAAGAATATTGACTCACAACAGCCTTCGCAAGAGCCTTTGCAAGCAATTCAACAACTGTTAAACCAGAACTGTTCAGAAGCTCTTCAGCAGTAGCTTTGAATGCAGGAATCACACTGCATTTATGCTATATGTTAACAGCAAAAACAGCACCAAACACATTAACAAAGTTAGAAAATAACAAGCATACCTATCAGAGACTTGGGTAATCATTTCAGCAGCTTCCCCACCAACAGCTTTGGCAATATCATCAGGCCGAGGGGCAGATATGTGCTCAAATTTTACACCGGACTCTCTTTCTATTTTAGATATATTAGATCTTTTTGGATCATAAAGCGTAACAGCAACCCCAGTATTACCTGAATAAAACCAAACCAAACCATAATATAACCTTAAAATTGATATCTCCAATATCACAATCTGATCGTACACCAAAAAGAAAAAATCCTGTAGATATACCTGCTCTTCCTGTTCGTCCAGAACGATGGATATAGGACTCTACCTCCCGTGGGAACTCACACTAAATCAAAATACAAATATCAGCATACCAGGTTGTGACAGAAATAAGAATGATCTGATACATTGCACGTTTATGCATCAAAATTACCTGGATAATTAACTGAACATCATTTATATCAAGACCTCGAGCTGCCACATTTGTGGCAACTAATGTCATGAATTTCCCAGACCTAAAGCCAGACAGAGTAACCTGCAGGGGACAGGACACTATTTAATAGAGAATATAAAAAACAAGTGAAGAACACACTGTTAAAAAAGGAAAAAGTTTTAAGTAACAGATTAAAAGACAATAACTAAACCAAAATTCAGGAAACAGCTCACCTCTCGTTGTGCTTGCTGTATGTCACCATGGAGAGCTCTGGCTCCAGGTAACAACCCAGCGAGCTGAGAAGCAGACTCCTTTGTCTCGGTAAATATAATTGTCCGGCCTCCACTGAACCAGAATCATTAGTCAACAATAAACATTAAAATTCGGTATAACTATAAAAGATATCCTAAGTTAAAAATTCAAATGTAAAAATCACCTGCTATAACAGCGAATAATGTCCGGGATAAGTTGGGACCTGGCAGCAGCAGTGCAAGGGAGAACAATATGCCTCACATTGGTACTAGCCTTCATTTTTGTATTTCCAACAAGGTCAGCAGTTTTCTTATCTGGCTTCAGAAATTGTGCAGCGATCTGACAAGAATATACATCAGATAACATCAAAAACCCTAAATATAACATCTCAAAAGCAAAAAGAAGAAATCATCACACAGAAGCATACATGTTTAACCCAGTCTGGCAAAGTAGCACTGAAAAGAAGAGTCTGGACTTTATTAACATTTTCAACCTTACCTGCAAAAATAACAAATAATAGACAATTGTTAAACAGATAAATCCTATTATCCAACATGTTGGATAATCATCAAATCTAAGTTAACCAAAATTACAAAGCATTGTGTACTAGAAGATGTGAAGAAACATTTTGAAATGATCTAAGGTAAGAAGTGTAGTTGAATTGCAAAGATAGTTCGATTTATCAGAATCGAAGAGACTTGGAGGAAAAAAAAAGTCCTGGCCCTGCTAAAGCATAGTCAAGGCTATAGGAGAAAATGATAATAAATTAGACAAGAAAACCATGGGGTATGCCAAGCATAAAGAACACTATCTTCACTTTATTTCATGAGTTAAAAAAAGTGAACTCTACCATGAGGATTTATTATCACACAAAGACGACAAGATTCCAAGTCATTCTTGTAACAATTTTAACTAACTAGAACTAACTAGCAATATCAATAATTTATAAGACAATGAGTATTAGTTTCACAAACACAATCTTAACATATTAGACACAAAAGTTTACACTTAGCAGCAACCAGTGGTCCATTCACTAAAGATACCTAGAATCAATTCAACATCTTCAACAAATCCCATCCTCAGCATTTCATCCGCTTCATCAAGGACACGGAATTTTAGTTGGCTCAGGTCTATATTTCCCCTCTCGATATGATCCTGCACCAATACATGCCAGATGGAAATCACAAAACATTGCTAACATTCGTCTTCAACACAGAAAGTAAAACCTTCAGGGTACTTCAAATATTTACATTCATTAAGGAAATAACTTAGTAGCAACATATAATCAACTCGTATAACTGCAATTACCTTTACACGACCTGGTGTGCCAATTACAATATCAACACCTCTCCTGAGCTTAATTTCTTGAGTGTTATATGGAGCTCCACCATACAAACAACAAGAACTCAATCCCATGGCCCCACCATAAACTTCAAAATCAGCATGCACCTAAAGCACAACACTCCTTATTAAGAAGAATAATAAAATCACCATACAATCACAAATACCAAAACTAATGCACACACAATCATACCTGACAAGCCAATTCCCTAGTTGGTAGAAGCACAAGAACGCTTGGAGTCCTCCCGTAGCCAGTCTTTCTAGAAGATTTCGCTGGACCATTTATTAAAGACTCCAATATGGGTAGCACAAATGCCAGAGTTTTACCCTGAAGTTTCCCCAAAGGAGACAATTGAGGTCAAATAAAACCCTTTACACCATTCAAAATCATGCACTTTCAAAACAACTGATTATATAGAATGATTCCGGTTAACAGAAAAAAGTTCCCTTACACTCATTACACTAAAAAATCCTTTTCCTAATCCCTACAAATACCATTTTTAATTTCTTTCCGTGCGAACTAAGGATTAAAATGGGACAACTTCAAGCATAGGGAAGAGATACAGGATCAAATGAATACCTAAATACTTTCTCTTAAAATGATATACATATACTACCAAGTCGACCTAAAACCCTTCACACCAATCAAACCCAACATGCATTCGCTTCTTTTCTCTTAACCATTAAAAAACTGTTCAAGCATTATCAAATACAACTCATATATTTCTTAACACCCAATAATTAAAGAATTTAAAGAACGATAACAAGGGTTTGTGATAAGTGTAGATAGAGACCTGTCCGGTGCGAGCCCGACCAACCAAATCAGAACCGTCGAGAACTAAATCGAAAGTCATGGCCTGAATAGGAAACAACGATTCGATCCCCTTCTCCTTCAATTTTAGCCTCAACGGTTCGGATATCCTGAACTTGGAGACCGCATTAGGATCCTCCTTCTTCTCTTCTTTTTCCTCTGCTTCCATCACCAAAGGCTGTTCCTCAGACTTGGCCTTTTTCTTCTTTTTCTTCTTCTTGTGGTCGTCTTCTCTAGAAGACTCGGGCTCGACCAGCTCGGAACCAGTGTCTTCGTCGGCATCGTGGGTCGCCGCCATGGCCTCTATATCTGCAGCCTTGCGCTTCTTCGTCTTCTTCTGGAGCTTCCCCGAAACCCCATCGTGGTCGGGATCGGGGGCGTTGGGAGTGGAAAGGAGTTTGGAGGCACTCTTCTTCTCCTCAATAGTTGGGGATTGGTTCTTGGCTTTCTTGGCGCTGGGTTTCTTGTTTTCTTGGAGGTTGGTGTCAGTGGCAGAGAGAGAGACTGAAGGCATGGTGATGGCGGCGTAAGGAGAAAGAGGAAGAGAGAGAAAGAGAGAGATTTTCTCCTGCTTGAAAGGGGGTGTGGCTGTGAGGTGCAGAAGCAGGAGAAAAAAGAGGAGTAAGCGGCGACGAGGTTTTCGGGTTTATGGTTTTAGGGATGGAACCATTCTTATACACTTCGCAACCTCAAAACCTAATTCTCTTTTCCAACCAATCAAATGCCTCATTCTAACACGTGACAACTTCAAAAATCAAAACAAAAACCTAAATATTTTCTTTTAACACATGTATACATGTAAGAAGGTAAATCAATTCACACTTTGTTGTTGAGGGTAAATAAATTCGAAAGTTATTCTACAAATCTAACTAAATTGATAAATAATTATTCAATTGATGATAAATGTATAAATATAAATGCATATCTTTAAATAACTTAAATTAATTTAAAAAATCTGTTTGCTCGATCAAACCAATAACCTATTTTAGTCACCGTTTATAAATATATTATGATAGCAAATGTTGAATGAAAAGTTAATTTTTGATTCAGAAGATTGTGAATAATCATTATTCCTTTGTTTATAAAAAAGTATATTCTAAAATATTTATCTTAAAATAATATTTTTTTAATTTATTTTGGATTTTAACTTTAATTATCATTTTTTAAATCTTATTTTTTACATTAAATAACTTTTAAAAATTAATTTTAAAAATTATTCTCTAAATATTAATAGACAACTAATTTGTTCTATTACATCAATCAAATCTATTACAAATTTTTCTTTTCTCTCTCTTCCAATCTAAGAATTTTTTTTTTCTTTAAATCCAAACAATTTGTTAATAAAATTAAAAAAATCAAAAAATATATAATCTTATAAAAATGATATTAAAAAAATATGTAATATATATTTTTAAATATAAAATCATTCAGTTATCTTTATACTTAAAAAATATCAAAACAAATTGCAAAGTCATATATATAATGATTTATTTATTTCAATAGTAAGAGAAATGAGTTGTCGTTAATATGAATTTTTTATTTTATTTTATAATATCATATTAAGTAGTATAAATTAGGTGTATTATATTTCTTTCTCATAAAAAATAATTTTTCATCTTTAATTAATATATATATATATAATAAGAAAATTAAGATATACAAATATATATTATTGATGTCATTTTTCTTATTAATATATATATAGTAAGTATATAAAGAGAAAAGTGTGACACTTTTATCCTACTAACACTCTTTTGCTTTTTATTTTTTAATAATTTTTTTTATTTTTTAATTCTTGAAATAGTTTTTTTTTTATTTTTTTTTTAGTTGTCATTACATCAATTGTGATTGTTAGTAGATTTTTAAAGTTTTTTTTATTTGTAACTGTTTCTAAAATTTGTGATTAGTTGATTAAAATTAAGATAAAAAAATAATATAAAAATAATTAAATTAGAATTTAAAAAAAATCATCATTATGTAAAAAATTAACTTTTTTTTACCAATATGTTTATGAAAATGCAATACAGTATCTTCTTCTTGAATGTATTGTAAAATAAGAATATTGAGAAGAAATTAAAAAAATGGATATAGAATAACTTTCAAATTTATTAATAAAACACTTAAATAATAAAAAACAATGAAATAAACTAATTCAAATTTATTATACTATATAAGAAAATCTTGCAATATGTTAATTCAAATCTATGATATGATTTGGAAGGATATCAACAGAATGCTAGCACCTTCAGCTTTTATTTCAAACTTTCCTTATTATTTACATTTTAACAATAAGAAAGTAATGTTTTTAATGATTAAAAACATAAATATTTTGTTAAAATCAAACATAAATATAAATTATAGATATTTTGATCAATAAAACTAATATTGTAATATTATATACAAAATATTCATGATTAAATATTAATACTAAGTAATATTATATTAATCAAATTCTAATTGATTAAAAAGTAAAATAAATCATAAAAATATTGAAAATAACATATTATACATATTAAATATTAACAACTTTTTGAACATGATAACATTTTCTCTTTTAAGAAAAATAAAATTATTTTTATCCATGACTTTTGTAATAAACAAATTAAAATTATTTTTGCAATAGTTTTATAAAATTTAATTAAAGTGTGATTTTACTATATACAACATTATATTAGAATTATTAAAAAACAAAACTCATGCTATGCGCAGGTACAAATAATTAAATATATTAGGAATAGGAATACTCTCATTCATCTAATCAACCAAGTTCACTAACAAATTACAAAATTAACTTATAATACTTATCTTCTCACCTATAGGTGAAGATAAAGTGAATATTATATCGATTTTAAGATAAGTCTAGAAAAACTATATTAATATTCTAAAGTTAATAGATACCGAAAAGACTTTTAATGAGAAAACTTAAGCATGATAGTCGATAATTGTTATACAGCAAATGTGAAACTTAATACCACTTATTACACATACATCCACATATTACACATACATGCATATTTTACTATTTTACTATAGTTTTGTCCTTGTATTCATATACCCATATATTAACACTTTATTAGATTTAAATATTCAGATGATTTATGAAATTATATACAAATAATTAACAATGTTTTTTCACTTAGTTCAATGGATTAGTGTAACTAGATAATTACAAATAATTATATACGTTAATTGGAACTAAAGAAATATGTTTATTAAGATTCAAGAAATGAATTAGTGTAACTAGATAATTACAAATAATTATATACATTAATTGAAACTAAAGAAATATGTTTATTAAGATTCAAAAAATTCACTATTGAAATTTAAGAACCGACTGGTATAAAATAAAATGTTGAATTTATTAAAATTTAAGTTTTTATGTAAAATAGGTAATTGAGATAATTCGCGTTACTCATATCAAGAAGGATAAATTAAAGAAACATCACAGTTGATCAAGAAGAATAAATTAAAGAGACATCACAGTTAATTCAGCTAAAAATCCAAAAAATTAATCTCATTTAAAAATAAATAAAAATAAATAAAATCTTTATTAACTCATTTCATAATTATTTAAATTCATTAGATATATAATCGATTTAATTTTCTTCTTCATATAATTACTCTTTAATAATTAAATAATTGAGTTTTCCGTAAATGACCACCTTATTACAATATCTTCTCAATTTTCCCAAACCTCTTACCACAGTGTCTCGTGAATTTTCCTAAACCTTCCTCTAATGACCATCTAAGCGTTCCACTAATCAAGGACCCATCTAAGCGTTGTATTCCTAAACTTCATTTTTTCCCTTTCTGAACTTTGCCTTTCTCATTATGGACATGGTAGAGTTAGGCTTGGATATTAGTAATTAAAAACTTTATAATGATTTATTTTGCAAATAATTAATTTTCAGTAACTTCTATCCCGTAACTTTTAATTTATAAGCTTTCAATTGATTTGTTTCAAACACACTAAGATTTGTTTGGACGTGGAAATTTTTAAATATTAAGAATTTTGAAAACCAAGAAATTTAAATTATATATTTTTTAATTTCCTGCACTTTTTTTTATATATAAATCAATTTAAACCTTATGTTTTCCAAATTGGAATATTTAAAGTAAATAAATAATTATTTTTAAAGTGAAACCTTGATATTAAATATGATAGAAAGGAATACCAATAGGTAAACCAACTGAAACTTTCAATTAGTACAACTTAAATAGTGGTTTTGGTTTGGCAGTCATGGACATGTATATATGTTAAGTTTAAATAAGTGCTAAATCCTCCAAAAATTGAAACTTTTTCAAAGTAAGTATTCCTTAAAAAATATTATATGATGATATGATGCCTTGTGAGCAAGACACATGCCCATTTGAGGCTTTATTTAAAATATTAAGGTTTTAAGTTAGTTAAAAAAATACAACTTTATTGTTATTATTTGAAGGGGATCCAGGGTTCTACTTCCATTGCTTATTCATCAGGACTCCAAACTCCCTCATCCTCACAACAAACCTCCCATCAGAGCACAACTCCATCACCATCACCAGGTGACAACCCTCTGCATCTCCTGATACACCCCCTTTCAGAGTCACAACCCCAGTCACACTCAATAAACCAGAAAAAGAAGCAAAAAGGTAATCCAACCTACTCACAAATGCTCAAGACAGTATGTTCAGATTATACTTTACACATCTCAAACCTTAGTTTGGATTGAATGAATTAAGTTTAAAAAAAAGCATTTAACAAATTCATGATGAGTTATGTTCTGCAAATTATATCCAGACACACCTGAGACTACTGGTACTGATGTCACCAAACTATTATCATCTTAATCAAACAGCAGGGCATATTCTTCACTAGAGTTGAAAACTCTATTTGTTAGGCTTCTCCTAACATGAAATCATAACATTGCAATTGCAACACTAGCCAGATTTATCTTTTTTGGTGAATACTCTAGAGAGACAGATATCCATCTTCCATGTAACTGAATTTGCCTAGCAATTCAATCCACTTGCCCCTTATTAAATTTTAGGTTTAGTTATGCTTTTAGGTTTTTAAATGAGATAAATCTAGTTTTAGTCTCCTAATTAAAAAAAAACATTTTTAACCTAAAGAAATCACTTTTAGGACTCTAGGTACAAATTTTAAAAGATTAAAACCATATTTTTTTAAAAAGAATTGAAAGACCAGAGTCAGATTCCCTCAAATTTGATTCATAGAAACATAATTAAGCCTTTTTTTATAACATTGGATGTCCCTGAAAGGAAACTGAAACGTGTACCTTTGTTCTATTGATCAGAAGTTAGCTTGACCAGTGAGTAACTAGAAGAGCATACTAGGAGCTTAATTTGAAGAGTAAACAGTGAATTGGATTATCTCGTTTGATGCTTAAAGTCTTGAACAATTAAAAAGAAAACCGAATTGGTGAAAAATTTGACCATTGTTGGTCGAAATGAAACGGAGAAGAATGACCCGAATCACACCATATCTTCAAGTTTACGGTTATAAAACGTTTAGGGTATTAATTTACAACACCACCCTCCAATCCCTTGAGCTAATAACATAAAGCACATCATAATCAGGAGAATAAAAAATTAAAAAGAAAGAAAAGTAACAAACTGAATTTAGACACAAAGGTTTTACACAACTAGAGACTATCCTTCAACATATGGTACTAAGTTTCATGGGTACAGAGGTGCAGCAAATATTATAAGATGAAAAATACACAAACTTACAACCAAAAACATAGAACAAATCCTAGAACCATAAATATAAGCCCTTTCTGCTTGGATACCTGGTATGAAGAAGAAGAAGAACCGGTGCATAAATCAAATCCATACCAAGTATCTCTGGGGATAAATGTGTTATAATAGAAAGTAACAGCCCTGCCATTATAACTATTGATTTTCACACTTTCAGGCTTCCAACCATCTGATCCATGTCTATATAGGTACACATAACATATCTGATATGCACATGGACCAGTTATTTGAAATGTATCTGAACTACAACTCTCAAATGTACCTGAAGCTGGATCATCCAGTCTTGCTGCATATATCTGGTAATATGTAAAATAAGTCAAATATAAATTTCCAATAATTCAAAGAGTTTAATTTTAATATACTATAAATTTAACATTTTTTACACTATTAATCAATTAGAAATCATTTTAGATATGACTTTCAAAATAATCATTACAAAAACCAACAATTTTATATCAGATATGACAACCTATGATCAGATGGCAATCCAAAACTTCAACACTTTCAATACAATCAACTTCTTGCTGAAATTAGAACTTCCTCGGTTAACTAGATGCACAAGCCTATTGAGGCCCTTGTCTTTTTCAAATTCCAATGTGAATGAGTTATGTGCAATTTACAAACATATATTCAAAAGTCATTGATATGTTTATGGTGGTTTGGTCATACACATACCGGAATAGAAAGCTACCATTCGGCCTAGTGAACTTAAACTTTGCTGATAAACTCAGGACCCGTCTGACTAAAAGTAATACTGATCGATAGATTTGCTGATAGCAATAGAAAGCTATCCTTAGAGTATACAAACTTTGAAAGTTAGAGACCCAAACTTAATTAAATAGTTTGCCAAGAAGAAGAATTTGCATGTGTTCCACAGTTAGACTTTCTACACACATATGTATAACCTAATAAGTAATTCCTACAGTTTAAAGTCAATAAGGGACACGCAAAATTAATCTAAGAACTTAACAAAATATCAGCAAATGAAACTCAAGCAAGATTCATTGCAAAACAAAGTGGCTAAAAACATAAATTTCACCAACTAAAAAATTAAAAATAATAAAAGAAAGACAATGCAACCAAATATGTCTGAGTTTAATTTCAATAGATTTATTAACAAAATCTACGTAAACAGAACAGGAAACGTAATAGAAAATTTCACTCAAACTACATAAACAAAGAAATTGGATGATAAAGAGAAAGCAAAACCTGGTTTCCATAAGCATCCCCAAAAGCAATACTGATCTGATCTCTTGTATACTTAGTAGACGAACAACTAGTAGATATAACCACCAAGTAAGAACAACTCCCCGCGTTCTTCAGCTGTTTAAGAAAATATTAATAAGTCTTCACCTTTCTAAAATAGCACTAGAAAATTTTGAAAAAAAGAAAAAAAGAGTGGTAACAAAAGGGTTTGTTAGAGTCAATAGTTAGAAGTACCTGGATATAGCTGACATTGAAGGACTCAGCAGCATGAGGCAGAAGAGAAACAGATTGGGACTCTGAAACTGAGAGGGTCAATCCAGAGGCCAGGAAGAGCAGAAGAAGAACCTCTTTGAACATTTTTTGTTTTGCTCTGAAAGCTGAAAGTTTAGCCAAAAGAACAAGAACAAAAAGAGGGTTTGGTTTCCTTAACAAAAAAAACCTCAACCTTTTAATGGCGTGTGCAAAAGACAAAAGGTGAATGTGCCTGTGGCAGTTTTCTAAAGAAATTAGTATTTCACCTTGCAATTTATGCTGATACTTCAGGTAATTTTTTCTTATAAAAATGCTGTCATCTTAGACTAAAATTAAATTCTTACCTTTATGATTCAGCTAACAAAAATTTCCAATTAATGTTATCCTTATCCAGTCTTTTAACTTCCTACAAATATAGTTCGGGAAAAATATTTCTTTTATATTTATTTTTTTTTAATTCAAGAAATTGAGTTTCTGGAAATAATTTTTAGTTTTCGATAAAAACATTTCATAAAAAAAGTATGAATATAATTTTGTTAAAGTTGAAATAAATATTTTAAAAAAATGTTTTTATTGAATCATTTAGTATGATAATAAATAAAAATAACACATTAATTTTTTATTTCAATAAAATTTATGTAAATATTTTCGGTGATTATATTTACCGATTTTCTCCTTTAATAGGCCTTAACGTTAATCTCAAGGTATACATCATGCTAACGTTAAATGTCCACGAGTTGCACACTTGGACGATAAATACATATTTTTTTTTAGAATAATAACAATATATTCTACTCACGTAAAAGTGACCTTTTTTTAATTTAATTGTGGGCTATTAACACGTATAGCAGTATCTCTCTAGTTTGCTTACATTATGGTATATACGGATATGGAGAAGCTTCCTAGGGTTGTTTTTTCCATAGATCTTCTATTCTTTATTTTGTCAAACAATTTTAGCCCTTTCTTTATCATATTTATTTATTTGTATACTATAAATTAACTTCTTATTTTGAATGAGAATAATTTTATAAATTATTATTTAATGAAAATATTGTTTTTAAAACAAAAATGCTTTATGAATTTAAATCACTCACACAATTCTTTTTAATTTTAGACAACAAGATTACTCAAAAATGGTTGGTGGTAACAATAAAGTTAATTTAAATCTGCAAAACTTTTCCCAAAATTAAATAAAGGTTAAATTAAATTAACCTGCAATTTTTGAACTGGTTGATAATTTTTAATAAAACTTTAGGCTGATTTTTTTTAATTGGGCTTGACTATGCTATTAAAAATTAACCTTAAAGACATGTGTTCAATGAATTCAGTATTTTCACTTATGTAGGTATAATTAAAATCGAGTTCTTCAGCTGATTTTTTTTTTTTTATAGCCAAACGTTGACTTAATCAAAATATTTTTCACACGTCTTTCTGGGTTGTTTAACTTAGTTTCACTTGTAATAAACTTGCTACAAACTCACACTAACTCAAACAACTAATTTTTGGTTAGTGGATGATTGATATAACTTACTTTTGACAACAACTCCAAAACACTGTAACATACAAAAGTGTTTAGAAAGATGGGACTACAGAACAAAAGGGTTTATATAAAATCAATTTAAAGAAGCATTATAATCAATTTCATTACAAAAACATAATCAATTATTTCTCTAATATAATTATAATTGCGTTTTATTACAAAGTAATAAATAAAATAAATTTTATTAGTTTAAATTTTAATATTTGTAAACTAATTTATTTTAACATATTTTTTATTTTGAAATATAATTTTTTCATCAAATATTTTTTAATAGTTTTTATTTTGTCTAAAATTTATTTGAAATTTAATTTATATTTTAAAAACTCTTTTATATCAAATTATTTTTAAATTTTGATTTTATAAATTAATTTTAAAATATATACACTTTTTTATTACATCAATCAAGTCAATTACTCTAACACCCGTGGTTAAAAGAAGTGTCTCTGGGATTTTAAAATATAAATAAATATCAAAAGTAAATAAAAAATTCCACTTATACATGGTAAAGTTATATGACCTTTTGATGTATGTAATATATGATTATTATAGATTCTAAAACAAATATAATGAAAGAGTAAAATGATGTATGTAATACGTGATCATTATAGATTCTAAAACAAATATAATAAAACATAAGATAAGCTAATAATTTTAAATATTTCCACTATAACTGTAATTTTCAATAAATACAATAAAAAATACATATAATTTATTGTATTTTCATAATATTAAGTTTATATTATATCAGTCTCTTCGAGTTCATTATAGTAAATCAAAGATGGACAAGGCGAAATAAGTTAGCCTATTTTATCATCCGCACTTGTCAATAAATGATAAAAAAAAAAGTGTGTTATTAAAATTTATTTTTTAGTTAATGATTGAGTAAACATAACATTTTAATTTATACAATCTCTATTCCCATAATTTATAAGTAAAACAAACTAACTTTGTATATATTCAATATATTAAATTTTATTAATCTTTTAATATTATTTTTAAAATGTCTATGTAAAATAAAAAGTACATATTATATTGTGTAATCAATGATAAAATATTAATTAAAGTTTAAGATAGTTTTAAAGTATCACCAAATAAATAAAATAAAAATTGTTAAATTTTGCATAAAATTTTAAAAATATATATATATATAAGAACGGAGATAAAAAAAAATCAAAAAATAAAAATAGAGTTTAGTCAACAATGGTTTTTACACTACTCTAAGTCAATATTCATTTAAAACATGAATCAAAGATCAAAGCAACATTAATTTAATTTTAACCAAAATCCACTTGACACGTCTCAAATATCTAGGTATAATGTGATCCTATATATACGTCACAATTGTAATTTTAACCGCACAATTCGGTAATCACTTTGTAACACACAAAAAAAAATTATTTATAAATATTAATCTATCTAAAATAGTAGTTAAAACATAATACATAATAAAGATATTTATATCGACCATTTATTAATATTGTATTTCAAATATTTCCTTCTTCATAGGAAATTAAAACATAATTAATTACATTTACACATATATACATATAAACAAAATAAGATTTTTGTTTTTCAAAAAGCTTTTAAGGCTGCAACTGGCTCATTCAAGAGCACCTTCCACAGTACCATCTGCAATATTACCTGCTCCCGTGTATAACACGGTTGCAGTAGAAACAAACACACACCACAAACAAGAAAGGGTAAGCTAGTAATTCAAAATATCTCAAATAATCACAAATATACATCATTTAACACATAACAATCAATTGACAACATATATCATTCAACTCAAGACATCATATAATATAGACAGACTCGATCTACTTCCGGAAGACTCATGCATTGAATAGACCTCGAGATCTACACCTGTCATACTACCCCCAATTTGTGTGTCTCATCTCATCACCATTAATCTCATATAACAGGGTTAATCCATATGACTGTCCTGACCAACCCTTTTTCATGTTGCAGTTTCATCTATTTGTCCTATTACTAGTAGAGTCAGGATATCAATCGTTAAACCAGATCCTTAGACAATGCACATCCTATTTCTCAGCACAAATGTTTTCTTTCATGAAAACACTATGCCTACGCATCACATACAATTCATATCATACATCATCAATTTTCATTCATCTATTCATTCACTTTCCATTTCAATCTCAACAATCTCAATAAAACTTCACCACTTTATATAATTATACAATATCA
>Ga0209489_105691_pt1 | contig 21209 bp, 4 predicted proteins | sample SiratrowhiteBW_FD_187527 | JGI IMG/M metagenome (GOLD analysis project Ga0209489, IMG submission 187527) | Root nodule microbial communities of legume samples collected from California, USA - Siratro white BW (SPAdes) (version 2) | ecosystem: Host-associated > Plants > Roots > Nodule | place: USA...
AAAAATCAACAGCATTCACTATATCAGAGTTACCATGCATGCCTCAGATGACTAAATTGGGTGAAAATCAAGCCACATACACAATGAATGATCTACCCTAGCACAAATTATCTATTCAACAGATCAACATATCATTAATTTTCACACAACTATCTCATACATACAACATTCAATTCAACATTTCAGACCTGCAGGAAACTTTACCAGATACAAATTGTATAATTACTACAATCATTAACTTCTCTATTTAAGAATTAAATTTGTAAATCAAACAAGCACTAAGGTTAGCTTCCCTTACCTTAATCGCAGTGAAAGTTCTCTCTAACACTCCCAAAAGCTTAAGATCCTCAAGAACTTGAATCTGCACCAAAGGTCCTCTGATCAACTATCAAACCAACACACTAGGAAACTGAGCTCACAGAGGCACCGTCTGATGGCTCAGATGTCACATGCGAGCTCAGTAAGCAGAGGAAAAACAAAAACCTAAATCTGCTCTAAGGAAAAGGGGTAAAAAACGAACTTACTCTATTGGAGATTCTGATCGGATAGACTTGCTCTGTTCTCCGCCACGAGTCCAATGGTGGGCTCCGCTCGAGAAACTGATGGAAGACAGACGTGAAGTCTTAGAGAGAAGTCAGAGAAGAGGGAGGTCAGAGGTTTTAGAGAGATGGTGGCTCAAGTGGGAATGAGACTTGATTACTAACTTTTCCTATAAATACGTGTTTTCAGTTTAATAATATAATAATCAAATGTGTTTTCAGTTTAATAATATAATAATCAAATGTTTATTCCACTTTTACCACTTCTACTCAAATGATAGATTTTCTAGGTTGTTACAATAACTTTTCACTAATATTAACATAAGGAAGAGACAAATAAATAGTAAAAAAATGACTTTATTTTAAAATTGAAATAATAAAAACAATTAATCGTGATTAAATAATATATTAAAATCACAAATGAAAATAATAATTAAATAATAAGTAATGGGTAATCTATAACTTATAACCGTTTAAAGTTGAAAGCTTCTGAATAGAAAATATTCTACATATTCCCATTGTATTTTTTTTTAACATTATTGCATAATTATAAATTGACACATATGGGTTAGTTGACATTAATAATAATTTTCATATTTATATTTATCATAATTTTTAATCGGTTTACAATATGAATTGTTTACATTAACAATACAGTGAAACTCAATAGTAAAATTTGACAAGGTAATTTAATATTCTAAAATCGAAGATAGTTACTTAAAACTTCACGAATACATAACTTAAAATAGACTAAATTACTTTATAAGCTTCTGAGTTATTTGATCATTTGTAATTAGGTTCTTGAACCTTTTTTTTATTTTTATTGAGGAGCTTTTAAGCCTTTATATGTTTTATTTAGGCCCTTTTGTCCAATTGTTATAATACAAAATTAACTGACCAAGTCAATTGTACAAGTTACAACAATGTTGTGAAAAGAAAATATTTAAGTTAATGAACATGCAAATGTAAAAGTATTGATTCAGAATCGGTTGAGCTTATTCCGTGTAAAACTTGCAAGGTGACAATTTTATAGATTAAGTTCGTTTAATTAAATTTTCACAAGAGTTGTTGGATAGAAGAACCCAATAAGTTCAAAATCTCAATTCAACATAAAATTTAAAAATGTCTAATAGTTTATTAACATGTAGTAATTTAACTTTTAAAATAAATATAAGTCAAACATTCTTTTATGTTATAAAATCTTCACTTACCATTACAAAACAATTTTGGTTTCTTTTGCTGTAAAAACAGTTTTAATATGTTAGCACCACTTGCATGAGAGTATTATATTAACTGTTTTTACAACTAAATTAAACAAGCAAGTTAATAAAAGCTTTCAATAGTAAGTTATTAAAAGCTTGAAACAAATAATTTGTATAACTCTTTGCAAAAATATCTTGTATTCACATTATACACACAAAAACAAAACCCTACTATAATGTATTTTTCTAGGTTGGTATTGTCTATATACTATAGTTAATTGGTACATTACTATAAATAATTGAAGAGCTATAAACCAGCTTAGAACATTGGTGACAGTATAGGACTAAGATGGGCCCATTAGAGGTGCATGTCAGACAACCAACATGCCCATAACTTAGTAGGTTAATTGCATTTAATCATTTCTCATTCAAAAGAAAGCACATAGACAAATCTCTTTCTTTTCTTTATGTTGTTTTTCTTTTATCTTTTTTGGGTCTCTTTCACTTTTGTTGGATGGCTCAATGTAAGTGTATTTTATTACTAGGATCCCAAATCATTTATACCTTAATTGATTGCAAACACAACAAAATAATTAGTGAGCAAAGACCAAGGAAACATCATCATTACCCTAATATTTATAAATTACGACAAACTCAAGAGATTTACTATACAGAATATAAGGAAGAAAAAAAAAAGTTAAAGAAAAAAAAAAAGGAAAAAAGGGTGAGACAATGCAGCATTGCTTAAGCAATATACTATTCTGCCTCTTTGTCCCAATGATTCAATAGGATTGTGCATGCTATGGGGCGTGCCACCACCACAATTATGTGTCTCATGCTCATGGCAGAGTTTCTATTTTGCTCCTTATATAACTCAGCTTGTGACCATTTGCAATGTTTGATTATACTATGCCTCTACTGTTCAAAATTGTAATTGATATTACACAACAAAATGTTACAAAAAGAAAACTTAAATTCACTCTTATTTTTGTTTAGTTCTTACAAGAATTTAATTGCATTTATCACTGTTAGTATAAGTAGCTCACTGTTTTCTTTTAATATTTATGAGATATTAATTGTGGACAATTGTTAAATGTTAGAAAGTGAAAAGTTAAAGTATAGTTAGATTTTTTATTAAATAATAGGTTTGAGAAACTATTAGGTGATTTATATAAGAGTAGTCACATCATGTTTTAATTTACTTCCTACAGTTCCCACCTTATTATATTACTTTTTAGATTTTCTCCACTTTTTATTATAGTATAAATGTCTTATAATTTTTGGAAATAAATATTTTTAAAATAACAAATTTATTCTTAAGACTGAATATATTCTAAAAGAAAAGTTTTATAAAATATAAATTTTAAAATTATGACTCTAACTTGATAAAGAAGATGTAATTAATATCTACCTATTAAAATAAAAAATAATAATTTACATGATACCATACCTATTTTGTGAGACTGAGACTGGTGACCGTTTTGAAGCCACTCAGAGAAGAATAAAATGCATTGACTTTTCTTCATCAATGATTATTTTCTTATGAATGGATCTTTCTCAACACCCAAATCAATGGCACCACAAGATGTTACTGAAAATGAAGGAAGTGAGTTAGCCATGTTGATTTGTATGACATCTTTATGATCTTTCTATAAAATTGGATTCATAAAACTTTTCTTTTTCTCTTTCTTGAGCGTTTTAAAATCTAACTTTTCTAAAGACATTAAGAAACATAAGGCTATCAAATGAGAAGTAATTGTTTCTCCTTTTCAAATCACATCTTATTTGGTAAAATTAAAGTGTAATCCCTCGTATTTATGTTCATTATAAGACATGCGTTTGAGGTCACTCTTGCTTTTGTCAGCAACCATTATTTAATTCTAAAATTTTTTATTACATAACCAATAAAGATAATTATATTCTATGAACTAAGAACAAAAGTAATTAGCATGTCAAAGAGTTATGCTTGGTTTTAATTAAATGAGATTTTGAGTTAGAATCTTGTAAGTTTTTTTTTTACAAGGTAACCTTATTTCATAAACGCTCTTAGTTCAAATAAAATTATCTATTATAAAAATAGTAAATTTATATTGGTATTTTTTTGAAGTTTTCTCATATTACATTGACTTATATTAAAAAAAAAAAAAATTTATATAACTCTTCTCTATATTTATAAAATATTACTTTGTTACTCATTTTTACATCATATCTGTATTTTTACTTTTAAGTTTTAAGATCGTTACACTTGTATCTCCTGATAAAGAAAATCAGTGTAAATAAAAATGTAATTTAAAAGAAAAATCTCAAGAAATACTTTTGTAATTTAATTTTAAATGGAAGTATGACATTAAAAAAATAAATTATATGATACGACGTATATGCCTATCTCGAGAGAAAAATGCTTTAATCAAATTTGACTTGATGTGTAAGTGATAAAACAATATAGGATTGAAAAATATATACATATACTTATTGTGACCACGAATTCAAACTTGACCTAATATTAATATTGACTAAATCACAACATTCAATTTAACGTGTTCTAATTATAATTTTTTTTATTTTCTTCAAATATTGGATTTTTAAATTATAATATATAATTGTTGAATGTGAACTCATTTTATAAAGTAATTTTTATAGGATTGTTAAATTTAAAATTTATTTTCTAAATTGTTATAAGAATAGAGGTTATCCTATATCCATTAAAAGAGTCAATCACTATATTATCAACTCATCATGCATAATAGTGTTAAACATGAGATTACGTAAAAATTTCAACATCAACTAAAAGGAGACTCAAACTATTATAATATATAAGTAAATATAAATCTTATTTTTACAAACTGTGAGATTAAGTCAGGCTAAAAATTAATCTATAATTTTAAGATTTAAAATTTAAAAATTTTAAATGTCTTTGTCTTGAAAAAGAATATGGGTCCAGCTGAAGCTGAAGATTTAGTAAAAAAAAAAAAAAAAAGTGAAGAATCTGTGTTGCCAAACAGCCATAATAGTAGACAATAGCCAAGGAAAAGAGAGTGGAAACTGTTTTTTCGTGTTGTCAGTTTGCTATGCCTACACAAAAGACTTTCTAAGAAACTTGAATCCAGGGTATAATTTAGGTTAAATTATCAATATCTTTTTTCAAAATATTTAAGTACGTTTTTACCTTAACTCAAATAATAATTAATTTTATGTGACTTAAACTGAATAAAAAGATAAGGGTTTAATAGATTTATTATTGTTATAATATTGTTTCAACTTTGGTTCACTATTTTTAATATTATGAATTTATCCCACTTTTTTAAAAGATGAAGATGTCATGTAACTTTCACTAACTCTAATTGATAAGGTATTGTTTGTTGTTCATGCCTCGTATCATCATTTATTACCATCAAATTAATAACTATATTAACTAGTTTTTTAAAAAACATAGAATCAAATTAATAATAAGATGAAATTGAGAAAAATTTCTTAAACCAAAATATAATTTATGATAAGTCATTTGTTTTTCAAATGATTCAATTAAAAGAGATAGTTTAACTATTTTCAATTTCAAATGTAAATGAGTTGGAGTAGTTTTTGGTGTTTAGTGTTAGACATTTTGAACTAAATAAAATGACTAAGCAAGTTTGGTAATATTTTTATAATGATAATAACATTTTTAGGTTGGGTAGGCATCAAACATTAGAGTGGGAACACTTGCACTAGAAAAGAAACATTAGAGTGGGAGTACTTATAAAAGAAAACATAAAAAAGATGTCCAACATGTTTTACTTGAACAAACTACTTTGTGTTGTTCTACGTGGGAAGGACAACCAGAAAAGGGATAAAGACGTGTCCCCATTTTAATATATATATATATATATATATATATATAAACTTATTTTGGTTTCATATAAAAGAAATATTTAACACTAAGTGTACTCTAATTAAGTTGCTATATTTTTAAAATATATTTGTAATTTTTTGAGCTAGTATTTAACCATTTTTTTTATTTTCAATTCTTTCCATATATGTTTGCTATTTGCAATTAAAGATGCACCTATCCAAATAAAAAGTTAAAAAAGGAAATAAGTTCTTGCCAAATACTTTTTGTAGCAATAAGTTTAGTGATTAAAGTGATGTCTGTCGATCCAACTCTTTATGGTATTGATATTACACATTTGAAGTTCCAATGGGCCATAGAAATAGATCTGCTCCCAAAAGAAAAATTATTGTGATGTAATAATAATGGTAATAAATAAATGACTCAATTAAATTAAGAGCTACACTAGCTTTTGCAGTTTATTGTTCTTAAAATGGTGCCTCTTTCTTGCACTCCCCACATGCAAGGCTCTTATGATGGTGATGCCAAAGGGGTAACTTGCTTTGGTCCTAGCATGAGACTTCCCTCATAGAAATGAACGTGGAAAAGACAAGATAGAGAATTGAATGAATACGGCACGCCAAACCTCTCTCATCTCTTGCCCCAATCATGGATCATCCTAGTCTCTTACCTCAATGAAGTCATGCTAGAAATTGGTCACCGTTCATTCTCAATGTCATGCTTCAAAACCATTCATTCACAATTAGTGAGGGAAAGATAGAATTAAATGAAAAACATGTCACAACATTTAAGAAGCAAATTAGAAATATGGAAGAGAATGACTTGACTTGTGGTAAATTTTTATGGTACCAATTACATTATATATTGACATAGGGTGATATGGTAGTTGTGAATGTTATTGAGAGTGAAAGGGTAGATGTGTCGGTGGGACACGTGGTTATGATCCACACATTTGTGAGAGAGTATGGTTTGGGGAGAGATGAATAGAATAGAATAGAAGAGAAGGAATGATGAGGGTAGGGAGCAAAAAAGAGAGTGGACAAATGAATATGCGTGGCACACTCATGTTACTATGAAGGGTTGCTTTCTGAACCCACTAAGGCAAGGGGACACATGCAAAGTGGGTATTGGGGGGTAGGATTTATTTGTTAAACCTCTATGCCAATGGCATGCAAAAGTGAGGGAAAGAGGGGAACTCCTTGGGAAAATGTTGGTGACAGTTCATATGAAAGATTGATGGGTTTTGAAGAGCAGATGATTCCAATGCACTTTTTTTGAATTTGGTTAGGGAGGGAGTGTCTTTGAAGTGGCACTTCAAAGAGGTACGGTGGGGAATGCACACATAGTGTTTGATATGCACACACATAGGCACATATTTATCAACATATGCAATGCATGCAAGTGATGTAAAGAGTTTGTTCACTTGTTCACTCAATTTTGCTGTTTCAGTCTCTTCCCTACATAATAATGCCTGCAGGAGCTAGTGCTTTATTTTTTTTCTTTTCTTTTCTTTTCTTGCATCACCCTTTTTCTCTTCCTTCCTATCACTGTTTTTCCTGCAAAGAAAACGTAAAGGAAACGCCTCTGTGCTTCCTCTCTCTCACTCTAAACATCACACCCTTTATTCATTCACATTCAAATTCTCTACTTTTTACTCATAGCTTCAAAGAGGAAGCGGCTTCTACAAGCCAAGTATTTGGTCCCTTTTCTTGTTTTTGTTTTCTCTTTCTTTCATAGAGCTTAGCCCCTTCCCGTTTTTCACTTTACTTTTGAGGCTCCATCATCTGAAGCCATGAAGGAGAGGAACAAAGGTGTGGAAGCTTATGCCAATGACATGGATTGCTACTACTACTCCGCCTCCGAAATCCCATGTAAGAAACACCCTTCTTCTTCTGCTGTTGGTATATGTGCTTATTGTCTCAAGGACCGTTTGGTCAAGCTTGTGTGTTCTGACTGTGGAGAGCAAAGGCTTTCTTCTTGTTCTTGCTCTGATGAGATGGTCTCCCACCGCAATTCATGCACTGTTGAGGTGGGAAGCGTTGGAAGGGTATCATTTCTCATTGAGAATGAGAAGAATGAGACCCCAGTTCTTCAGCATTTGAATCCCAGTAAGGCCAAAGATAAGGAGGAGGAGGTTGTGGTGTTGAGGAGGAGCAGCAGCAGCTGTGTTGAGATCAAGAGGCATGGTGGGTTTTGGAGAATTGGGAAGTTGTTTAGGAAGAAAAAGGAGAAGGATTGTGGAAGAAGTGTTGTTGGGTTTGATGAAAGGAATGAGATGTGGATGCTGGATCAAGGGGGTGTGTCTAGGTCCAGGTCACTGTGCAGCTTCAGAGGGGGAGGGCTATTTGGATCTGAGGATGGTGGGGATTCAGTGTTGTCAGGTGCCAGAAGCTCAATTTCTGCAGCTAGGAGTTCTGGGGTTAATGGGGGTTTGATGTTGGAATCTGGGAGAAGAAGTGGATACAGTGAAGCTGAGCCAAGAAGGAGTGGTTTTGATGGGGAGAGGAGGGATTTCTTGTTTGATTATGAGAGTGGCAATGATCTCAATCTCAAGGGTGGTGGGAAGAAGGGTGGTGGCCTAATGGATGGTGATGGGGGCTTCTATGGGGCAAATAGGCGTGTGTTTTCACTCAGGGAGAGTGATTTCAAAGGCATGGATGAGTCTAGCTTTATTGACTTGAAGCTTGATTACTCAGCAGAATCCAAGCATGAGTTTTCTGGTGCAAAGATGAGCAACCTTGGTGAGGCCTTCTCTTCTTTTAGAGGTGGGAATTTCATGGCACATGATGGGGGAGGTTCTTATGGGGGCTTGGTAGGGGATGGAGTTTTAAGCAATGGAGGGTCATGTAGAATCACTGTGAATGACAGAGGAATCAAAAGGGGAAGGAAAAGCATGAAGGGTTGGAGGTGGATTTTCAGATACCATTCAAATTGGGGAAGCTCAAGGAAAAGAGATGAAGGCTTCATGTTCAAAGCCTGATATAGTAAGTAGCATAATCAAATACATATGCAGAAAAGGAGAAAAGAAAAAAGAAAACATCTTCCTGGTAGCTTCATAAGGGTAGTCTTAGTCTGTGGTTTAAATTATCTGTAGTTTGGTCATTAGCCATTATCTTTCATGTGTACTAATGGTTTTTCAGTAAATGCGGAAACTTCATACTTCTTGGAAAGCTCCTTGCCAAATATTTCTTATTCCATCAAACTTTAGGGAAGAGAAGAAGCAAAGGAAAATTCCTGGCAACAACAATAATAATAGTCCTTAATTGTGAAAGAATGAGCCAAAAACCAATCCTGGTCACAAATTTTGCAATCTAGAAAAGTATGCAATAGGGTAAGGTAATAGACATATATGATTGCCATCTCTACAACCTAAGTGGTTGCCAAATTTGACACTTGACCTGTTGCTATCACATATCCATATGATATAGATTTCAAATGCATTTATTTAACCCCTCACAAGTGAGACTCATTACTGTGGCAACAGCTTATCTTTAAAGCTAACTCATCTGCATTATTGAAAGAAAGGGCCAACAAACTCAGATGTGGGGATTCTCTTTTGACTCGTCCATATCCTACTTCCAACTTTACCAATCTTTTCTACCAACACAACTATTGTGAGGAACACAATAGTTTTATAATCATGGCATTCTTGGAAATTATTCATCATGGGGAGGTAAATACTAATATCCTCATAAATCTTCAATTCACACAACATAAGTAATATATTTAGTAGTTCAAATTAAAAGACACAAACTAGGATAGTAACTAATTAACATTATGTGATATAAACTTAGTAATATGTACAAATTTTTACACTATGTATTTTTGTAGGTTCTTGCAATTCAAAACATTTATATATTTTCAGCGCAATGTGTTTCTACCAAATTTAAAAAACAAAATCAATTAAAACTAATTACCATTCTTCATATTTTAAATTTTAGTAGGATTGTTTAAAAAAATGTGCGTAATAATTTATTCAAAAATTAATGTAAAAACACTTTTAGTCCGAAAAATAATTTATAAGAATTAATTTTATTTGAATAATAGAGTAAATGACTTGCGAAGTAAATGTATGTATTTAAAATTTTCTTCAATCTTATAACCAAGTTAATTTTACTCACTTTAAAAGATATATATTTTTTAGATTATATATGTTTTAGTTCAGTTCTTGAAATTAGGAGTGATTTTAAGAATACTTTTTACATTTCCAGATTTGTTTATTTTTAAATTAAAAACAGTTTTGTAAGAAACTATTTTAATGTTCCAGATTAAATGCATAAGGATTACATATGTTTTCTTTTTCTTCAAAATTGGAGAATTAAAATAAAGTTTTAAAATCTGAAAAACAAAAGCCCAATTTTCCATTTTTTATGAAATAAAAAATATTGACTAACATAATTTTTTTTAGATTACTACAACCGAGATTAGTCTATGATAGAACAATCCATAGTAAGAGAAAAAAAAAAATCATTTGAAAAAGACTAAATGTACTTGCCACCAGATTATTTATAATGATAAAATTTAATAACCTGTTTATTTTCATAAATCATATAGTTTACTAAGTTGTCAAATTGGTTTTGACTTGTTTTTAATAATATGAAAAAATAAAGTTTTAATTCAATAACACTTATTTTTATTCATCTAAATAACACAAATTACTACTGTTCATATGAAGAAATCTTGAGGAACCAATTTCTCAACATGCTATTTTTAATTTTTTTAGAAATCGGTTAATACTTTTCTTTAAAAGATTTATTAATAAAAAAGTCTATTTTTATTTAAATTGTAATAAATGAATTAATTAATTAACCTTTTTCTACATTAAAAAGAATATTGAATTAAAAAATTTGATACTAGATCAATTAAATAGGAAAATGACAATCAGAATAATAATATGACTAGATATGATTTAGTTAAGTAAAAGTCCAAAGGTATAAATCAAATTATTTATGGTTGAAGGTTTGAATTTTCCATATTAAATTATATCATGTCCATGTAGATTCTAATATGAGATTATCTTAAATATTTTTTCTTTGCCGTTTCAAGGTGGAAAACATTATCCATCTTTGGTTAATTAATTAAGGTTGAAATTTTGGACTCCAACTATTGTATAGGGTATAATACAGTGGGTGGGGAATTAAAGAATGTAATTTGTACTTGTTGTGACAAGCATTTGTATGAAAGAATGTGATTGATACAATTTGATGTTGAGTTGATAATGATATATAATTGTATTAACAAAGGACTAATCCACTTCAAACACAAGAATTCATGCAATATTTTGGTTATCAAAACCAAAGTGACTTCAGCAAAAATCCATGTACATTAATGAAAAAAAAGTATCATTGTATTCATTATTTTTCAACCATCCTTATTTCAATTTACAAATTAAACTCTAAATCTTCAATCAAACAAGATTGATGATAGGTTTAAAAACTTCATATACAATGATCATCAACTCAACCACACTATTGAAAAGGTTTATATTGTTCTTAATGTCGTATAAAATTGTAAAGAAAATGAATTTAGATAGACATGAAAATCATCCTTAAAATATAAGCAAATCATTAGTATGCAACCTAAAGTGCTAGAAGTTAAAAATTATCACAATGACATTTATGAGGATTATATTATTATCCTTCTTCACATAAATTACTTTAAAATATATCATTGAATATTTATTTATTTAAAATTAAATGTTTTCTAACCATCCACATTTATTACATTAGAGATATTTATCTTCTATATCAAGTCACCTCATTCTAAATGTTATCTCAACCTAACAAAATGTAAAAAATTTGTCATTTTTATATTTATTTTTTCCACGATAATTTTTATGATAAATTATCTAATACTTAAAACAACCTTTATACATGTTTTTTTTAACTAAGTATTGGATCCTTTTATTTGACTAAATACTAAATAGTTCACCAAAAGAACAAAATACTTTCAGAGAGTTCTTACTATGACAATTTGTAACTTGATTAAATACAAACTCTTCTTCAATTATATGAATGTTTCAAACAAATCTTTCCTATTTTATTTATTTTTCTTCAATTATGTTTTATTATTTTGTAACTACGTATTTTTAGTTTCAAGTCATTGGTATGAGATTAATTTACTTCAAATTCTTATGTCATCTTAACTATATAGAAACTGCTTCATTAACTATCATAAAATTACTCTAATTATAAACATTACCATTTAAAATATACACGTTTCTATTTTATTTTAAATCATAAGTATAACATCCACGATTCAAATTTAACAACTTATACTCATATTATAAAATTAAGCAATATATAATGACAACTATTATAAAATTTGACAAATAATTAAACTACTCGTAAAATAATTATTATAAAATTTAACTACTATCAAATTTATTTTTATCATCAATTATATTTCAAAATAAATAATAATCTCAATTTTATTAATAACTTATACATTTTTCAGATTCTCAAAATTAACCATCATATTATAATCTAATTATGGATTATCATTATTAAAAACTTCTAAACTTTATTATAATTATTTATTTATTTATTTATTAAAATGTTCCAAATTATGTATTTTCAATTATAATACAATATAATTTTTAGAACATATTGTTACTGAAAACAATATTAAGCAAGAGAATTCATTATTGAGGTTAACTTTTACTTGTTCTTTGTTACTGAAAAAGTCACAGGCTTCATAAGCAAGAGAATTTTAAGTGGTACTGCTGAACCAAACCAAAGTCCTGGTCTTTTGTGTACTACCAACCATAGTTCTAAACAGAACACAGAACATCCTAATTTATTAATCATTAAAAAAAGTTGACTAGGAATTGAAAGACAGCCAGGTCATGAATTGAATAAACAACTAAATCCTGCAAAACATACCTAACATTAGCAATTTTTTAATAGCCTTTTCAATCTTAGGATATTGTTTTAAAATTTATTCTACTAATTTTATTTATTTTTTTAAATAAATTAATATAACTTTTTCAGTTAAATTTATGATAACGATGTTATTGCTATAATATATTGCACTTGTTATTTCTATCATGTATGCCTTTTATCAATGATCAATTTTCATTGAGTAAAACAAATACACAGTATTTGTTGATAAAATTAAATGAAATGATAATATGTTTTTTCTTTAAAAGTATGGTCCAATCTGTTCAAACTTTACATCTCAGCATTCTACACTGATCCCTAAATCTTCCCTTTGTGTCCTTTTAGGCTGAAACTTCCAAGTAGACGAAGCCAAAGCCAACAAGGCTGACCAAACTGGTCCCTCTCATGCCCACTCGCCAGCAGGGATATTTTATTGTCGATGTGGGACTCACATGTTCAAAATTCCAACTTTCACTACTACTATATACTTGCTTGGTCAATTGAACACGTTTTGTAAACTTGGTCATGGACAATATTAACATAAAATTTCATCTCATATATATATATATATATAAGTTCATGTGTACATCCTCCAATATCCACATTAAGGAAGTTATTCTTAGAAGCAAGAAATTGAGAAGAATTGAGAAGAGAATCAAGATTAGGGTGAGAGAATGTATGTGACTAGGCCTCTGTCTCTGTTTAAGAAGTCTCAAGATGCTCTCTCATTGCCTCCACCAGAAGGCCCCAATTCTGGCATTTTGGTGATCCAAGATGAAGATATGGAGCCAACCTCTTGTTTTGGGTTAGGAGAGTTCCATGAGGTGAAGGAGTTGCCTTTCCCTCAAAATTTAAACCTTGAGTTGTTCTATAGATCAGGTATTTCACTCAATAGAACCACTCATTACCACCATGTTGCCTTCATTCCAGTTCTGAACCAGCCCTTGTCTTCCAACAAGTACTATGTCATAAATCTAAATGGGAAAAAAAGAGGGTAAGCTTTCATTTCATTATGCAAGTTAGATTTTCCTTGCTTTTTTGACCGTTTATTTCCCTTTCTAACCTGAACAAGTTTAAGGTGATTCTATTGCAAATTTAAGGTTTAATCTTTTTGACAAGTTTAAGGTTAAGGATTATGCTGATGTAATTTGCATTTGGTTGTGCAGGGAGGCGTACATTAACTCGAAGGAGGAGGATTTGGACACATTCTGTTTCTACAATGCTGTGACTGATGTACCACTACATCCAATAGATACCAGTGACACACATCAAGAGTTTGAGATATATCCTAGGAGAAGCAAAGTTACTTTCAGGAGTGGTTTTTCGGCTAAGTCTGTTGCCCCACATGGATACCCTCCAAGATTTTTGAGTAGAAGGTGGAAAGTGAGTGCTTCAAGTGCTTCTAGTGATTCAAGTCTAAGTGAAGCATCAGGGTTGAATGAGGCCCTGCGAGCCAGCAAGCCAGAATTCAAATTCTCCTTAGAAAAGAAGTGTTCAGACAGCGTTGCTGTGGGAAAATGGTATTGCCCCTTCATGTTTGTCAAGGAAGGAACTCACAAAACATTGAAGGAAGAAATGAGAAAGTCAATGTTTTATGAGATGACTCTGGAGCAGAAGTGGGAGCAAATCTTTTCATGTGAGAATGAGAATGAAGAGGCAAAGACTGTGATTGTGGATGCTGTGGTTCAAAAGGAAGTGGTTGTAATTGCTGGCTGGGAAGCTGTGACAGATGAAATGGATATTGCTGAAGGTTTTGTGTGGTTCCATAGTTTCAACAATGTTGGAGAAAAGAGAAGTGTGGGATTGAACACTGCAGTGGTTGAGAGAATGAAGTGGGAGCAGGAAAGAGTGGGGTGGAATGGGGGAAAAGAGAAGCAAATTAGAGTGAAGAAAGTGGAAGAATATAAGGGGAGTAATAGGTGGAGAAAATTTGGATGTTATGTGTTGGTGGAGACTTTTGTACTAAAAGCATTGGATGGAAGCACATTACTGACCTATGCTTTCAAACACCATGATGAACTTAGGAGTAAATGGGAATGAAGACTATTGGTATTGGTTTAAGACTATGCCAAACTCACACATCCATATCTGTGTATAAGCCTCAGTGGGAGAAAAGAATGACTGATTTGTAGTTTACTTTCAATTTTGTGAGATTTTGTTGACTGAGTTTGTTCATTCATGTAGTTTCATTGTAATCATTTTGATATTGCTTGCATATTATAAGGATAAACCATAATCTTTCTCCATATGCTGTATCATCTATTGGATCATGTGCTTCCTAGAGATATACCTGTATTGGGCCATGAGCTTTAACTATATATGTATGGAGTCACAAACTTGAAAACAGAATACAATGACCAGTTGAGTGAAATCTTCTTCTCAAAATCAAGTTCTACAATTAGAGATTGAAATTGTATTTAGCACTCTAAAATTTTGGTGTAAATTAATTATTTAATTTATGATTATTGTGTCTGTGATGTATTTGATTTTAAATTTAGTTAATATATTTATACTTTGGAATAATTAGTTTTTCTTATAAAATTTAAATTTCATTATTTTGTATTGTGATTCAAATATTTGAAATTATAAAGTTAATATTTTATAAGAAAATATTTTAATCAAGATTTAAAATTTAGTTTTCAAATATTTTTTTATTAGTTATTTTAGTCTAATTATTATTGCTTTAATATCTTCCCATTCACATATTCTTTAGCTATGAAAACAAATTAGGTCTAATCAAATGATACCATATTAACAACCAAACAAATAAAAATATAAAAGAGATGAATTATATATATTTCTTGCTAGATCAAAATTTAGAAGACCCTTTAATTTGGTTTTGATTTTGTATTTAAATAACAAAGTATAAGTATTAGGTCTTGTCACATACAAATACATTGTTTAACCAACTGTACATAAGTATTTTTGAGTGAACATATACAAACACTATTTATTAGGTGTTTCATCTAACTTAACAAGCTTAAACATTTCTTAGTAGATATCGAATATTTATAAATTCTTATTCTTTATGAGCAAGAAATGATTGCCTTTTTGTTTCTCTCAAGAGGATCTCACAAAGAAATGTCCATGCAAATTATTATTTTTTTTTTTTTTGAAAAGATGGAATGTTATAGTGTTACGAAGTCAGCCAACTATATCAAGCCTCATTCTTTTCAATAAATAGGAAAAAAAACTACCTTCCTAGGCTTGATATGTCATGTTGTGTATAAGAGGAGTTGCATAAGAAGCCACATGCAATTAATGCTACTTGGAAACCATTCAATTTATCTACTTGCTTGGACAAGTACATAACACATATAAAAAGATGAAAGGCTTGTAAACCTCACAACAACTCCAAAAGAATTTGCAACAAATCTTTTCTTCTCAACTCTTTATAAAGAAGATCTTCATGAATAAGAAAGGTTGACAACACTTACAGAATTTGTTATTAACGCTTTCAAGATTTAAAGCAATCATGTGCCTTCTATGATGAGGACTTCAAATTGCTCCCAGGATGTTAAGAAAATTCCACTCCAAGCTCTTAAGATCACAAAGCCATGATTCCAAGAAGGCGAGTCTTGGAAGATGATTAGGTAATTTTGGAGTTCTTTTAGTTAGGGTGGCTTGCAGATTGGTTGGAGAGCGTTCTTATTTAGGTTAGGTGAAAATTATAATTTGTTTGGTGGTGGAAAAATGGAAAGGCTAAATGGTATGGTGTTGGTGTTTGTAGGGTTTCTTGGAGAGTCTCTTTGGTGCTTTTGGTGTAGGTGGTGAGGTGTTATTTTTGGCCAGATTTGATTTTGTGTTTTGGGTTGATGTTTGATAGCTTTTGTGGATGGAGGGGATAAGAGGTGAAAATATTGACAAGCTTACAATATAGATGCAAGAAATGGAATTGAATAAAGACAATGGATGAAGATGCTAATGGAAATTGAAAATGGAAGAAGAGTAAGGAAGGGTAGTGAGTTCCTTACCCAAGGTACACATCCAAACAATTATGATCCTTCAGGGTCTCTTGAGACTCTTCTTGGAGGCTACAAGAAGATAAGTGAATGGAATGCTACTTGGGAAAACTTAACCAAGTAACTTTGTTCTCATATTCAAACTCACTCAAAAGCTTTCAAGGTAAAGTGTATTGTATTCTCAAATGTGTGTGTTTTACATGGAGTGGTACTCTTTAATAACACAAGGAGTTGCACCATCCAAGCCTTAAAGGAAATTGTAGGGCTTCTCTTAACACATGATCTCTTTAGGGTTTCATTATCCTACCCTAGGTTTAGATTTATCTTAGAAAACAAACATAAAAAACTATGAAGAAAGTTGTTAAACAAGGTTATTCTAAACTATGCCTCTTTTCAATCTTTTTTTTGTGATGTCAGAAACTTTCTTTTAAGATTACATATTTTTATTCTTTAATTTGTCTTCTCTAAATTTTTTTTCATTGATTGAAGATTTCATTTTCTGGTTCTCATCATTCTGTGTGAAGAATAACACTATTCGTATTCATAGCTAACTAGAAGAGTGTTTTCAAACTTAGGACATTTATCTCTTTTAGTGAGCAAAACACATGATCTTTTATATCACAACCTTTGTGTAAAGAAAGTGTTTTAACTAGTAGTGATTAGTCAAAAGAATACTTGTACTTAGCTAGAAGTGGGTATGTCCACATAATACTTGTAGCTTGTCGCAACCGGTGTCACGACGGGGATGACGGATAAAAATAATTTATTTTAATTTTCAAAACAGAGGAGTCGCCACCATAGTTTATATGAAAAACTATGAAAAAACCGGAAAAAGATAGGCAAGTCTATGAAAACCGAATTTTGGGTTCAGGAGTCGGTTACGTGTGGAGAAGGTATTAGCACCCCCACAACGCTCGTCCTAAGACGGTACCTTTAATTAAATAAATAAAATGAGTGTAATTTTTAAAATGTTTATTTTCCCAAAAGAATGAGACAAAAATGAAGATAAAAACAAATAAAAATATTTTTTTTTTAATTTTGGAAGGGGCCCGACAAGGTTTGACCTTGCTTCTACGTATCTCCATCAGGAACGGAGAATCAGGGTTACGTAGTTCTTTGGATAAAATTGTTTGTCGGGTTGATATTTTTATTTGTGACATACCATTTGATATTTAAGAAATATTTGGAATAATAATATTAAATATCGTATGACGCATATGGCCATTTGATATCTAATATTATTAAAAAAATAACATTTATTATTAAAAAATAATATTCCAAAATTTTATTTCTAAAGTTTATATTAAATATCGTATGACGTACGCATGTGACCATTTGATATTTAAAAACTTTAAAATAATAATATTAAATATCGTATGACGCGTGTGGCCATTTGATATCTAACATCATTAAAAAATATAATATCCCAAAATTTTATTTCCAAAATTTTGTATTAAATATCGTGTGATGTGTGCAGCCATTTGACATTTAAGAAACATTTGGAATAATAATATTAAATATCGTATGACGCGTGTGACCATTTGATATTTAACATTATTAGAAAACATAATATCCCAAAATTTTATTTTCAAAGTTTTATATTAAATATCGTGTGATGCGTGCGACCATTTGAAATTTAAGAAACATTTAGAATAATAATATTAAATATCGCATGACGCGTGTGGCCATTTGATATTTAACATTATTAGTAAATATATTATCCCAAAATTTTATTTCTAAAGTTTTATATTAAATATCGTATGACGCGTGTGGCCATTTGATATTTAAAAACACCTTAGAATAATAATATTAAATATCGTATGACGCGTGCGACCATTTGATATATAACATTATTGACAAATATAATATTTCAAAAATTTATTTATAAAGTTTTAGTAATCCAATTTATTTTTTATTAAAATAATAAAATAATAATAATTATAACACAATAAAATAAAATAAAAATAAAACATGCAAGATATAAGCTTAAAATATAGAGGTACACAAATAAAAAAGGTTGTAGTTTTAAACTGGCCTTTTTTAGGTTGGTGGTGCAATGGTAATGTAGGGGGTACGAATAGTTTTTATTATTTTTTTAGGTTGGTAGTGCAATGGTAATGTAGGGGACGCGAATAGGAAGGCCCCAACTCCACAACCCTAGGTCATCATCACCTCAACCCTAAGCTACCACCACCTTACTCCAAACCCATGTTTTGGGAGTACAAAATACATGAACAAAATACAGAGAAGAATGTAGGGAAGATGAATGATGATGAATTTTTTTTTTATTATTTAAGAAATAAGAAAAAAAATAAAATGCCATAAAGAGCAAAAGGACCTCCTTTTTTTTATTTTATTTTTATCTTTATATGAAAATGAAATGATGAAGAAATAAAAAAAACATCATAGGAAGATAAGAACACAGGATTTATAAATTTCAAACTTCAAGATCCATATGAAAATCTAAACCTTATAAATCATACATGTGAATGTTCTTCAAAAATGATAGCCTCCTTTCCAAAAGTTCCTTGCTTCTCAGTTTTAAACTGGGTGTGGATAGTAAGACAGAAGAATCAATCTTCTCTTCTTCTCTACTTTCTCTCTCTTTTTTATTTTTTTTTTTTGTCTCTCTCACAGTGATCAATAGTTCCTTTTTAACGTAAGAGCAGTTACTACTTAAGTGAATCTCCTTTTTTATTATTTAATTTATTTTTATTTTGAAAGTAGTTCAGAGCAGTTTTGAAAGATTGACTCTTTCTTTTTTTTTCTTTATTATTAAAGATGAAGTGTAGATGAACGTGAGATGAAACAGTTTGAGTACAGTCATATTTTATTTTTTATATTTTTTGTTATTGTGAAATGAGAACAGGGTGGTTCAGAGCAGTTTTAAGATTGAATGATTCTTTTTTATTTATTATTTTAAAGATGAATTAAAAGAAACAGTTTTAAAACAATTTCAATTTCTTTTTATGTATTTTTATTTTATTTATTATTCTATTTTTATTTTTATGTTAATTATTTATTTATTTATTTGATTTTTCATTTCTTTTCTTTATTATTATTTTTGTTTACTTTGTTTTTCTGTTTTTGTTAACTGTTATTATGTTTTATGTTTTGTAAAAAATGGATAAATTCAAACCTCTTTTTATTTGTTTTATTATTTATTATTTTTTAATAAAAACCTAAATTAATCAAGTGTATATATTTTTTCTATTTATTATTTTCTTATTCATTTTTTTATTTTGATTATTTAATTAATTGTAGACACATTTTTTATTTTTTTATTTTTAATTTATTTATCTGGACGAAATCGGGTGTTGACATAACTTAACTAAAAGTGGCTATGTCCAAGAAAGAAGAAACAACAAAAGGTAGTGGGAAGCAAAGAGATACCAAAGAAATACCTTCCTTATGAAATGACAACAGGAGATGACGAAGCACTCATAAAAGCTTTAGGACTCAAAGGATGGAAGGGAAGAAATACCGAGACGAAACGATGGCTAAATATAAAGTAAAATGAAACTCTTCAAACATTTAGCATGAAACGGTGACACTTGAAAACATGTCACAAGAAGGTAGAACGTGAGTCCCCAAAATAATGAAACACATAAAAAAAAGACAAAACTCATTATTACTAATAAGAACTCCTCATAATGCATATTGAAAAATGAGCCACATCATACCGACTAAAAAAGCCAAAGCAAACTCGACTTTACGAGAGTCATGCAAACGCTGATCTCAGCAATTATCTTTTACAAACCCAAAAAGGTTAAAACTACAAATTCGTTCATCCCTCAAATAGGTCCACACACACCACTTTATGGATTTTGAGCTTGTGGTTTATGTACCTACCTATTGTGATTATTGTATATCTTTATTATATATATGTTTTTATTTAGTAATATTCCATGAGATATGATTGGTTATATGGGATAGGTATTGATTGTATTAGCAGATCTTGAACGAGTTTGAATGAATCTGTAAGAGAAAGTTTAGGGAAACATTGGTGTATATATTTTAATCTTTTGAAAAATAAAGTTGTGGGGTATTTTGTCATGGTAATAGAGCTAGACCCATACAACATGTTGAATCATGGCTGAAGAACCCAATGATGGTAACCGTCAACGGAAAACTATCTCACCTTACGACTTAACCACTCTTGACAATCCTGGTCACTTGATTATACAAGTACAATTGAAGGGTCATTCAACTGAGAAGATGACCGGCAGTGGTGGCTCAAGGCTTTAAAAGGCCTAAAACGAATAAAAAAAATGAGGCCTTTTTTAAATTAATAAAATAGTTAAAATTATAATATTTTTATTTAAAATTTATTTTTCGAGCTTTTTATGATGCAAAATTACCTATTAAATTATTATAATTAATTTCATTTAAAAATCTTTTTCAATAGACAATAAAGCTAATTTGTTTAATCTTTGTCTTCACCTATATTTATATTGTTATCTTCACCTAAATTTATATTGTTATGTTTTTCATTCAAGGAAGACTCACCTGTATTTTCTAATTCACTTTTTTGTTTACTTTTATAAACTTATATTGTTATGTTTTTCATTCAAAGAATACTCACATGTATTTTCTAATTTATTTTTTTTTGTTTATTTTTATAAATTTATCTATGGCCCCTTTTTGTGTTCAACAAAAAGTTCAACTCTTCTTTTTTTTTTTTTTTTTTTTTTTTAATTTTTTTTTTTATTTTTTTTTTTTTTTTTTTTTTTTTTGTTTTTTCTTCTATTTTTTATTTATGTTTTCATTTTTTATTTTATTTTAATTTTATATTTTTT
>Ga0209489_105694_pt1 | contig 21201 bp, 14 predicted proteins | sample SiratrowhiteBW_FD_187527 | JGI IMG/M metagenome (GOLD analysis project Ga0209489, IMG submission 187527) | Root nodule microbial communities of legume samples collected from California, USA - Siratro white BW (SPAdes) (version 2) | ecosystem: Host-associated > Plants > Roots > Nodule | place...
ATATATATATATATATATATATATATATATATATATATATATATATATTTATATATATATATATATTTTAACAGAAAAAATAAATTTCATAATAATGTGAACAACTAAGAAGTGCTCCACGCAAAAAAGGGATCCTGTATCTCCTTTCCAGCATCCCCAACAATTATAGGTAACATTGACAGAGCCACAATAATACATCTAAGGACAAATTAAATCCAGGCTCTACCCGCTTGAACATGTACATGCCACGTACCAGCACTTTTGTCAACAATACTACATTAACTTAATAGGGTTTAAGATTGATACTGCGGAAATCTTACGACACAACTTAAAGCCTGATCTTGGACGAAATTTAGATTTTACTTATATTTTAATTTAATTAAGGGTTTGTAAAAATCCTTGTAAAATTACATTCAAGGAGATTTATAATTTTGATTTTGTAATATTAAAAGAAAAATGAATAACACGCAAAAAATGCTACTAATAAAATTTAGTAATTTTAAGTATATATATAATTAATAATTTTTTAATAACTTTTTCAGAAGAGAAATACTTGACTAAAATTTTTCAGTGACATTTTTTTTTTAATTCCAAAAGTCATATTTAGTATAATAGTTAAATATAATACTCAAGAATGTTAGTAACATTTATTATCAAACAATCATTTAAAAATATTATTAAAAGTTTTTTAGTAACATTTTTGTAAATAAATTTATTAATATTTACTACAAGTTATAGTAATCTACACATACCTTTAATGAAATGTTACTAATAATATTTTTCATATTTTATTTAATATTACTCAATAATACATGGTGATTCTGAATTTCCATAAATGTAAAAGAACACTACTTATTTATTAAAATAATTAAGAGATGTTTTTATTTATGTGTTTGATCGGCATCTTTAAGAGAAGTGATTTCAAGTTCTTCAAATTTTATATGTCTACCATGAACTCGCAAATAATAGAATCACAAAGAAAACAAATCAGGGCCAGTTCAAATGTAAAACTCTTGAGCACAATCTCATTTTTTTTCCCTTGAACCACATTTAAGCATTTTTCTTTGGGAAAGTGAGGAAGACATGATATATCTTGCAGATTGGCCATAATTTTGTTGCCCGCTTCGTTGGAGCATTCTCCAAGTAAGCTAGCACCGAGCACACAATGCCATTCCAGCGGTTAAAATCAAGTGTAAGATGCACAACCAATATCGTTAAACCAAGTGCACAAACGAAATATAAGATCCAACTGGATAAGAATTCAAAGATCAATACGGAGCCGCAAACTACAGCAGTAAACATGAGTGCAAGTGAGCCGAAAAGTGTCACATTCCCAAATACCAACTTTGTTTGCTTCAACCGGACAGACTCTTCCTTTGGTTCTGCCCAAGATACAGGAAGAATAACCGAAGCGTAGAAGAACATAGACGAAACACAGAAACATGTTCCAAATGCAATCGATAGAAAGAAAAACGTATACCATATCTTCTTTCGAAAGAATGGAGTATGTGTACTATCAATATCCTCAATAGGAATGGTCATAGCTGCGGTGATCCCTAGGCTGATAACCAGAGTTGCTACCACTAGCAATGTATTTGCCACAGCTTGCAGTCCTGATATGGATTCTTTGTGCAACTCTTTGTGTGTCTCATAGAACAATTCTTTAGGAGTCAAACCATCTTCCCTTCTCATTGTTTTCATTGCAGGTGGAACTATTTTCTCCACAGCCTATGTTTGGTTAAAACTGAAGACTATCAATATAATGAGGAAGATAAATAACAAAAAAAGGTATTATAAATGCATTAAGGAATGTGTAAAAAGGAGAATAAGTATTCAGGAAAAACATTATTCTTACGAAAAATGCTAATCGTGTAGATATTACGTACCTGAAACCATCTCTCCTCGCTGCTCATTAGAACGTGGTGTGTAGAAAATTTGGATTTTTCTTTAGGTTGTCCCATCTTTCCAGCTAAGTGAAGAACATTGTTACCCTCAGAATCAACCAGTTCTGTCATAACATTCTTTGCAGTCCCCTTGCTTAATATTAGTTTGTATACAGATTTTTGTCGATGTATAATAGCTATGTGAAGTAAGCTTTGGTTGCTGGAATTCACTTCGAATAGCAAATGAGGATGGTACTCTAAAAGATGTTTTAAAATATTAGTGTTTCCTGATTTTGCTGCATCGAACATTGCTTTTGACAGTTGTGCATAGTTGATAATATCTTTCACCTTTTCCATTCCATTATACACTGAATCTACAATGTCTTGATAGCCAACATTTTCCTCGCAAAGGGCTGCCATTGAGTTTAAATTATTTACAGAAATATCAGATAAGTGCCCTCATAGCCCATTTTAGAATTAGACTGAGAAGCCCAAGTGTTAAAGGATTGCGAGAACTCACAAAATTGAGCAAGCATTTGCAAAGCTGTCAACTTCTCTTCGTTTTCAACAGTAACCAGTTTTGATTCGATATGCAATAATTTTGATGTCACGGCTGTCAAGTCAAGTGAAGGAACAGCATGCGTAAGAGAAAAATGGCGTCATAACATATTACTGTTAAACATGAGACAGAAATGTGGTTGAGTAACTCGCCGTTAGCTTCAGCAAGAAAAACAGCGTGACCGTGCACTTGTGTGGGGAAAAGTGAAAGAGTTATAGTGTTATGAAAAAGAGATGTGCATCAGCTTACTGTAAATATGGTTTTTGATGGTTAAGAAAAATAGCTTTTTAATGTCATCGAAGGGTAGCTTGTATTGTGGGTCCTCTGAAGTCTTTCGAAATAAGAATTCTGTCATTAGAATGTGGCCAGCAGAAGATGCTATTTGAATTGGAAGCATATGGTTTTGGTCTCTAATCCATAGCAACCTTGGATTCCTGCAAAACAGAATTTCAGCAATTTTCACATTTCCATTTAACGCTGCCAAACAAAAGGCCGTGCTCCCTTTTGCCTTGTAATGTTCCAAATCGTCCTTGGGCATACAATTCACCAGCTTTTCTACAAAAGCAGTTTGTTCCATGCTCACTGCAACGTGTAGGGCTGTTATTCCAGCATCGTTTAATGGAATTTGCCACCAATTAGGATCAATTTCAGAATAGGATGAAGCCTCACTCCAATTTCCCGAAGCTGCTCCTATATATATTTGCCTTTTTTGCGTTTCTGCATCTCATGCATTGTTATAATCAAATTTCTTTCACGAGTTTGTCATCTATATAAATTTTAAATATAATTTCGTGGTTTCAAAACATTCATCATTAGATAAAATTTATGCCACTTTCGTGTAAGAATAGGATACATTTTGATAGCAAAGTAAATTTAAGAATTAGTTATAAAAATTATAATAAGGAAGTATAAAATATTGATATAACAAATTATAAATTATTCAGAATTTACTCACACACACACACATATATATATATATATATATATATATATATATATATATATATATATATATATATATATATATAATATTTTTATCGATTCGAAAAGTTAATCCATATTTTTTTTAGTAAACCTATTCAAAGTTTCAGACTTAAATAAAATTAAAATATAAAAAAGTTAAACCTCATAAGAGATTTAGCCAAACAAATTAAAGCCTAAAATGTTCTTATACCTTTCTTAATTTTTTTTCTTTTTCATAATATCTTAATTGAATCTCCATTAAGTTGTGACTAAAGCTTAAATAACTCTGAAATGGAAGAACAACAAATAAACCAATTAAAAATCATACCATCTGGGAAACTTTCGCGTTGTGAATCCTCATTCGGATCGACAACAATATCTAGTTCTCTACCATCTGTAGATGCATTTATCAAAGGATATGTCATTATGATATTTTAGATCAGAACCCAAACATGAGTAATGCAGGAATAAACAAAATAAAAACATCGCAAAAAATAGCACAGTGCAATGTTATTTATACAACTACGAACTAAAATTTAGAAAGTAAATACTGTTTATAATTGACTTTATGGTTATACATAGCACTAACGAAAGTACAAAACTTAAACAGTGCAGGCACGCATTAATGTTCAAAATTTAGAATTGGCAATATTAACAACGTCAGTATAAGTTAGAAAGCATACTCTCAGGCTTGGTAATTGCATCTGAGTCTGATATTTGCGGCGTAATTTTCATCATTCTGATTCCTGCTACTGCGAAAAGAGACAGCAAAATAAAGGAAAAGAAGTTTAAAAGGTCCACTTGAACATCGTGCTTTTCCATGAAGTTTCATTATATAGCTCCTTCTTGTTGACTTTGAATTTTACTTCTAATTCAGCCAGACTGTTCTGTTGCACGTTTTTACATCCACACAATATTCCCTGTATCTTTAAATTAATTTTTTTTGGTACAATCTTTAAATTAATTTAACTTTAGCACCAAGACAAGTAAACAAATATTAGCATTAAGACTTTAATGAATTGAATTGAAAGTTTTAAGTGTGTTTTAAAATTAAAAATGGCCTCAGTATGCATGTTCGAAGCGTACTTTAAATATATAGTAGCTTTAATAATCAAACAAAAATTGGTTTCATACATATATGCAGACTCATAGCATGTGGTGCTACTTTTTTTTATCCTTATTTTTGTTTCTTTATTCTTAGCACGCGGTGCTTATGCAAGTGTAAATAAACAATTTGAAATAGTTTTAATAATAATAATAAAAAAAAATAGGATTACAGTTCAACTATGAACATGCTCGTTTGGTCTAGATGAATGAAACGATAAAATGTGAGCTAGAATGAAGGTACAGATCCTCCGCAGTTTACTTTTACAATGCACGACTCTCAGTTCTTAAAATATAAATTTTGTTTTAGTAAAAAGTTATAAATAATTATATATAACGAGTGACATCATTGGATTGAGCTGCATCATTGCGATTTACTTTTTGTTTTATTAGAAGTTATAAACATTAGACCCAGAAAAATATGAACAACAATGAGCCATCATATAGCTAGCATTGTATTCCTCAATTATCATTATCATGGATCCAAACACACAATCATATCATCAATTCAATAGAACAAAACTAACAAAATTACATGATTTTGAGTAGGCTATCTGGCCATGTCCTTTTTGGTGGTTGAAAACAACGTGGCTTAAAATATTATCACTGGACAAAACAAACTAAAGTGTAAAAAAGCTTCGAAAATTTACCTATATCTTACTTTTGTTTCTAGAAAGTGTGGATAAAATCTGATTTTAAGTCCGGAAAAATCTCTAACACATTCAATACAGATTCTCAATTTGTCTGAATCAGCCTTGAAGATCTTAAAAAAAGACTCCTCTTTAGATCCCAAACCATGGAAATCTAAGAAATATTACAATCATCTCTCAAAACAAAAGGAGCAAAATTGCATGTTCTTAAATAATTATTTTTTTTTGGCACTACTTTGAGATTATAATTTTCACATTAGGAGTAAATTGTAATATAATCTGCCCAATTTCACCCAATTTCACCATTAGTAGTGTAATAAAATAAATAAACAATTTATTCGTGAAAATTTAGTTACCAAATTTATACATTAAAAGAAATTTTTGAATTATTTATGAAGTATTTATTATATTTATTTTACAAGTGTGAAAGTATCCCCTCTCAACAAAAGTTATTAATATTTTAATAACGGATGAAAGTTTGAGAGGTGCTTTTAAATTTAAATGGCCTTGTTATAGGTGTGTTTTTTTTTTTTACATACATATATATACTATATACTGTCCATAAAATAGTAAGTCCTTGCAAATTGGCCTTCATAATCAATAAAAATTTGACTTTCGTACTAGGTTGTCGATACATTGATGTGATGTGACTCTTTTATTTTATTTATTTATTTTTTTAACAGCCAAAACTCTTTTATTATTCTTATGTTTTGGCTTTTTACATTTAGCATGTGACGGACTAAAAGCATAGGTAATTTTAAATGGTTCTATTAATAATGAAAAGCCGCAAGTTCAAACCTAACCCTTAAAAATATAAAATGTGTTTTTATTAAAAATAGAATTTGGGTATCAATGATAACCCTTATAGTTATGTAACATTTATCTTTCAACTCTTATATTTAAATATAATTCATTTTAGTTCATATATATTTTGGTTCTTTTTAATATTGCATATTATTTTTAATTTTTTATAGTTTTATTGTTTAAATATATAAAAAACTAATATATATATATATATATATATATATATATATAGAGAAAATAAAAATATTTTTTGAATATAAAAATAGAAAAGATAAAATTTATTCAACTACAGAAACTGAATGAATAATTTAACCTAAATATTATAAATTTTGAAAGCATATGTCCCACATTTCAATATTTTCAGAATTACGTTTAACCCAGAAATAATAAAACATTTATCTTTGGACGGACTTTAAACGTAGGTTATCTCTAACAAAAAATTTCGCAAACAACTCGAGCAGTTGGATCAAACTGTGCTAGGTACGGTCTATTTTTAAACTATAGATAATCCATATCATGTGAATGTATTTTGGATTAGATTCTCTACGGTTTAATTTCTAACCAATCATACTCTTAGCCTTTAAAATATTAAATTTATTTATTAAAATTATAAATAATTAATTACAACAACCGAAGGCCATTGGATTTCTTTCCCATAAATAAATAAAAAATGGAAACCATGGCATTTGCAACTAACAGATGCAGATTATTTTTTAAAAGCAGTCAAACCCGTAGGGAAGGCACACAATCAAATTACTAAAAATTTATTAAATTGAAATAAAATTATTTATGTATATTATTATAGTAACCTTTTTTAATATTCTATCATATTAATATTACATAATATGATATACATAGGGTGATTCAAATTTCTATAAATGTAAAATGCACAATTTATTTATTAAAGTTATTAAGAGAAGTTTTTTAATTAGTAATAATAAATTTTACAAATAATAAGGTAAAAGAGTTATCTTGTTAAAACATATTAGTGTTTGCATAAGTCATAAAACCATCTTACTATCACATATCAAAATAATAATAAAGACTTCTCACAATCTCTCTGTCTTATCAGAATCAACTAAAAGAATATGACATCATTTCTTCCATTTAAGCTTCTCGTATCAGACTCAAATGCAATTAGCAGGCCTGAAAGTATGCTTTCTAACTTATAAATGACGTTGTTTTGACGTTACAAGATATATAATGGCCGTAAATTGAATATATGCCAAACTTGTGCAAGAAATTTGATTATAAAAATGCATGAGATGCAGAAACGCAAAAAAGGCAAATATAATAGGAGCAGCTCCAGGAAATTGGAGTGAGGCTTCATCCTATTTTAAAGTTCATCCTTATCGGTGGAGAATTCTATTAAACGCTGTTGGAATGACAGCCCTAACAAACTACTTTTCTAGAAAAGTTGATGCGTTGTATGGACAAAGAAGATTTGGAAAATTACAAGGGAGAAGGGAGCACGGCCTTTTTTTGGCAGCGATAACTGGAAATGTTAAAATTGCTGAAATTTTGTTTTGCTTTGGCAAGAATCCAAGGTTGCTATGGATTAGAGACCAAAACCATATGCTTCCAATTCAATTAGCATCTTCAGCTGGCCACATTCTAATGACTGAATTCTTATTTCGAAAGACTTCAGAGGACCTACAGAACAAGCTACCCTTCCCAGACATTGTGAAGCTATTTTTCTTCACCATCAACAACAATATTTACAGTAAGCTGATGCACATTTCTTTCGCATATTTAGCAGTAATATGTTATTATGATGCGATTTTTCTCTTACGCATGCTGTTCTTCACTTGACTCTGGCCATATGACAGCCGTGACATCAAAACTATTGGATTTGGAATCAAAACTGGTTACAATTGAAAACGAAGAGGGGTTCACAGCTTTGCAAATGCTTGCTCAATTTTGTGAGTTCTCACAATCCTTAAACACTTGGTTTTTCTAGCTCCAAAATGTTATAGCTTCTGAGTCTAATTCTATAGCAAACAGCCTATTTAAAAGTGAGTATCTGTTATTAATAAAAGTTAGTTAATGGTAAACTTAGTTGTATCGCATTGTGCTTTTGGCTGTAATCTCCTCCTTCTATCTAACAATGTGGCTGACAATCCATTCTCACCTTCTAGCTCCTTTGTTAGACCTTGTAAGTCAACCAAAGCATGTAATTTTTGTTTTAATTCCAAAAAGGTATTATTTTTGGATATATTTCTCTATAAATATGAAAAAAATTAATATTTATTTTTGTTGGATTAACCACTTACAATTAAGTTAAACTCATGGCAGCCCTTTGCGAGGAAACTGTTGGCCATCAGGACATTGTAGATTCGGTGTATAAAGGAATGGAAAAGGAGAAAGATACTATCAACCATGCACAATTGTCAAAAGCAATGTTCGATGCAGCAAAATCGGGAAACAATAATATTTTAGAACTTCTTTCCAAATGTGTAAAAAACAAGTTTCTTCCACGTGATACGACTTTAACTTTAAATAAGAAGTCGTCATTCTACCGTACGACTTCTTTATCGCAGTGAAATTCGTCCCAATGTAGTACGACTTCTTTATACCATCTCGCCACCATGCTATACGACTTATCCAAATCCATAATAAAAATTTTTTTTGCACCTTTTTCGTAATTTAAGAAAAAAATTACACTAATATGGTTAATTAGCCCTATATATTATAGGAGATGCATCTGACATGAAAATACCCAAATAAATTTTAACTTAAGATTAACTTTTAAAAAGAAAAAAATTGAAAGAAAAGGAAACAAATTTAGTTTAAACATTTAGTTTTATTAAATGTTTAAGTACATGAATAATTTTTTAATAAATTCTGTTCATATATTAATAGAAACATTTTATTAAAATTTCAGTGCAACCTTTTTTTCAATTCCAAAAGTCATATTTAGTATAACAATTAAATATAATACTAAAGAATGTTAGTAATATTTATTATCAAATAATCATTAAAGATATTATTAAAAGTTTTTTTAGTAACATTTTTATAAATAATTTTATTAATATTTAAAAATATTAATAGTTATTATTACATATACCTTTAACGAAATGTTTCTTATAACATTTTTCATATTTTAGTAACTTTTTTAATATTCTATCATATTAATATTACATAATATGATATACATAGGGTGATTCTGAATTTCTATAAATGTGAAATACACAATTTATTTATTAAAGTTATTAAGAGAAGTTTTTTTATTAGTAATAATAAATCTTATAAATAATAAAGTAGAAGAGTTATCTTACTCATTAAAAAAAATTAGTGTTTGTAAGTAATAAAACCATTTTACTGTTACATATCAAAATAATAAAGACTTCTCACAATCTTGCTGTCATATCAGAATCAACTAAAAAATATGGCATCAGTTCCTTCAATAAGATCATTTATAATGCCAACCTTGTATAATGCAGAATATATTTTGCATTTCTCGAAATATTATCACATAACAAAAGAAATTTTTGTAGATATGATTTGCAAGCTTCTTCATAATATTAGAATCATTAGGAGAAGTGATTTCATGTTCTTTCAAATTCCAAATGTCTCCCATGAAGTGGCAAATAATAGGATCACAAAGAAAACAAATCAGAGGGCCACTTCAAATGTAAAATTCTTTGAACACAATCTCATATTTTAGTTCATCAAACCACATTTAAGCTTTTTTCTTTGCGAAAGTGAGGAAGACACGATATATCTTGCAGATTGGCCATAATATTGTTGTCCTCTTCGTTGGAGCATCCTCCAAATAAGATAGCACGGAGCACGCAATACCAATCCATCGGTTATAATCAAGTGTAAGATGCACAACCAATACCAATAAACCAAGTGCACAAATGAAATAGAGGATCCAACTGGATAAGAATTCAAAGATCAATACGGAAGCGGAAACTAGAGCACTAAACATGAGTCCAAGTGAGCCGAAAAGTGACACATTCCCAAATACCAACTTTGTTTGCCGCAACCGGACAGACTCTTCCTTTGGTTTTGCCCAACATACAGGAAGAATAACCGAAGCGTAGAAAAACATAGACGAAACACATAAACATGTTCCAAATGCGGTCGATAGAAAGAAAAACGTATACCATATCTTCTTTGGAAAAAAAGGAGTATGTGCACTATCAATATCCTCAATAGGAATGGTCATGGCACCAGTGATCCCTAGGCTGATGATGAGAGTTGCTACCACTAACAATGTATTTGCCGCAGCTTGCAGTCCTGATATTGATTCTTTGTGCAACTCTTTGTGTGTCAGATAGAACAATTCTTTAGGAGTCAAACCATCTTTGTTTTTCATTGTTTTCATTGCAGGTGGAACTATTTCCTCCACAGCCTTGTTTGATTAATAGTGAAGACTATTAGTATAATGAGGAAGATAAAGAACATAAAGTAGTAATTATAAATGCATTAAGGAACGTGTAAAAAAGACAATACGTAAAGAGAAAAAACATTATTCTTATTGTTGGGTAAATTCGAGGGGGCATAATCGGGAAGATCTCACAAAAATGAGAACCGAGCCAACATATAAGGGAATTACACCACCTTCAACCCAAAACCTTAAGGCATTGGGTTTGTGGGTCTTCTTTCTTATATGTTGCTCAACTTTCTCATTCCTACCCAATGTGGGACTTAGACTCACGCTTGGATACCTAACAAATCTCTCCCTCAAGTGAGAGTCCTTTCCACATTGGTACATTCCCCCTCAAACACGAGTACCTCACAAACTCCCCACTTGTACCGTCGTTCATACACTTAAATGGGACACACTTTCCCGAAACCTCCGTCAGGAAGACTTTCGATACAGGGTCAAACTGTACTCGCCCAAGCCGCAAACCATCGGCTCTGATACCACTTGTTGACTAAATCCGAGGGGGCATAACCGCGGAGATTCATCTGTAACAAACTGGTATCAAGAGCCAAGTTAGTAACCCTAGGTTACAACCCTTCCGCCCCACTCGCCGTCACTGTCACCGCCCCGTGCCGTCACTGTCTCCGCCCCACGCGCCGCCTGCGCTCCAGCCCGCCACCGCCACTGCTTCCTCCGAGCGTCGTTGCCGTTGCCTCCGCATGCCGCCGCTGCCTCCGCACATCGCCGCCACCGCCACCTCCGCGTCCCAATCCGCGCGGAAGCGCTCCGCATCACCTCTGTTCCAACATTCTAGCCACCGTAGTCGTGTGAGACACCGCAGTTGTGGTTTCCCGCATTTTGTTATTTGATTCGGTATGTTGATTGTTGGTTTTTTGACTTCGAATTTGGATAAAAATGTCGTCTAAATTTGATATTGAGAGGTTTGGTGGAAAGACAAGTTTTGCACTTTGGCAAGTGTGTATGGCCGCCATATTGTCCACCCTTGGCATTAAGGATGCCATCTATGGTAGAGAAGAAGCAGATGCGAACATGACGGATAAGAAGTGGAAGGAAATTGATGATAAGGTTCTTTCCACTATCCACTTGTGTTTAAGTGATGCAACACTTCAAGAGGTCCTCTCGGAAACAACCGCTATGGGTTTGTGGAAGAAGTTGCAAGAAACGTATATGAAGAAGTTTTTAACAAATCAGTTGCGGTTGAAGCTACGCCTCTACACCCTTCATATGGCCGAAGGTACATCTATTTCCGATCATGTTGCGGAGTTTACCTCCATCTTGAATGATTTGGGAAAGCTAGATGTTAAGGTGGAGGATGAGGACCAAACTTTGTTGTTGTTATGCTATTTGTCTACATCATATAAGTCGCTTAGGGACATGATGATTTATGGTAGAGAGAAAATTTCTCTTGAAGATGTGAATGGTAACTTGCAAGCGAAATTGCACTTGGATAATGATATGACCAGTGTTGATAAAGGAAGTCAAGGTGTTGGTTTAGTTGCCGAACGGGGGAGGTCTAAGGACAAAACCCCGACAGGGAATAAGAGTCGGTCAAAGCCAAAACATAAGAATCTTACATGCAATTATTGTAAGAAGAAGGGACACATACAGACCAATTGTTTGATCTTGAAGAATAAACAAAAGGGGCCTAAAGGTGTTGCTTCAGAAGAGGCCAATGTGGCCAAGGATGATGACACATATGATGTTCTTTGCATGGTTGATAATTGTGTCAACGATAAGAATGCTTGGATTATGGACTTGGGTGCTTCTCAACACATGACTCCGAATAGGGATTGGTTTGAGACATATGAGCCTTCAAGTGAAAAGGTTTTTATGGGAAATAACCATTTGTGCAAGGTTGCTGGTATGGGCTCAGTGAAGATTAAATTTCATGATGGCAAGATACGAATGTTGAGGGGTGTGAGACACATACCCGATTTGAGTAAGAACTTGATTTCTTTGGGGTCTCTTGAAGAGAAGGGATGTAAGTTTCAAAGTGATGGTGGAGTTCTTTGTGTTTCCAAAGGAGCTCTCACCATCATGAGAGGAAAGAGAGTTGAAAGTCTCTATTTCTTGCAAGGGTCCACAGTCATAGGCTCGGCCTCCGTTGCGAGCTCGGATTCTACTTCAGATGTTGATGTTACGAAGTTGTAGCATATGAGGTTGGGACATATGAGCAAGCGGGGGATGACCATTTTGAGTAAGAGAGACTTGTTGTGTGGTCAATGCACAAGTAGCTTGGAGTTTTGTGAGCATTGTGTATTTGGCAAGCAAAAGAGATTGAGTTTCTCAATGGCCATTCATCGGACCAAGCAAACGTTGTATTACATCCATTCGAATCTTTGGGGACCTTCTTGTATGCCATCAAAAGGTAATGGTTCTCGCTATATGCTTACTTTCATTGATTATTTTTCAAGGAAGGTTTGGGCTTATTTCTTGAAAGAGAAAAGTGAGGCTTTTAAGGTCTTCAAGGAATGGAAGACACTCTTAGAAAATCAGACTGGGAAGAAGATCAAAAGGTTGAGGACCGATAATGGTTTAGAATTTTGTAACCACCAATTTGATGAGTTTTGTAAAGCCGAAGGAATTGCTAGGCACAAAACAGTGGTTAATACTCCACAACAAAATGGAGTTGCAAAAAGAATGAATCGTACATTGCTTGAAAAGGCTCGTTGCATGCTTTCCAATGCAGGTCTTGGTAAGGAGTTTTGGGCAGAAGCGATTAGCACGGGATGTTATCTAGTGAATCGATCTCCCAACACTTCCATAGAGTGCAAAACACTAGAAGAAGTATGGTCGGGTAAGCCGGCAAATTATTCAAACTTGAGGGTGTTTGGTTGTTCGGCTTATGTTCATGTAAATGAAGGAAAGTTGGTAACAAGAGCAAAGAAGGGTGTTTTTGTTGGGTATCCCATGAATGTGAAGGGGTACAAGGTGTGGTGTCCAACATCTTCTAAATTTCTTATTTCAAGAGATGTCACTCTTGATGAGTCGGCTATGTTGAAATCCAAGGATGTTGTGCTCAAGCCTACCATTATAAAGAATGATGAGATTCGCAAGAAGGTGGAGTTTGAGATGCAGGTCCAACAAAGTGATGAAAAAGTGGCTATACCACATGAAAATGCTCATCCGGAAGCTCATCCAGAAGAGCAAGAAGAAGTTGAGGAGCAACCATATTTGTTGGCAAGACACCGTGAAAGAAGAGAAATTAGAAAACCGGTGAGATATGCTGATTTTGCTTATTGTTTTGCAATTGCTGAAGAGGTGGAATATAGTGAGCCATCATCTTACAAAGAAACTATTTCTTCTGAGAATGCAATGGTTTGGGTTTCCGCCATGAATGAAGAGCTTCAATCATTGGAGAGAAATCACATTTGGACTCTTGTGAAGCCACCTAGTGGTAAGAAGATTGTGGGTTGCAAGTGGGTTTTCAAGAAAAAGGTAGATGGTTCAAGACCGGAAAGTTTTCGGTATAAGGCAAGACTTGTGGAAAGGGATATAGTCAAATTCAAGGTGTGGACTTTAATGAAGTATTCTCTCCTGTTGTCAAGCATACCTCCATTCGAGTTCTACTCTCTTTAGTGGCAATTAAGAACTTGGAGTTAGAGCAATTAGATGTGAAAACTGCTTTCTTGCATGGTGATTTAGAAGAGCAAATTTACATGAAGCAACCCGAAGGTTTCGAAGTTGTGGGAAAGGAGGATCATGTATGTTTGTTAAAGAAGTCACTCTATGGCCTCAAGAAATCACCTCGGCAATGGTATAAGAAATTTGACTCATTCATGGCTAGTATAAATTTCTCTCGCTCTAATTATATAGTTGTGTCTATTTCAAGAAGTTGAGTAATGGGGAATTTATCTACTTGTTGATCTATGTTGATGATATGTTGATTGCCACTTCCAATATGGAGGAAATTGTAAAATTGAAAGAGCAACTTGGTTCGGCATTTGAGATGAAAGATTTGGGGGCTGCCAAAAGAATTCTTGGCATGGAAATATCAAGGGATCGACCTAATCGAAAACTCTTTCTCTCACAAAAGGAGTTTGCGGAAAAGGTAATCTGTCGTTTTGGCATGGATAAGGCTAAGATTGTTTCCACCTCTCTTGCAACGCATTTCAAGCTTTCGGCCGCTTTGAGTCCTAAATCCGAACATGAGAAGAAGTATATGGAAAATGTTCAATACTCAAGTGCAATTGGGAGTCTTATGTACTTGATGGTGTATACTAGACCCGACATAACTCAAGCCGTTAGTGTGGTGAGTAGGTACCTTGCTTGCCCCGGAGAAGGACATTGGGAAGCGGTAAAATGGATTTTTCGCTACTTGAAAGGTACCATTAATGCTCATTTGGAGTTTGGAGGAAATGGGATAATAACGGGTTATGTGGATTCGGATTTTGGTGGTGATTTAGATAAGAGGAGGTCTTTGACAGGTTATGTTTTTACTCTTGGAGGGTGTGCAATTAGTTGGAAGTCAACACTTCAATCCACTGTTGCACTCTCTAGTACGGAAGTAGAGTATATGGCAATTACAGAGGCTATTAAGGAGGCTATTTGGCTTAAGACATTTCTTGGTGAGATTGTTTCTCTTGATGATCCTATCATGGTATTTTGTGACAACCAAAGTGCCGTTCACTTGACGAATGACCGGATGTTTCATGAGAGGATTAAACACATTGATATACGGTATCACTTTGTGCGTGATGTGATTTCTGAAGATAATGTGCTTGTGAAAAAGATTAGCATCAAAGCGAATCCAGCCGATATGCTCACGAAGCCTCTTCCTATTGCAAAGTTCAAGTTTTGTTCAAAAACAATTTCAATTTGTTGTTAGTTTCTTTTTTGTTAGGTTGTCTTTGAGTTTTTTGTTCTAGTTAATTTTGATTTATTTTCTAGTTCATACAATTCGATTCAAGGTGGAGATTGTTATGTTTGATCCGAATTTACTTCTTTGACCTTTTGTTTAGGATTTTTATCCCAATTTATATCTCTCTTCCATATGAGAAATAATAACAGATAGATTCATCTGTAACACTTACAAAAAAAATGTCAATAGTGTAGATATATACGTACCTGAAACCATCTCTCCTCGCTGCTCATTAGAACGTGGTGTGTTGAAAATTCGGAATTTTCTTTAGGTTGTCCCATCTTTCCAGCTAAGTGAAGAACATTGTTACCCTCAGAATCAACCAGTTTTGTCATAACATTCTTTGCAGCCCGCTTGCTTAATATTAGTTTGTATACAGATTTTTGCCGATGTAGAATAGCTATGTGAAGTAAGCTTTGGTTGCTGGAATTCACTTCAAATAGCAAATGAGGATGGCACTCTAAAAGAAGTTCTAAAATATTAGTGTTTCCTGATTTTGCTGCATCGAACATTGCTTTTGACAATTGTGCATAGTTGATAGTTTCTTTCTCCTTTTCCATCCCATTATACACCGAATCTACAATATTTTGATAGCCAACAGTTTCCTCGCAAAGGGCTGCGATTGAGTTTAAATTATTACTCACATGCACTTACGCAAAGGGTATTTAGTCAAATAAAGTAATTACTACACAAATATAAGATAAGTGCCCCCATAGCCCATTTTAGAATTAGACTGAGAAGCCCAAGTGTTAAAGGATTGCGAGAACTCACAAAATTGAGCAAGCATTTGCAAAGCTGTCAACTTCTCTTCGTTTTCTACAGTAACCAGTTTTGATTCGATATCCAATAATTTTGATGTCACGGCTGTCATATGGCCAGAGTCAAGTGAAGAACAGCATGCGTAAGAGAAAAATGGCATCATAACATGTTACTGTTAAATATGCGAAAAAAATGTGGTTGAGTAACTCGCCGTTAGCTTCAGCAAGAAAAAACAGCGTGTAGCTTGTGAGGGGAAAAGTGAAAGTGTTATAGTGTTATAGTGTTATGAAAAAGAAATGTGCATCAGCTTACTGTAAATGTTGTTGTTGATGGTGAAGAAAAATAACTTCACAATGTCTGGGAAGGGTAGATTGTTCTGTAGGTCCTCTGAAGTCTTTCGAAATAAGAATTCAGTCATTAGAATGTGGCCAGCAGAAGATGCTAATTGAATTGGAAGCATATGGTTTTGGTCTCTAATCCATAGCAACCTTGGATTCTTGCAGAACAGAATTTCAGCAATTTTCACATTTCCAGTTATCGCTGCCAAACAAAAAACCGTGCTCCCTTCTGCCTTGTAATTTTCCAAATCTTCTTTGTCCATACAAGACATCAAATTTTCTACAAAAGTAGTTTGTTCCATGCTGACGGCAACGTGTAGGGCTGTCATTCCAACCGTGTTTAATGGAGTTCGCCACCAATAAGGATGAATTTTAAAATAGGATGAAGCTTCACTCCAATTTCCTGAAGCTGCTCCTACATATATTTTCCTTTTTTGCGTTTCTGCATCTCATGCAATTTTATAATCAAATTTCTTTCACAAGTTTGCCATATTTATAAATTTTAAATATATTTTTTTGGTTTCAATTCACAGCCATTGTATATGTTTTACATTGATAATATATGTTGTAACGTTATTCAATAAGTTTTATGTAATAGTTAATATGATCAAGAGCCTTTGCTCATTATAATTTTCCAGTTTTTTAAAATAAGATAATGAAAATGTATTAAAAGTTCAGTCAGATGCAATTTTGGATGGTGATGATTGGTTATAATAAAATTGACATTACTCAAATTTAGATTATTTCAAAACATTCATCATTGGATAAAATTTGTGCCACTTGCTCTTACGTGTAAGAATAGGATACATTTTGCTAGCAAAGTAAATTTGAGAATTAATTATAAAAATTATAAGGAAGTCTAAAATAGTCATATAACAAATTATAAATTAATGAGAATTTACTCATTTGATCATTGGAGAAGTATATATATACCAGATACAGTTTCATTCTTTTAATGGCTTAAATTCTCACTTCCGAAGATTTATATACAACCACGCACATATAATTAAAAATATAAAATAAAATAATTTACTTGTAAAATAGTTTAAAATTTTAGATAAGAAAAGAAAATTGCAAATACTAAAAAAAATCATAAATAAAATTTGTGTAGAAGATTAAATCAAGATACCAATTTCTACATTTCATATAGCAGCTGTTTGAATATAAAGTTTTACCAAACATAAGTAAAGAACTTTCATCTACCAACCATAAGTTAGTTTTTTTAGCCATTTTTGTGAAAGATAGTCTATATATATATTACTTTTATCAAAGTTAATGCAACATATTTTTTAGTAGACCTATTCAAAGTCTCAGACTTAAATAAAATTAAAATATAAAAAGGTAAAGCTCATATATAAGAGGATTTAGCTAAACAAATTAAAGCCTAAAATGTTCTTATCTCCTTTTTTATTTTTTTTCCTTTTCATAATATCTTTATTGGATCTCAATTAAGTTGTGAGTAAAACTTAAATAACTCTGAAATGGAAGAACAACAAATAAACCAATTAAAAATCATACTGTCCGGCTCTAGGAAACTTCTTTCGAGTAGCAGTAACTGTGAATCCTCTGTCTGATGCACAACAATATTCAGTTCTCTACCATCTGTGTAGAAGCATTTATCAAAGGGTATGTCATTATGATATTTTAGATCAGAACCCAAACATGAGTAATGCAGGAATAAACTAAATGAAAGAATCGCAAAAAAAATTGCAAAGCACAATGTTATTTATACAACTACGAACTAAAATTTAGAAACTAAATAGTGTTTATAATTGACTTTATGGTTATATAGTACTAACGAAAGTACAAAACCTAAAACGTAGAGGAACGCATTAATGTACAAAATTTAGAATTCAAAATATTAACAACGTCATTTATAAGTTAGAAAGCATACTCTCAGGCTTGGTAATTGCATCTGGGTCTGATATTTGCGGCGTAATTTTCATCATTCTGATTCCGGCTACTGGAAAAAGAGACAGCAGATAATTTTGCTGGACGGAAAAATGAAGGAAAAAAAGTTGGGGAAGGTTTAAAAGGTTCACTTGAACATCGTGCTTTGTCATGGAGTTCCATTATATACCTCCTTCTTGTTGACTTCGAGTTCTACTGCCAATTCTCCTGTCCTGAACAAGTGTCATATCCCTACCCTAGATACATATTCAGCCAGACTGTTCTATTCACGTTTTTACATCCACACAATATTCCCTGCATCTTTAAATTAATTTAACTTAAGGCACCAAGACGACTAAACAAATATTAGCATTAATACTTTAATTATAATAATTGAAAGTTTGAAGGTATTTTAAAACTTAAAAATATGGACCTAGTATGCATGTTTGAAGCGTACTTTAAATATATAGTAGCTTTAATAATCAAACAAAAAATTGATTGCATACATATCATAGCATGTGGTGATACTTTTTTTTTATCCTTATGTTTTGTTTCTTTATTCTTATCATGCGGTGCATATGTGTAAGGAAACAATTTGAAATAGTTTTAATAATAATAAACTTAATTAGGATTACTACAGTTCAACTATGAACACGCTCATTGTTCTAGATGAATGAAACAATAAAATGTGAGCTAGAAAATCAAGGCACAGATCCTCAGCAGTTTACTTTTACACTGCACGAATCTCAGTTCTTAAAATATAAATTTTGTTTTGTTAAATAATTATATATAACGAGTGAAATCGTTGAATTGAGCTGCATCATTGATTTTTTTTTTTTTTTTTTTTTTTTTATTAGAAGTTATAAACATTTGGATACGATGAGCGAAAGCCATTATACTATGATAAATGTCCACGATGGAAATTCCATCTTCAACGGCCAGAAAGTCTCTTACTCTCGGGGACTGCAACAATATCTATAACAAAGGGATTTGCACCTTTGCTTTATACTAATTTTCTTGTGGATTTCCATTCACTACCCTTTGTTTTATGCTCATTTTCTTTTCAATACTACACTAAAAATAAGACTAAATCAATAGCTAAAGTATTTAATTAGCTTATGAGTATTTCTATTTATATATTATTTATCTTTTTTTTTTTTAATATGGAGCTTTCAATTCCCATTGAATTCTTAACCTGCTACACAAGTTAGGGTATCTCAAATTGAATCCTTAGATTGAAATACAAATTAGAGATATTTAATTAAGGTTTAGAATTTAAATTGAATAATATATACCTCTATTTCAATCATTGGTTTTCCGGGGTGTGCTAATTGTTGTTGGATTGGTTCTTAAGGCATCTTTTGTTTCCAACGACGGAAACACAGCAAGCGAATAAAGCAGCATGAAATTAGAAAAACGAGGAAATAAAATACGAAAAAACAAGAAAAAAAACTCTTCAAAGCTTTCTCCTCTCTTATACAAAGATTTACGAGGAAGAAAATTAATTTTCTAACTAAAATCATTTAATTTAATTATAATTAAATAAAATAAAATTATTTTTATTTTAAAATATATAATAATTAAAATATATAATAATCAAATATATTATAAACTAAAAATTTTAAAACAATTAATAAAATATTACTTTATAAATAATTGTAAAAATATATATAATCGATCACTTATAACGGTAATCGATTATACGTGTAATCTATTATTATATATATTTTAATATATTATATAATATAATAATATTTAAAAATAAAATATTAAATATGAAAGTGATAGCACCAATGTAACAAGGGAAGATAAAAAATTAAATGATAATAAATTAATCACTGATAATTGGAGAAAAATTATAAAATCTATGTATTATTGGAAAAAGACAAACAGAGAAGAAACAAAATTCAACAACAGCCCCCTTCTCCTCTCCTCTCAATTACTATATATTTAATAATATTCCTCACTCATAATTACACATAATTCTTCATGAGTGAATTAGTCTTCCGCATTCTTGAACTTTTTCTTTTACCCACAATCATTGCATCACTTGACACCTCTTCATTATTCTTCTCCACTTAACTGTCCTTGTGTTTGTGTTATTTCCACTTGTGACAAAATATTATTTAATTTTTTTAATAAAAATATTATATAATATTATCAGTAAAGTAATTAATAATAATATAAATATAATTATAATTTTTAAAATAATAATAATTATTTATTATTATAAAATAAATTTTTATGTTTTTAAAATTATTTTAAAACACTTAATTTTATATTTTAAAAGATTAATATTCTCAATAATAAATTAATATATTTTACAATGAAATTAATTATATTAAATAAATAAATTATATATTATTTTTTATTATAAGAATAAATTTATAATTTTATATATTAAAATATTATTATATCTATCACATCATTCACAGATTTCTATAAATTTTCTTCTCAAATCTTATCATCTCTCTTAATCCAAACAATCAAATTTTCTATACACTTTTATCTCAAATAATCTTAAATCTACTCCTTCAAATCTACTCTCCAATCCAAACACACCCTAAATGTATATCAATCAATAATTTGTCCAAAGCAATTGGAGTTGAATACTACTTCTATCAGCATACTTTTTTTCTTTTAGATAATATCTTTGTCGATATCTCAACTGAGCCTATAAAATATACACATATATCAAAGGATATGTTATTTTGATTTCTTATCAGAAATGAAACATAACTAATGTGAGGATAGAAATTCTACATTGATAAGAATTTACTTTTATTTTTATTTTTCATGTTATAAAAAAACATAACATTTCACACCAAAATCCCTTCTTTCTAATTGTTTTTCTTATTTATAAGAGAGAACATTATTATTTTCATAAAATTATAAAGAAATGCATATAATTTTCTTTTTCTAAGTAAAATTATATTATTATCTATTATGTGTGTTGTTCCTTTTTTTTTTTTTTTTTTTATTTTTAAATTTTTT
>Ga0209489_105696_pt1 | contig 21199 bp, 10 predicted proteins | sample SiratrowhiteBW_FD_187527 | JGI IMG/M metagenome (GOLD analysis project Ga0209489, IMG submission 187527) | Root nodule microbial communities of legume samples collected from California, USA - Siratro white BW (SPAdes) (version 2) | ecosystem: Host-associated > Plants > Roots > Nodule | place...
ATGTGTTAGAAGTGTTAAATTAGTATTTTGTAATACTGCTCTTCTCTGTTCTCATTCAAGTTTGATTTTGTGTGTTTCTGTGTTAAGTGTATATTGAAATTAAAACAGTGTGAACTTGATCTGATTAATGTGCTGCTGTGAATTTACAATTCAGTGTGATTGAGAATTTGCTGTGTCCTTATATCTGTCAGTATAACAAATTGATTCATTCGTGCCTTGAATCAATTTATTTCTTTACAGTACTCTATATCTTTAATACCAAGATTCATTAAAGTTTTTCAGATTGCGAAAACTAATTTCAAAGGTTGAAATTGGTTAAAATCTTTCAAAGTTCAATTCACGCCCCCTCTTGAACTCAGCCTAAAACGTTTTCATAGCCTATGCTTCAACTTGCAACAAAATATTAACATTCACCTTAGGAACAAGACAATTAGGAACTTCACCTTGATATATCCTATGCTTCAACTTGCAAAGAAATATTAACATTCACTTTAGGAACAAGACAATTAGGAACTTCACCTTGAGTACTCAAAAGCACAATCCAAATTATCAGCCTCATGATAAAAGTTTTTATTGTTATTTTCAGAATTAACAACATCCCCTACACAAAATTTTCCCAAGTGTTTTTAGAAATATTATTAGAAATTTCTACAAATTATGAAGAGGTGTATGAAGAATAATTGAATTACTATCAAAAAGATTTTGAATAGGGAAATAAACCTCATTTTGAGCATTATGTTGCTCAATGCTATTAGTCCCTAAATGAGATTGAACCTATTTTTTAACAAAGTTATCTATGCTCACAACTTCATTATTCTTGCATAGTTCTAACAACAAGAGAATCAGTATTGTCTTTAATCACTGGCTGAACCCTTTTCCTACAATTGTTTAAAAAATGTCCTATCATTTGACAAGAAGAAAAATATAGAGGGAGCTTTTCATATTTAACATCCACCACATAGACAAGTTAGATCTTTTAACAAAACATTTTCGTGAAAGCTCTAATTGTAAATCCACATCAACTAACACTCTAAGAAAAACCCTCTAGCTTTCATCATGGTACAATCATCAAGAGAGAGACGAATTCTAATCCTTCTTGTTGGGGAAAATAGCAATCTAGGTCTCCAATACTCCATCTAAATATCATATATTCTCATCCAAAATTGGACGTTTTTCATCTTTATCATTGAGGGAACAAATGCAAAGACTCTAAGGGTTTCGGGTTAAATTTCATGTTCAACAATAAGATCATAATGCATATCCTTTCATAATGCATATCCTTGATAAAAATGAAAACAAATTCAAAGAGTCCCTTATCAAGAAGGATGACTTTCCAATTACCCATAAATTTGTAACAAACACAAAAGTTGTGTAAGAGGTTTATTAGCCTGGTTAAGAATAACATGCTATGCAAGTGATTTTGCATGATTCTTGGATTCTTCAACATCAATTAAATAGTCAACCTCTGTGGCCTAAAGTGTAACCAAATCATTTTTATGCAAAGTGTATGCAATTAGATGAGAAGTATGTCACGAGTATTATTAAGAACTTGAGTAAAAGTTTTCTTTTGTGTTGCAAAACTCCTAACCACATAAGAATGATACAAACACAATGGGGCAGAAGGGCAAAGGAAGGAGACACGTGGCAAGGAATTCGGTTAAAAAGCAAAAGGATTGAAAGAATAGGCATGTGATGCACTGTAAGTTTCTTTCTGCTAATTCCTCAATTATCTGGAATCTTCTATTTCATTCTGTTTCTCATTGAACTTCCGGTATTGCATTCTGTAGATGAAATTGGGTCTTTGGTGATACTAATTGGGCATTGCTCCTTCTTGTTGGGCATATACTATAGGATTATACTGATCATTTCTCTGTTAGATACACAGGAAGAACCACTCTATTATTGAATTTTTGCAGAATTTTGGAAATACCCATACTGATATATTTTCAATATACCCAGCGTATATCAATTGGTGCTTTCATTGACGCAATGGCGGATAATACACGTATGCAGACTATGCAATCCGCCATTAACAAGCTTACGGAGCAATCTGATGGGTTCCAAAAACAACTTCAAACCAGAGATGTTTTATTAGACTCTTTAAAACAGAATATTCAGAAGGCTCAATTGAGAATGAAAATCCAAGCAGACCATCATAGAAGGGAGCTCGAATATAACGTGGGGGATTTTGTTTATGTAAAGTTGCAACCCTATAGACAACACTCTCTACGTTTAATCTGGAACCAAAAATTATCTATGCGCTACTTTGGGCCTTTTCCAATTATAGAACGCATTGGACCAGTGGCTTATAAGCTACTTTTTCCTTCATCTGCTCACATTCATCCTATTTTTCACGTCTCTGTCTTGAAGAAATGTGAAGGTCCACCTCAACCTGCTTGTCTTCCAGAATCTCTTATCCTAAACGAAAAAAGTTGCCCCTTACAACCTCAATCTCTCTTGGGAAATCGTATGATTAAGAAAAACGCTCAGTGGCAAGAAGAGGTTCTTATTCAGTGGCAAGGAATGACAACTGAGAAAGCTACTTGGGAGCATTTCTCTGACATGCAGGGCCAATATCCTCACTTTAACCTTGAGGACAAGGTTCTTTTCAATGGTGGGGGCAATGATACAAACACATTGGGGCAGAAGGGCAAAGGAAGGAGACATGTGGCAAGGAATTCGGTTAAAAAGCAAAAGGATTGAAAGAATAGGCGTGTGATGCACTGTAAGTTCCTTCCTTCTAATTCCTCAATTCTTTGAAATCTTCTATTTCATACTGTTTCTCATTAAACTTCCGGTATTGCATTATGCAGATGAAATTGGGTCTCTGGTGATATTGATTGAGCATTGCTCGTTCTTGTTAGGCATATACTATAGGATTATATTGATAATTTCTCTGTTAGATACACAGAAAAAACCGCTCTGTTATTGAATTTTTGTAAAATTTTGAAAATATCCACACTGATATATTTTCAATATACCTAGCTTATATCAAAGAAGTACCAACTATAAAAATTTTAGCAGTTTGAGAAACATTATTATCAAGGCAACTCCAAGAAATTGCAAAACTTGCAGAAGTCCCGTGGAAAAAAAATCAAGGAACACCAAGGAGTATGCAGTGAAAATTGGTAGTGAGAGAAATATATTTTTCCTTTGTGTATGTAACTAAAAGTCATCCTTTGAAAGAGTGAGAAAACATGAATTAATCTTTGAAAGAATGAGAAAAGATGAATCAAAGGTAAATACTTTAAAATGTGCTCTTGGGATTGGGCAGCTGAATTTGTAGAATTCATTGTTCTTATAAAAGTAATTGACTATAATCAAAACTTCAAGGTCTTGTCTCGAAATGGAAAGCAAATGCAATCTTTATTAGAAAGGATAAATTACTTAAAAATAATAATTTTAATTTTGGCACAAAAATCTTATATTTTTTTTAAAGAAGGAAATCAATTTTAAATCGAAGAAGTTCATGAAGAAGCTTTCGAAAGAATCATAGCTATTCTCATCAATCCTCGAATGGATCGCGAAGTCTTTAAAGCTATATGTTTTAGCATGAGATTCCACTATAGCTATAAATATTTGTTTTTGTCTTTTGAAATTTAAAACATTTGATATAAAAATGTTTTTTCTTTTATTCTCTACTTGTTAAGGAATTTATCTAAACTCTTTAAAAAAAGTTTATATAAATAGTTTATTGTTGATATTAATAATTTTGTTAGCTCTAAACCTGTAAGAAAAATAAGAAGAGACCATGGTTCAATGAATCTCAGGTCTCGATGAGGTCATCAATGTTCCAATATCACAAATTTATTAATGTCGTTCTGGGTGTTGAAAAATAATGTAAGTTAATAAATGTACGGCAATTGATTCCTGGATCTCCTCCTCAATTTGGATCTCTATCTTTTACAATTTTTAAAATGATTATTTTATAGTGATTTTTAGATTGTCTGTTTTAAAAGGATTTTTTTTTTTTCAAAATTTACGAAATACATTTCAAAACACGTTTTTCAAAGTATTATGAAAATTTTGAAATAAAATTTTTGGAATAAAATTTCTAAAACACGAAATAGATTTTATTACAAATTTTCTAAGGTTTTTGGAATAAATATTCTAAAATATATATAATACTTTCCAGAATGCATGTTTTAAAATATATTTCAAGAATAAACTTCCAAAACGATTGCAATAGCATAGATGGCAACAGCAGCAGCAGCCGAATGTAATGAAGGAGAAGCAGACAGGGCAACTTAGTCATTTCAGCTAATTATTGTGGTGCAGGTTAAAAAGTAGGGGTTAAGGAAGTAATTTCTTAATAGTTTATTGAAAAATGATATTTGACAACCTGTGGAAAAATACCACACCTTATGACAACCATTAGTTGACAAGGACAAATTTTATTGATGTGATTAAGAATATAAATATAACTTTTTTGAAATGAAAAATGTATTGAAAATGAACTTATTTAAATAAAAGAAGATATTAAAAAGAAAAATGCTAAAAAAACAACCACACATGTAACAGAGTAAAATGCAAAACAAAGAAAAAGGCAGACTAAAGGGCAAAAACAATAAAGAGAAAACCTAAACAGGAAGAAAAGAATGACAATACAAAATTTCTCATAAAAGTCTATTTTAATTTTCAACTTTTCCTATATACAATAGTCTTATTATTAAAAATTATTATTTTTTCTAAGTCATCGTCACATTAATTTGTCAAATAGTTAGTATCAGACGTGGTGGTTTCTAACATCTATTTTATTTTATACCTGAAAACAAGAAATGCTCTCGGGTTACCTATTTATTTTATACCTAGCTATGAGAATACATCAATCGGTTTCCATTCACATGTTTGCCCAATGGTAAGTGAGGAGTTTTGTGGTGTTAGACAAAGTGAAAATAACTTATTTTCTTTTCTTAAAAAGGAAAAAATAAACATGAGTGAAGTATTGAATAATGCGAACGAAAAATTAGTGCAAATGAACCGTAAGTTAATTACAAAGAGTTCAAACACATACAAAGTACTTTTCCGAACGGGTGAATAAGAGAAAATAAAAGGAAAATAAACTAAAATTAATTTTTTTTGTTGAAAAGAAACAGAAAATAAAACAAAAGAATAGAAAAGAAATAGTAAAAATGGATGAAGAAATAAAATAAAAAGGTACCAATAAGATTTACTTTATTTCACTCTCTTTCTTATCTCTATGTCACAAATAAACCCATTTATTTGTATCATTTCTATTTTTACTCTCACTGTTCTACCAAACTCACCACAGAGGATAATAAAGATTCCAATTAATATAGATGATGATATCAACCATTTGTTTAGTCTTATATATTAAATAAAATTTATGATTTGTAGACCACCTACATTGGATCCTATTTAAATAAAATTTATAGCATGATTGAATTTTCCACATAAAATAGTCAACTATAAACGATGTTCAAATCTAAGCGATGATAAAAGAGTTATATTATTTGTCGTATCTTCAATGTCATTTTCCTTTCTCCTTTCATCGAAGTTGTTTTTTACAGCCACAACCCACATGTCACTCCACATTTTGAAAGTGTGTCCTACCACGTTTCTTCACTTGACTAACATTTTTCTAGCATTTGCAGTTACTATCAATCAAAGAGAGTAGAGTGCTATTTTCAGTTCAATAAGGGCCACATGAAGTTAGATGAAACCTTTAATTAATTTAATGCTAAAAGGGTTGAAATACCAATCAATGTTCTGTCCAAATGGTGATTCCTATAGCATGCCTCTTTGTAGTCTTATCAACTTCAGACAAAGAAAACTAAAACTAATAGATGCCAAAAGATTCCTCAGCATCTGAAAGTATATCAGAGGTGTGCTTTTTATCTTTATTAATAATTCTATTATTTGATATTATAAAAGTTTTATTTTATTTGATGTCAGAAGATACAGAATATTTTTCTTAAAAAAAGAAAAGAAAAGATGAACAATAAACTTTTGTTCTGAAAAATATATCTATATTCTCTTATGTTCTAATCTTTCATGGAGTATAATATATATAATTTTATAATAGATTTTTTTAAATTCATCTCTCTATCATATTAGTTATGTTGTAATTAACATTAAAAAACACACAATTAAAAGTAATAATTACTAGATCCCTCTCTTCAGCAGATAACTATACCTTAAATATAATTAATTGTATGAGTTTAATACCAGAAAGTATATATATAGAAGGATCATTGTATATAGTATCCTAACAGGTAGAAAGAGATTGTTTTCGAATTTGAACTCATGATCAAAGTTTTGTTTGAAGAATAGCCTCCACAATTATGAGCACAAATGAAACTCGATTTATGTTTCACCTAACACATCTGCAAAATCTAGTCCAACATAGCCAAAAGAAGATTCAATGACATAGTAAATATGCAACACCAAGACTCTTTTTTATTCTGGGACCAAATGCAAAACTAAAGTTCTTTGAAAGAGGAAAGGGCTCAGTTGGAAGATCAATTGGTGAAGTTTGTTAAAGAAGCATGAGGCTCAGCAGCCTTAGCAGCTGGAGATGGCTCAACTTGTGGTGAAGGTTGAACAGGGTTGCCAAGTAGATCAGCAGGCAAATCAGGAATACCCTTCAAGTAGAAGGTGTAGAACAACTTGAAAGGGAACACAATTTGATGAAGTTTCACTTGTCCAGACACGCCTTCAAAGATTCCAGAGCCTCCTGTGACAGCCAGATATGTGTCTTGGTATGTGAGATAAGCTCCTTGCACAGATATATGGCCATAGTCTCCGAAGTAGAAGCTGTAAATGGCCTCATATCTGTCACCCTTTTTCTCAGGAACATGCTGTATCAGCACACATAACCCTGCAGTTATTCCTAATCTCTTTTCCAAGTTTCCAGAGTATAACTTGTTGCTGAAAGGCACTAAATCTCCTAGAGAGTTCACAGGCTTCTGGCTTAGCCTCAGGAATGCTGGACTCCCTCTGTCCCGTTCATTGATCTCATAGACAAAGAGTTCTTGAAATTTGGCTAGATAAATGAACAAATTTGTGTTGTGAGGAATGCTAGCTCTCTAAAAATTATGGCTAGAAAATGCTACTAGTGATTTTGTGAGGTTACCAAGAGGGAAAGTTGTGATCTTTTACATGAGCTGTGTTATTGAAATTTGTGTATATATATGATATGATCTAGCAAGGGATCTGAAAAGCACTTACCTGGCTTTTGAGAATCTTGATGCTGCTTTTGGTTATTGAAGAAGAATGCAGTGGTTGTGGTGTGGTCAGCACTTCTTCTAGATGTAGAAACAAGAGTAGCTGGGAATTTTAAAGCTTTGGTTGGGAGGGATTGAAAGAGACTAGAACCTACTTTCTTTTGGGTTTGAAAAGGAGGGCTAGAACTTGAATGGGAGAGTTTGAAGGAAGAAATCATTTTCAGAGAGCTCACGGAAGCCATTGATGGTGATGAATGCCTCGTCAAAGGAGCTTTATAAATGGAAAATTCTATAGAATAATTGTTTTAACTTTTAAAACGTTGGAGTATTTTGGGAGGTGTGAAACGAAAGTGGACGGTAAGGTTAGAAAATGAGGCCCACAGAGCTTTCTTTTCCCAAATTAGGAGTTTTTCGTTTTACCATTTACATGAATTTTCTTTCCATGCTCATTTTCCTCAAGTATAAAATAAAAAAAAATAAAAATTGGCATTTGCTGCGTTCTTTCTTTCTAACTAACTAACTAGTAAAACCAACGTTTAAGTCAAGTCTCTGGTAAAAAAATATTACTAGTCAATATAAAATACAATTTACGATATTTCACACGTTTGGCTGCTTTTCTATATTTTAATATACAAAATTCCTTACGCAAAACATCACACGACACATCGCTTCTTGGTCGTTTTTTAGTTAAAAATACAACTAAATGTCAAGAAATTAGGTTTCACGGGAAGTTCGTTGTCCTTAGCTATTGTTAATTTAATGTGCAAAAAAACAATGTAAGAGCTTGTTTTCAATAACAATATATGCAACTTGCAGTAAAACTCGATTTATCATATATCCAACCCAATTCCCATACGATAAGTTGAAAAGTACCATACTTTATGGACGCATTCTTCCTGCCATCATATTTTCTATTTGGAGACTGATTCTTATAGTATCTTCTTTAACTTTTAATATTTCAAATTTAGATATAAGTAAATAACATTGATCTTATAACCTAGAACTTGAGTTCTTGAGTTATAGATTGTAAAATCCGTAAATGATATATCCTTACAAATTATATAATTAATAAGTGATATATACTTATCGATTATATAATCCACAAATGATATATATTTAATAATAGAGATGTATGAAAAAAACATTACAGATTATAAAACCTCTAATGACTTACGGATTACATAATCCCTAAGTTATTTGAAAAATTTAAGACTTACAAATTACACAATCTACAGGTCATTTGAAAAATTTAAAACTTACAAATTACTCAATTCACAAGTCATTTAAATCGAATAACCCTAAACCCTTCCTAAATCAAATAACTTGCAGATTCTACAATCCAAAAGTGAATGAAAATGAAAGATATGATTGATTTAAAATATATTTTTAAAAAATAAAATTATATTTTAACATTTATTATTGTAGGAAAATGCTTGGAGGCGCAGGAAGAAGCAATCTTTCTTGCATCTTCTTAGGCCCGTCAAATTGACCATCACACCTTTAATAAAAAAAAAATTAAATAAACCATACGACTCTTAAACCCTTTATATTCAGAATTACAATACAGAAATTATATAATCTGAAATACAACTTTTTTTTTTTCAAAATTGTACCATCCTTTCATCTGGAATATAATCTAAAATGTAAAAGAAATATATATTCTAAATTATATAATTTAGAATATAATTCCTACCATCTGAAATATATAAAAAAAATTATATTATAGATTATATAATTCGAAATATAAAAAAAAAATTATATTCTAAATTATACAAAATATTCTAAATTGTAAGAACTAAAAAGGATATTTTCGGTATTTAAATAATATGGGAGTGCAAGAAGAAGTCAAGGAGGTGCAGGAAGAACGCTACCACTTTTTGCGAGCCTGTATATTTCTTAATATTTAGTCCCAGGATTCTTACTGAATGGGAAACCGCACATCGATTTTTTATTAATTTAATTGAGCTTTTGCAGATTGATATACGGAGAAACTTATAACTAACAAATTAATAATAACATCGACTTTTTATTAATTTGATTGTGCTTCTGCTAATTCTAATAAAAAGTCGATGTTATCATTAATTTGTTAGTTATAAGTTTCTCCACATATCAATCTGCAATTTAGCTCGTGATTCATCTAGAATACAACAGACTTATGAAGCAGTCCCATGGCTAATTTCCACCACTTTATATGAAAACTCAGCTTAAACTCTTTCCGACAACTTCCAAGCATAAGATCAAACAATTGGTAGCGAAAAGTTATCTGAGCAGAGAACTCTGAATGCAATGTCATAAACTCGTACTTTCTGATAGAAATATGAACTTCTTAATGTATGTCTCTAAAGTGGGGCTATCATATAAGAAAATTTGTGCACTAGAGAATTTGGTATTGCAGCTCCGGAAGGCACATATTTACAATTTAGACACAAACTCTACTCAGATTTCATAAGATGGTGAGTGCAAATTAAAGGAACAATTACCGTATCAACATGTAGTCAAAATTTCGGCTCCAGTCTTAGTAATCAAAATGGTATGCTCAAACTGTGCAGCTGGACTACCATCAGCTGTTAACGTTGTCCAGTTGTCTGGCCATGTAACAGAATCAATGCTTCCCATAGAAAGAATCGGCTCTGAAATTTAAGTAGAGTTCATAAGGGATCAAAAACTTTCAAGACTAAACTCCCAGCTTGATCAATACAGAGCAAACCGAAGTTAATGGTAAAAGTGAATGAGGGACAGGTTCTAGGTTTGAATTTCCCCACTAACAAAAGCTAACGTATTAACACTTGTAAAAAAAATGCAGAGTAAACCACAGAAATTCAGAATCAGCATGAAAATAAAATAAGTGACATGATTTAGATTGTTATTTTCATTTGAACACAAGATGTACAGATGAGAAAGTCACAGGTTTTCATAACGAAATTTCAAATCCTGTGATGCATTCTGGAATGGAAGGTGGCGGATATGACCTATAAAGGCATCACAAAATTATGCAAGGACAATTTTAATTCTAAATTATAATGTAGCAATTTTTATTACCATGTAGAAATAATGATGAATCTCGACAAAATGCTATACCACCCACAGGTAGACAGAAAAAGGAATGACTGAGTGGAAAATTTCACGTTTTTGTTCCTAGTGAAAACAGAAAATGGAAACAGAAGCATTTCTTAAAACCAAACACGTCCCTACAACTTCTTTCTACCAAGGGAAATTGCCCTCATTAGTGTTGTGTTGTATCTCTTATCTGGGCTTCATAGGAAGCATGTATGGCAAAAAAAAAAGTAGCAGTTATGATATGGTAACTAATAGAACATAAGAAAGATACTAGGAGCTAACGAGCTCGAAGCGATCTCACAGGAAGCTCTATAATAGAAAGAACCTCGAGACTTCTCGAGACTTTCATGATATAGGAAAAATCCAGAGAAGGAGAAATTACAATAGTGAGAAGTGCCTTACATCATGCAAAGGCTAACTATTTATAGAGTTAGTTAACTAGAAGTTAGCTGTCATCAACTAACTAATTCAGTTATAACTACTTAACTAACGTGTTGTCAGACTTTGCGACAATATTCCCTCATCTTGACAAACTTAAATCATGGACAAATGTACTCTATTTAGGATTGCTGTCTCCATCAGTTGATTCTTGATTAGTTGCACATTACACTCGGTAGAATCCCTCAGAACATGTCTTTTGTCACAGCAACCCAAAGGAATCAATATCATATTTGCTTGAAAATTATTGTGCTGTAGAATCCAATTAAAGTTTTTTCAATGTACTGCCACTGTTGATGAGTATATGCATTTTTTTTTTCTCTAGTTACCAATGACTCTCATGGTTCTAAAGCCTATTATTAGAAAGTGGACTTTAAACCTAACTCAACCTAACTAAATTGACTTATAAAATGAGATTTAAACCTACTTATATACTATATTTTGGTTTTTATCCGTAATAGATATGAAATCTCCAACACCTATGATCCCAATGACTGCAGTAACGGAAGTCTGGTTCTCCAAAGTCACTAGTTCTTAATGTTCCTCTTACAAGTGTCTCTGTTGTAATGTCTCTTCATCTTCCTCATCATCTTCCACTTCTACCATGTTAAACAAAACTTTCTTGTGAATTAAGTTATGCTCATATATGAAGGGTTACTCACAAACATAGCATAGGCCGTTAACCCTTCTTTCATTCATATAAGCAGGTGTTAAACTTCTGCCCACCTTCTCCTCTGGGAATCCACCTGTGATTCCATAGTAGAAACAGGTTTGTTGGACAGTAAGGGATTAGAATTACCCTAAAGAGGATTAGGCTTAGCTAGACGACCACTTTGATATGCTGATTCATAATGTTTGGCATGTGAAAATGCCTCCATTACAGTAGTAGGCTGGAACGTTCTCACTAGCATTTGGATATCATGTTTTAATCTCCCAAAAACTAGCTATGATCATAATCTGGTAGTAAATCCAAATTGATTGATTGTGGCATCAAGTTCTTCATGATATATGGTAAGAATAGAATGTTGCTTCAAATTCATTAATTCAATCACGGGATCTTCATAAACTTTCCCAAATCCGTCTTTTAACAATTTAACATATGCAGTCCAAGTTGGCTAATTATCGTTTTTTATAGATTTTGCGAAAGCATGATACCATTGCGTTGCCTTGCCTTCAAAATACACTACTGCTAACCACACTTTGAATTCCCCAAAGAGTTAGGTCAATTGTGAAATACATTTTGTATTGATAAATCCGTTGATTTACATTTTCACCATTGAATTTTGGGAAATCGATACTAGCCAACCTAGTCCTACAAGCATAAGGAGCACGTGATTGATAACGATGTGTACTAGAACCAGAATCTTGATGAGATGATCCCATGATCATCCTCTAAATTGTGATGCCTTTGTCCTCCTGGTTCATGATCATCATGATTTTGCTGCAACAATTCAGTTAATGTCTCATTCAGTGAATCGTGCAATGTCTTTTACATCAGACCCACAATTTCCATCATCTTCATTTCGATTTTCTCAGAAAAGCGAGTTTCCAATATTTCTTCTACCTCAAGTAAAGCTGCTTGAGATCATGTAAATTCTGCCATGGCTGGAAGAGGCACGCCAAAGGAACAAGACTGACGATACCAGTTGAAATGGTAGCTAATAGAAGATACTAGGAACTAATGAGCTCAAAGAATCTCAAATTGCACAAAGATCTATCATAGAAAGAACCTTGAGACTTTCATGACATTGAAAGAATACAAAGAAGGAGAATCACAATTGTCTATCAAAAGTGAGAACTGCCTTACATCATACTCATGCTAACTATTTAGAGTTAGTTAACTAGTAGCTAGTTGGTATCAGCTAACTAATTTGGTTATAATTACTCGACAAACTACTAAAATAGCTACTCTAACTGTTATCACCTCAGATTCTTGGTACAATTAAGAATTCACTTACCAATTGTAAATGTTTGACCTTCAACCATGCGACCTGGCCTTTCATTTCCTGCAAAGAAATGGTACAAAAATTAAAAATCTGTTAGGAAAAATAGTATCAAGGAAAACAAGAGGGAACAGAGGGGGCCAGGTCTATGTTATGCGAAGTTGTATAAATGGCTTTTAAGACACCCGCATTCACTCTGTAGGCTTGAAATGTGGACAATTCTCTGGCCAACACTGTTAAAATTAAATGTCTTCTGAGGGTAGCATTGTAGCAAGGACCAAAGGCACATGGAAGGTTTTAATATGTAAAATATATTGTACGAACAATTGCTCACATAATTCTTAGTAATAATGATGGCTAGATTAGCCCCAACCAATAGGTGACTTCGAACGCCTATACCAAGTATGTTTGTCCGAAATCACAACCTACTTCTACTGTGATCAGTCATAAATGGGTAAAAAATGAAGATAATATGAAACACAACCAATCACTGATTAATCAACATTTCAGCTCTTCCAAAGAACATAAAAGTTAATTAGTAGTCTTGAATGAATGCTCTGCTAGTATCAAGATTTAAAATGAAAAACATTTTCAATTTTAACATTAATATTTTGGAGTACAAAGCAACTGAGTTACAACGAAAAACAAGGGTCGCGCAACAAATCTAATTGAAGTATATCAGACCAAATCATATTTTAAAAATCCAAATAATGTAAAGTGGTTTTTAAACCTAAGAAATTTTCCTCAACCAGATTTAAATTTGGATTCACAAGAAAAAAAGGGTTCAAAATACTGGTTTAGAAACAAATTTAAAACTGGATTTGAACCAAAATCAGTCTAAAACCGGTTTAAAACTGGTTCACAACAAATTTTGATGATGAACCAATTTGCCAAAAATATCAATTTGATTTGGAGGGAAAAATAGATTTGGTTTTCCAAAATAAACCATACCTCCTGGTTTTTCATAATATTTAAATACACTTTTTAAATTGTTTTACCATTTTTAAAAGTAAGTTTTTTAGTCCTCCATATTAAAAATATTTCTGTAGTTCCCCAATGTAAAAGTGGTTTTCTAAGTCTTCCAAGTTTGAAATAATTCATTTTGATTTTCAAGGTAATATTGATGAGATTTGTTGTCGTAACTAACATGCGTTTAATTTGAGAAAACAACTTTAACAATGTTAGAAATTCTTCTCTTTCTCATTTTCCCCTCTCCTTATACCTGCGGCCTGAGTGATTAGTGTACTACGACCACAATGATGTAATGTCTTCCTATCTTCTACCTTCCTTGTTCTTTGTCATGTTGTCATGAATAGAGTTTCCACTTATGTTTTTATTTTGAGATCAAGGTATAGTGGTCATAAATAGATCGTATGTGTGTGAATACAATGTTTCCTTTAGCTTCATTAGATTTAAGGGATTAAAATCATGAACAAATTTATGATAATATTATTTGTTAATACTTGAACTATGTAAGAAAATAAAGAATTATTTTATTGATAACAATCACATCAATTACATTCTTATCACTATTTATAATAATCAAATCCTGTAAAATAAAGAAATAAATTTGATGACTGACTTATAATCACAATACAATGGCATGGGATGTCAACCTTTATTTTAAGTTCATCTAATATGATCTTTATTTAAAGTCCTTCATACACACCTTGAGCAAGGGCTCCAAATTCAACTTCAGCACTAAAATAATATAAACTATCTTGTTTTTTTTTTTTTTGCTTCTCCAAGTCACTGTACTTTCTCCAATAAACATACAATACCAAAGGTACATTTCTTGTCTGTAAGAGAATCTACATAGTCTACATCAGTATATCTCTTTAAGGTCAAAGTGTTTTTGTTTTTTTTCCTAAGAGTAGCCCCCCTTTCCTAGGTTGACTTCAAGTAGCGAAGAATTTTGTGAACTACTTGCAAGTGTCTTTCTCTTGGATCATGCATAATTGACTTACCACGCTAACTGCATAGTCTACATCATAGTCTAACTGCATAGTCTACCCCTTTCCTAGGTTTGACTTCAAGTATTGAAGAATTTTGTCCATTGCTGCACATGTCGACCAATCTCTAATATTGGGTTTTTTCTCCAGGAGAGCTCTCTTCACTTCCCATTCTATGATTCTATTCAATAAGAACTCCTTAGATTCTATGACTTAATAGGACTAACGTTATTTAAGATACAAATGGTTGACCTCTTCATGAGGTATGTAGCAATTAACACAATTTTTCCTCAATAGGTTTTGGGAAGAGACATCTAGAGTGCTAACACATGTTAGCTAATGAACAATACCATTATGAGACAAATATTTGGAGAATTCATAATTCACAAATTCAATACCACTATCAGACCTAATTGCTTTGATTTTTTTCAAATTGATTTTGGACAAGATGGAAAATATTAACAAAAATTTGAAAGACCTTACTTTTCATAATGTACGTCCACGTGACATGAGTACAACCATTAATCAAAGTAATAAACCATTGTGCTTCAAAAATAGATTATAGAATAGGTCCTCAAACATTTGAGTGAAACAAGTCAAATGGGAAATTACTTCACCAAAGATTAGATGTTTGGTGATGCTTTGACAGTTCATAAATATCACATTTAAAAGACTCAACATACTCTTTAGTGAACAAAAAATGAGGGAACAAGGGTTTGATAAGGTTGAATGAGAGATGCCCAAGTCTTTTACAGTGAAGGCATATTTGGAAACTTGCCCATGTTTCTTATGTTACTTGTTGGCTTATGACCTTTGTTTTTTTCTTTTGGTCCCTGGGTTGCAAAAGATACAACCCACCTTACTCCTCATCCTAAAAATCTTTTGTAAGGTTTTATATAAAGGTGAGATTACTAATCAGTTGTGGAACATGTGGGTAGCTATCATCATTTGAAACTGTAATAAATTGTTCTCTAGTAATTTTGACATACCAATTAAAGAGCTTAGAAAATGGAATCATGTGATTAGTTGCTCCTGAATCAAGATCCCGAACACCCTAGACATACAACCAGTAATATTGAAGTACTCTTACTTTCATGGATACGGTATACGATCTAGAGAACTTAGTCATTGATTCAATCATTGTTCTCAAACGATCAAATTCCTCTCTGTAAGCTTTCATTCCAAACATCCAAAAAGAACAACACAAAACTAAGATGTAACAAAGATTTAGTCCTTGTCGCTTTGATTTGTAACAAAGAGAACCTATTTGGCAAAAGAACAAAAAGACTAAGATCTTCCCAAATCGAAGTCAAAAGAGACGTCACCACCCCTCAGCATGTGCTCAGGTGATCTGGTTGACCCTATCTAGGGCGACAACAAGTGGGCTTTCCAAGCAAGGCACATGTACACCTTTGTGGCAACTCTGCTAACCATGTACCTATTGGTGTTTTGATTGTTGGAGTAGGCCACACCTTTCTGGCGCACCACTAACCTCAACAACAATGGTTGTGGTGGCTGATAACAAGGTAGTGGGAAAAGGTCTCCCAAGATCGGGAGCTCGAATACCAACTTGAACTATGTTAGGAAATAAAGAATTATTTTATCGATAACAATCATACCAATTACATTCACATCATCTGTATTTTGTAATAACCAAATCCTTTAAAATAGGGAAATAAAAATATGCTAAGATTAATATAAAGATTATGAAAATATTTTTTCCTAATTACCATGGAGATATTGAGAATATTTTTATCCTAATATTATGCTATTTATAACAATATTTTATCTAAAGAATTGTTAGAAAACATATTGTTAGTCACTTAAACATAGATATAAAAAGTTTGACATAGATGTTATGGATAATTTCTTTTTTAATTTTCTATCCTTTAATTTTTTACCTAAAGGAGTGGAATCAAGCAAAAGTGTCACATTCAATATAGAATTAGAAATATTAATTCACTTTTCTTTTTCAATTTAAGAGACTAAAAACATACTTTTAATTTGGGGAACCAAAATAAAATTTGACCTATAAAAATCATTTTCAAAAATTTAGGGAACACAAAAAGAAATTTTTATTTTGGAGTATTAAAAGAAAAAGATGACCCAAACATGAGGAGCTAAAAACATATTTTAGCGAACCAAGAAATAAATATGTTATTTTAGCCAATATGATTGGAAATCAAGACAATGAAGAAATTATGCAAGTTAATTGGTCACTTACGATTGTGTATGATAATTGGTTCTGAATGGAACACTCTTCCCACACCATGTCCAACAAAACGCTCCACTACACCGTAGCCATATTTTTCAGCATGCTCACTGTGTTTCAAAAGAAAAGAAAATGCTTAAAAAAATATATATTGGAGATTGTATCATCAAGTAACACACACAATATCCTATTCAGAAACTACAAATAAGAAAATGCATAATTAACAACTTTAACTCAAACGAAAGTAGAAAATTCAAAAATGTGTGTGAAAATTGGTGATACTTCAATTCACTCCCCATCTTTAATATTAAGGGAACCATTGCTTTTGTACATATCCCAGACCATATGCTGAAAACTCAAAGTTGTATCAGCAGTAGACAATAAGATGTATCAGAGACTTGTCGTTAAATTAATACATTTGGCTCACACGTGTCAAGTTAGTTTATGCATGAACAAAAAGAATCTCATTTTCAAGCTGCTTATAGAATTCTACATTACTTGAAGATCAGCCCTAGAAAGGGAATACCATTTAAAAGAAATGGGAGACTGACTCTTGAAGCCTATACTAATGCAAATTATGCAGGTTTTCTTGTTGATAGAAGATCAACAACTGGATATTGTACTTTCCTAGGTGGGAACTTAGTTATATGGAGAAGTAAAAAACAGAATGTGGTGGCAAGATCATCCGCTAAATTAGAATTTAGGTTCATGGCACATGGCACAAGGGCTACGTGAGTTATTATCGTAGATGACTTGAAGATTAATTTGGAGGGACCCATGAAGCTCTACTTGAGTTATTAAGTCAACAATAGACATTGCACATAATTCCATTCAGCACAATAGAACAAAACATAGAAATAGATAGACACTTCATTAAGGAAAAATCAGAAGGTGGTTGATATGCTGACAAAAGTGACTCAACACCTTAGACCTCTATAATCTCATAACCAATCTGGGAATGGAGGACATTTATTCCAGATCCTGAAAGGGGGAGAGGGTGCTGACATAAGGGTGTAAACATTGCACATTTAATGTACAATAAATATAGATTGATTAGATAATAAACATAGATTTGTTTGTAAGATATCCCTAAAATTAAGGCATTGGAGTTTTTTTTTTTTCTGGTAGATTCGCTCCAAATTCAGTCTCTATGTCTAGAGATTTATTTCCCTTATTTAAGGAGATTTTTTTATTAGGATTTCGTTCTTCCATTAAATACTAACGTATTTTTTTTTTTTTTTATATCAAGAAAAGTAATTCCATAATTATGACTCAATAACTTCACATTTTTTCACATCATGCACGTAGGTGTTTTTTCCAGTATCTTGCAATAAATAATTTACCTGATTTTCTTTCCAATTTTCCTAAAAAGAGCACCATCCTTGCATGCAGCTATTCCTTTCTCCAAACACTCTTCAGTTACCTTCCAACAGATAAAGGATCTACTCAACGAAAAATCTAAATAAATGAACTGAAATTGCTTAATGAGGAGTAAAATTCTGTTCATAAAAAAACCAAACAGATTAAGAAAATGATATTTGGTCAATAGAGTGTTGCCCATACTATCACAATAAAATCAATAATACAGCAAAGTTTATTTTCTCTCATAATCAACCGATAATTATTTACCTTGACAAGATTTTTCAGTTCATCACTGACTTCCCCACAATAAAATGTCTTTGATGTGTCTCCATGATATCCCTATAGCATATAGAAACGTATTAATTTCATTTAATCATAGAGGGGCGTTAATTACATTGATCATTAACACTAAAAGCAGTAACCATCGTAGAAACAATGTAGGTAACCCACATCCACAATCTAATAAAATAGACCACAGCTATTCTGTTTGACATAAAAGTGGAAACAACCGTACTTAACGTCATAAAATAAATTCACAAAATAAGACTTAAATGAGAGCCTAAAATATCATGAGAAACTACAACCACGAATGACATGCACATAATTTTTTACAGAAACATGGTAAGAAATTCCTACTCCGTCAGTTTCTACCTGGCTTTTTAACCACATTATAAACAAAGGTGTAAATTAAACTAACAATGATACAATGTGTATTAGAGGTACCTGCAATCAAAGAATAAAAATAACAGAATTGAGAGAAAGAAAGCCAAGTTTCCAGAGAGCAGAGCTCTCCCTGGCAAGAGAGGAATCTGTATGCTCCAAATATCCTCACTTGAAAAGGGTTAGCTATGTGCGGAAAAAGATCTTTATTGAACTGATTCAACGTGAATCAATACAAGAGGATATATATAGAGAACTGTACCCCGTAGAGAAATGATTACAATGATTTCTAGTATCTTAGAGTACCACGCTTGTAATAACCACAACATCTCGTGGCAATTCAACAAAATATTTTCTCCTCACTCAACATCCACTAATGAATCCCCTAGGATGATCTCAACAATATCCCAAAGGGAAAAGACCAACCCCACTACCCTCTAATAGAATCAACCATTCTCCAAATGCTCCTCCTCTACTAATTGAACTCTTAACAGAAATACACCTAACAGAACCACTAAACAATCAATCCTACATTTTATACTTAGGCTTACAACTATGGAGCTGAGTGCGCTATCAATTCCCTGCCCAACATAAGTAGCCTTGTCCTCAAGGATGAAACCTTGAAACTTGGAGCAATGGTTGCTGCAGACCGCCAAGTGGCTTTCTCAACAAATCAGATTCAACAATGTCAAGACCATGCAGTGTTATTCCTGTACTCATACGTGAATGGGCAAGCTTCTCTCAAGAAAAGCTCTAATGATACAATGTGTATCTGAGGCACTTGCAATCAGATAATGAAAATAACAAAATTGAGAGAAAGGAAGGCAAGTTTCCAGAGAGCAGAGCTCTCCCAAGCAAGAGAGGAATATCTTTGCTCCAAATATCCAGTAACAGATTCCCTACGATGATCTCAACATTTTCACAAAGGGAAAGTATAACCAACCCCATTCCCCTGTTACAGAATCAACCATTCCCCCAAATACCCCTCCTCTACTAACTGAACTCTAACAGAAACACTACTAAACAATCAATCCCACTTCTTATTCTTGGGCCTAGACTATAGATCTGAATGGGCTTATTCTACTTAGAGGAATGGATTTTATCAAAGACACTGGATTTTTCTTATTGCATACAATACTCTTCTTTTTTCTATGTCTACACTAATCCCCCTAACTTTAATGAAAAACATTACACCAAGTACTCCTATGAGGGAGGTTGATGTAAGCATTAAAAAACAAGAACTTCTATGAACCATGTAAGAAAACTGACCATTTTCCCTAGTTAATAATTTCTAGAAAGTGAACTTTACGCATCACTCAACCTCACAAAACACCCCCCGCTCACATTGAGAATTGGACATCTCAAGTGTGGAAATAGAGGAGAGCTTGATAATGGGTGGCACGATAAGTTTAATAAACCTTGCTTGTATAGACTCTAATACCATCTTAGAAGGTAGACTTTATTTCTAATTCAACCTCACAAAACTAATTTATAAGATGAGGTTTGTATCCATTTATATATTACAATTTGATCATACTTTAGTTGGTGTGGAATCTTCAACAATAATCAATTAGCAATATGATGTTTATTTTAGTTTTATGCACCACTACCAATGCACGTTTATCCATAATCAATGAATACTTTCCTTCCTGGTAACGCCTGCTTGCATGGGAAGAAAGTAATATGAATAAGGTATAAACCAGCTTCTGGTACAAGAGGAACCCTAATAGATAAACATCTTAGCTGCATGCACTAATACTAAGATAAAGACATGAAAAGGATGAAAGAGAATTATTAAAATAGAGAAATAGGTATAAGATTAATTCCCTTGTGTGTAAATACACATAAATGGATGTTTATTTATAGATGATAAAAATAACAGAAATAGTAACAAAATAACAGAGAACATGGGCTAAGCCCGTTATATTCAACACTCCCCCTCAAGCTGGTGCATATAAATTGTATGTACCAAGCTTGTTACAAATATAATCAATCCTGGGACCCTTTAAAGATTTGGTGAAAATGTTTGCCAATTGATCATTCGAATTAACAAACTCGGTTTTGATGTCTCCATATGTAATTTTTTCTCGAACAAAATGACAATCAACTTCAATATGTTTAGTCTTCTCGTGAAAGACGGAATTTGAGCTAATATGAAGAGCAGCCTGATTATCACATATGAGTGTCATTTGAGTGACCTCTCCGAATTGCAATTCTTTTAATAACTGTTTGAGCCAAATAAGTTCACAGGCAGCTAAGGCCATGGCTCTATATTCAGCTTCAGCACTAGATCTTGCCACAACATGTTGTTTCTTACTCTTCCAAGATATCAAATTACCACCAATAGAAACACAATATCCGGAAGTAGATCTTCTATCTGATGGAGAT
>Ga0209489_105698_pt1 | contig 21196 bp, 16 predicted proteins | sample SiratrowhiteBW_FD_187527 | JGI IMG/M metagenome (GOLD analysis project Ga0209489, IMG submission 187527) | Root nodule microbial communities of legume samples collected from California, USA - Siratro white BW (SPAdes) (version 2) | ecosystem: Host-associated > Plants > Roots > Nodule | place...
TGTAGAATCAATTTGCAAAAATTAGAATTGTTGCTACAAGTAAATTTGTTGACAAACTGCTCACTTTATTCAATCTCAAACTGGCATTATATAGCCTTTACAAGATAACAGATTTTAAGAAAATAGCTAAAAAGAATAAGTAGTTTTCCTACTAATAAGGATTTACTGAAACAGAAAACTAAAGGCTCCTAATATCAAGCAACAGAATACAACTAACAAAGACCTCTTCAGTGACTTTATCTTATTAAAAGTTAAATAATTAAAGGTACAAAATATTATTTTTTTTAACATATAAAATTTTATTACAAAATGCATTAAATAATAACTACAATATTAAGGCCATGTATGAATGTTTTTTTCTATTTTCTAATCAATCAATGGTTTATACTTTTTTAATTCAAAGCATACAAAACTAAACTTATGAACAAAACAAGGAAACAAAAAGAATGTAGTATTGAAGAGGTTAATTAAATACTTCGTTGGTTTAATCAATTAGATATTTTGCACAACATTCCTAAACTAAATGCTAAACTAAAAAAAGATTTTTAGTTAAATATTCTTAATTAAATCCTAAACTAAAAAAATTCAAAAAAAATGCTATACGTGGTAATCTGCATCTTATTATGTCAAATAAAAAAATAAAAAATAAACTGTCTATTTTATACATCTTGAAAGTATTTAGACCTATTTTATATATATTTGAAAGTATTTATATTTGATGAGTTAATCTTTATAAAATATGTTTCAAAATTAAAAAAAAAAACTATATTTTCTTGTTTATATTTGATATCCTTTTTATATTAAATACCAAATTTTAAAAACATAATTTAACATCCTTTTTATATTTCCTGTAATTTAAAAGATAAAACTCTATATTTGATCAAATATTACTACTTGGAAATATAGTTATGATATCATATGAAGATATGTTATTAGAGTTAAGCTTATCTTTTTTTTTTTTCCTTTCACATAGCTGTTAGGACCTAGAAAAATAAATAAAAGTTTATTTAATATTTTATCTAAAAAAGCAAAGAATTTGATGCTTTGTAATGAAAAATTCAAAATGTCCGCATGAGATGTATAATATGGTGTTTCCTAACAGGTATAATATTGAATTTAATGTATAGAGAACATAGATTTAAATTGTTGCTTTCATTCAATTTGATCATTTACATGGTCTAAAAAATTAGAACAAATAGTATACTAATTAATGTAATTGTTGTTTACTCTTATAATTAATTAGTACAAATTCATTTATTTTTCTTGAATTTATATATGAAACTAAAATTTTCATTATTAGTTGGTTTCAAATTAAAATGAAAAAATATTATAAAAATGATTGAATTAAAATTTTGAAAGAATAATAAAAATAGAAAGTGAATGAAATAAAATATTTTGTATTTTGAAAATAAATGATAAATTATTTAATTTTTATGAAAACGTCTTCTCGCATCGCCACCAATCAAGCTTCTCTGAAGCATCTCTTACAATGATAACGTGTCTCCTACAACGATTTTAATTGTCTTCTGTCTTAGACTATCAGGGTTATCAAAGTCTATACACATATTTGATGGAGTGCAGGAAGTAAATGTGGGACGCAGGAAGCAATTGCCAAAATTGAAACCATTGAAGTTTTACTTGAAGGTCCACTGACCCCCAATGGTCTCGATGTGTTTCCATAACTATCACTCTATGAATCTATCATCTCACCATCCTTCGTGTACTTAATTTCTCAAAATGCTAATGATATACTTATATTTGATTCTGATGTACATTATTCTTCCATTGGAAATCTACTGTTTAAAGAGCACATTGCTCCTCTTAGATCATATAATAGTTTCGATCAATCAATATAACATAACATGTGTATGAATTTTGTGCATCTTATTATGTCTGGCAAATCACAAATTACTATCTTCATTGTCTCAAAATGTCTGATCTACTTCTCTTAATTGACTTTTACTTCCTCCACCCCTATTTCAACCAACAGCTCCCACAGTTAGGTAAAATGACGAAATTGCCCTCCTCTCCCACCACTATAGAACAAATTCATAAAAAAATATTATACACATTCTACAAAATTTGTTCCAAAAATCCTATTTCATTTGAGAAATCTTAAGTATTTCATAATATGTTTCATGAATTTCAAAAAAGCAAAATATTTTTCCAAAAATCACTTAAAAGAATAAAATAATCATTTTAAAAATTGTGTGGATTTAAGAAGAAATTATGATGATAAAGCAAGAAATAATCTTATTATTCTTATAGACATCTATGGAAACAACTACACTTCACACTGTTATATTAAAAGATTTCTATACATTTAAAAAAAATAACTAAAACTTATTACACAAAATATATAACAATTGTTATTTTTTTATACCCTCCTCACGACACCAACTGTAACAATTAGAAATAATAACTTTTATATAATAATTAAGAAAAAACATGAATTCTCGGTAACAATTCAACCGTTATTGTTAATCAATTTAACAGTTACTGTGGTCAACAATCTTCATCCGAAGACTTAGAACACTTACAAAAAAAAAACACAAACTATGACCTATGGAAAGTAAAATTACAACATATTCAAAAGATCTGCGAAATAACTAACTCTGAATATCCCTAAGATAGTAATTAACGACATAAATTTAGAAAAGATAAAAAAAGGACAGACTTTTGCTACTTTTGATCTTCCACAGGGACAATTTTGTACTTCCCAGATTGCTGTTGCTGCGTCAGAAAAGGACTCTAGTTAAACCATATGAATATAATCCACCCTTTCAAACTTGTTCACAAAATACTAACGCAACAAAACCAAAAAAAACAAATATTGAAATAAACTCAAGTCTCAAAAGCAATAGAAAAATATTGAAATAAACCAAACAAAACTGATTCCTTTTAAAACAACCACAGTATGCAAACATATTTAAAAAGTGAAAATTTACTTATTTTATGAAGCAAATCAACTTGTTCTAAAGGAGTAACCAGAATGAAGTGATAAAAGTTAAAACTTAAAACCACAGTAAATGCATGTTGTAAGAATTTTCAAACTTACTTTGGACAAAATCTAAAGCAGGAAGAAGAAGAATGAATGAATACGAAAGCAGATATCACCTTTTCCCATATTTGGGTGTGGGTTTTGCAGAAGCCAGCAACAATGGTGCCCCCCTTCTTCCCTTCTTTGTACTCGATCCAAAGCTCCTTCTTCAACGCGCACGTCACATGAAACGCCAATCCACACTTGGGTTCAGAACACACCAGAGCACAACCGTCATAAAGCTCGCAAAGGTAGCACCTTTGCGACCACCTCTTCTTCGGAACCATGGAGCAGTCGACCCCCTCCCTCCCTTCTGGGTCCTGGAAAAACACCTCCGGCACGAACAGCGCGCACACCACGTGCGCCCACGCGCCCTCCGCGGTGCGCTTCATCGCGCCCTCACTCGCGGGACACAACGCGCAGCGCGTGCCAACTTCGCCGAGACGGCACCGTTCGCAGAACCAGTCTCCGTCGGGGACGCCTTTGGACAAAGGGTGGCCGTAGCAGGAGGCGTGCACCGTGAGGTCGCAGCCGTCGCAGAACACAATCGGGTCCTGAGGGTCCCCGTCCGTGCTCTGGCACACACAGCATAAAACCCCGTCGTCGTCTTCGGATTCTCCGAGGTCGGGGTTGTATTCGATGTTTAGATCGAAGACAGGAACGGCGTCGTTTGAGGAAGGTGGGGTCTCTGGAGACGGAACGGCGTCGTTTGAGGAAGGTGGGGTCTCTGGAGACGGAACGGCGTCGTTTGAGGAGGGTAGGGTCTCTAGAGGCGTAACGGTGTCGTTTGAGGAGGGTGGGGTCTCTAGAGACGGAACGGTGTCGTTTGAGGATTGGGGGCTTTGAGGTTGTGGGGCCCACACTCGTTTTTTGGCGGGGAGGGAAAAGTTTTGAAGGGTAGGGGGTGAAGAAGGGGTTCGAGACTCTTTGCGTTTTTTGGTGGGTAAAGGTGAAGAGTGAGAAGAGTGATTTTGGTGTGTTTGTTGTTGTTGTTGAATGAGTCGAAGTCTCTTGAGAGGAGGAAGGTCGTGGAGGAGAGTGGTGGAGGAGCGCATTTTGGGGTTGTTAGATTGAGACATTGGGAAGGATGGGAAATGAGAGTGAAAATGTTGTGAGGGACATAAAAAAGTGAGATTTGGGTTTTGAATTTGCAAATGGGAGGGAAGGAGAGCGGTTAAGTGAAAAGGAAAGAAAAGGGGAAGGTGGGAGAAAACAATTGGGATAAAAATTTTGAGTGGCGGGAGATTGAGACGGTCGTTTCGTGAAATGATCAAAACCAAATGCAGAGCCCGCGCTTGGTTTGTCCTTATTTAATCGAAACGCTGACAAAGCAGGAAGACATGGGATTAATTAATAGTTATGAGGTGTTATTAATGGAAGGAAAAAGTTGATTTTTTTTAAGTTTATTTTGTTTTATAATTTAATGTTTAATATATTTTTACTCATTTATCTATATTGTTTTATTTTATGTTAAATCAATCAAATTACATCACTTTTAAACCATTGTCTCTCTATTTCACATACATTTTTTGCTGTACTAAATAATTAAGTAATAACTTTTTTTTCCTTTTTTCAATTTTTTTTTTTGAATTTGTGACTTTATTTCCATGCATAGCATTGTATGTCTTTTTGTTACATGAATAGCACGATTCTATCGTGATATTGAAATTCGATTTTTGGTGAGTCGAATTCTCACATGTAGTTGGGTTAAATCTTATTGGAATATAACCCAGAATTCGATTTCCAGAAAAAATTTAAAATAATATGAAAGGAAAAATTTTAAAAAATATATAAAGTTAATGAAATTAAAAGAAATAATTTGAAAAAAATATTGTGAAAATTAATTATATTAAGTATGGTTGTGGGATATAATTAATTATGCAAGTTCAAAATTAAATAAATAAAGAGTTATAAATAGATATATTGTAAAGAAGCATAAATTAGGAACGTTTTTTATAAGAAATTTTTTTAACAAAAATTAAGAATGTATAGATAAGGTAAAAAAATAATACTTTTGAAAATAAAGAATTGTAAGAAAATAATGTAAGGTATAATTATTTAAAATACACATATTTCAAGTAAATATAAATTAAAATATATATAAATGAAAATGAAGGTCAATAATTTTGGAAGTAATATTGTTGTATTTTATTTTTATAATTTATGGTTATGATAGTGAGGTTTATGAATATAAACAAAATGGACATTTATATAATAAGTAAATATAAATTAAAATAAATATAAATGAAGGTGAAGGTTAATAATTTTGGAAGTAATATTGTTGTATTTTATTTTTACAATTTATGGTTATGATAATGAGGTTTATGAATATAAATAAAATGGACATTTATATAATAAGTAATTTGAAAATTTGATTGGAATAGTTTATATATTAATAATTTTAAGTATTAAAATTTGGAAAATGTAAAGTATAAGTATATAATATAATAATGAATAAGAAAATATTTGAATATCTAAGAAGGAATTGAAATTTAATATAAATATTTGTTAAAAAAATACACGTAATTGGATGAAAACTAAATGAAATTAAGCAAATAAATGTTAAATGTGGGTATTTTATTGTTGTGTTGGTCAATATGGGTATTGTCTTCCAAGTTACTAACCAAATCTTTGATTTGGATAAAGAGTTCAAATCATTGCTCATGATGTACTCTTAAATGTAGTGGTTGAGTTTTTACTTTTTCTAACATTGATCATATAAGCAACATTGTTATCAAATTTGATTTCTATGGTTTTGATATTATAATACTTGGGTTATGTCTTATAATAATTTATGAAAATATCAGTTGTATTGAACTATTATTGTTATTGTTTTTGGGATGTTATATTTGTAGGTAAGATTATAACCATTTTGACTTTTAATTATAGTGCCTTTCTAGTAAGTCCTCCAAAATAAAGTATTACTTGCATGGAAAATTTGGGATCAAAGTGTGTGGTAAAGGTTGCACTCAGTTAGTTTAAGAGTGGCATAATTTATTTTGCAGATCTTGTAAACTTAAGATACAATCCAATGATTGTATTAATAGGAAAATAAGACTTACAAGTAATTATGTGATAAACATGGAGATATGTTGATATCTCAATATCATAATACTGAAGTTGACTCTCTTATCGTTCTGTCTTTGAGCTTAAGCCTCCTCAAGAGAGATTTTCTCTTTTATACAACATGATTTCCTTGAAATGATCACCCATCTTATTAGATAACACAACAACAATTCTTGGTCTTCATCATCGATCTAAATGTCAATATTTTCAATATAAAGAATCAATTTATTAAATTTCTCTAACTATTTGCTAACTATCTTTTCACTACTCATCTACATGTACAATGCTTTCTTTAAATACAAATGATTTACCATAGATTTAATTATATACAAGTTTTCAAGCTTTGTCCATAACCTTGTTGCAGTATTCTTCTTCAACACCTGCCTTAACACCTTGTCCCTAATACTAAGAACAATTACGTTATGAGCATTCTCCGACAATGGTTTCCTATCCTTCATAAGCATGGTTACATCAAGCTTGAATTTACATTCTAAAACTTAAGAGAGGCCTTGTTGAATCAGAAGAGCACACATCTTCAATCACAATAACCCAAAATCATTCAAGCTAGTTAATTTCTTAACCTCATACTTTACGGAATCATGATGGTTAAATCCCCTCACACCAGTTTGTAAGGAAATAACTCTCAAACCCACTATATTGTCTATCAATAAAAATGAGTAATAATGTAAAAACATAATGTTGTTCAATTGAAATATTAACTAACTTCAATCTAGATCCAAAATCATAAATTTACTAATAATAAGAATTACAACTCAGTCTTTATCATGATGAATTCTCAACTCTAAATTAGTTACGATAGTTGATACAAATTTCTACTCATACAAATAAATAACTATCAATAATGAATTCTCAACTCTAAATTAGTTAACTCTAAATTAGTTACAATAGTTGATACAAATTTCCACTCATACAAATAATAACTATCAAAACTACTGCCAAAATAAAATTTCTACTCATCCAAATAATAACTATCAAAACTACTGCCAAAATAATTAAAAAGAACACATGAACTTTTACATTTGAGCTTGAAACGCTAAACTAGACTTACTATATGATAAACAAAGAAAATTACAACTTATGTAAAATAGAGGATTTGATACCTTTAATTAGATGTCCCTTCAATTAAAAGGCAATATAATGAAAAGTGACTTCGAGAAAGAATATGAAAATTTTTAAATTCTTATTTGTTCAATATAATTTTAAATTTATATAATTTAAAGTAATCAAATTATTTGCATGAAATATTCTAAATTGCCTATGAAAAATGTATCCTCTAAAAAATTCCTATCCATACACTCTCATTCTTTATCTTCCAATTTGCAAAATAGCATCAATCTTCCGTATCTCTCTTTTGTGACTTTATTCTCGTTTCCACACTTGTAGAAATTAGAAGTCTTTTGGAAAGGGAGTAAAGGGTGTACCAAATTCGGATTCTCAGTTTACACGCATTCGTTCATTCAACAACTAGGAACTGTAGGATGAAGTTTTGATGACTCATATTTTATAAGCAGACTGATGTAAAACACGTATGAGAAACAGTCTGGTTTTCACGCAACAGTTACGAATACACTGAATGTATGAATGCGTGGAAGAGTAACCGCACTGAATTGGACTCTGCTGAATTCTCCCTGTGCCAAGGTACAGTATTTTGACTCAGTGGTACATTCGGAAAGAAGCATCAGCTAGTTCCTTCAGAAAGGAAACAACATCGTCCGATGAATCAAGCGTGTACCGAGCATTTGTTCGAGTTCGTCCAATGGAACAAGAGAAGTAATTCTCTTTCTTGAGGTCAAGGACGTTCCATGAAACCTTTTCAGGTGCTGCCCTTCGTGGTGTAATGGAGATATGATTGTTTGTTTTCTTCTCAGAATTTGACAATGGTCGTGTTGCCTTATTTTGAGATGACTTTGGTCCACTCTTAGTTGCTGGGACCTTCAAAGATGGTTTCTTCTCAACTGGAAACTTAACTCCATCTGTTGTTACCTTGCTTCGTGGAAGACCCACACCAATAGAGGGAAGATCTGGCTCAAAAAATGAATAAATATCTTCATCCTGTTTCAATTAATAACATAATGTCAAATTTGGAGCTCCGAAGGATTCAACTTGATAAAACATTCATGCACATAAAATGGGTAAATACTTAACTCCATCTTAACTAATGCTGTTAAGACATTGATTAGTCATTCCCATTAAAATAATAATAACTGTACAGTGGTTTGTATAATTTTTTTAACATCCTTACAAATAATTGCAAACAGTGAAACAAGAGGAGAGTTGCTAATAATTGTGGTGTTAGCAACACTTTCTCTAACACCAATTTTATTGTAGGATAAAATTTATTGAAAACTATAAATTAGAAAAGATATTTCAGTAAATAAGTTGAGACCAACAAAATCTTGTAATTAATAGTGTGTAATCAAAAGGATGTACTATGAAGCGTGTTCCTGGTATTTCTTTTTGAGGAAATGTCCTAAAGTACTACAGAAACTTTGAATTGCATGCTACAATATTCACATTTTAAGCGTCCACGCAATCTTTTTTCAAAGGAAAGTGTGTACGGCATACAGCGTACTAATAATAAATGAGCATGCAGACGCTAGACAGTATTACACACGAGAAAAATTTACAGCATTCCGATAAACTACAAAAACACGAGATAAACAATAAAATAAAATTAAAATCACATAAACGATATATGAAAATTCAATTTACCTTCCCCAGAAAGTGTCCTATACAAAGAACATAATCAATTGGTGATGTCATTGATTTACTGTGCACTATCTCACCCAAGATGCGGTCAATGGCTGCTCCCTAAAGGAATTTAGAGTAGACATTTAAATATGTATGAAAATTTTCAAAGAGGGAATATTACTGAGAGAGGTCAGTTATTGGAAACAAGAGGTCACCTTCGTAACACCAACAGCTCGCACCTCAACAGATCGGCTCCCTTGAACAACTTCTACAGATGCATTAGAAATTGGACCTGTCCAGAGATGCTGCAGCATGTCCCTTGCTTGAAGCTTTCCAAACTCAACATCTGGTTGAGATCACAAGATAAGTAACCAAAAAGGAAGCTGGAAAAGGAAAAATCTTCACAAAAACATTTAAGCACCTGCATATTTGTAATTCCATACAAGTGAAGTTTCTCTTTCTTCAAAATCAAAATGTGACCGAGGTGTCCTTTCTGTGAAGTACTCAAAAACATGCTGCAAGACAGGACCAGCAACGTAAGAAACAACATCAAATATCAAATGAATTGAACATCAAACTGAGTACCTTCACACTATCAAGCCATTCCATATTCAGATGCTCTGGCATTGTTGTCATCCACTCACCCTTTGAAGGATGTAAAAACATTCCATTCTCAGCCGCCAACCACATGTCATATTCTTTGAAGTTCTGTTATAGGAAATATGTTAAAACCGATATAATGTTCACAAAGAAAAGAATCATTGTGACGAGAATTACATCATCTAGGACTTTTCTACCACTTCCACTGAGCACAACTACTGTGGTATTTGGATCACTGCATAGTGCTGTCAAGGGTTGTCTCAGTTTTGGATGCACCTTAAGTTCCATTTCTTTAATCTGATCACCTGTTTTCTCGACTGGTTCAGTTAAAGTTCCACTAAATCCCTGCAGTGTGAATAACCAGTTTTGAGATAAAATGTTAATACAAAAATTCATAAACGTAAACTAATGCTGGTTAGGATTCGTACCAGCATAACATTGTATAACAAAAAGCATCCAGTTTTTCAATGACAATGATTTTGCTTTAGGGGTTCCAAACTCAAACTTTGTAATTAACACCATAAGAAAGTCTTAAAACATGGATAAAGAGTAAATTCAACATAGACGCACGAGAAAGTTTTATAAAATATTCAGGTAAGTTCCACTCCTTATTTTCAATAAAATCAGAGACCTTAGCTTGTAGCTGAATGTTTGATAGGAGACCCCCAGTTCTAGTTTTGGCTGCCCAAATGTGCATTTCTTCTTGTTCACCTTCAAATCATTTGCTGTCAGCACACGTAATCCATCAACCAAAAAACAAAGTCTCTAAATCCTTGTAAACTAGAATATTTTCCAAGAAGACAAGCGCACACTTTCCCAAAAATGGTTTAAGCACTTCATTTGTAAGTGATTCAAAGAAGGTACATTCCTTTTCAATTCTAGTATACTATAATCATGACCTAGTAGTGCTTGGTCTTCCCAACATGATCTGAACTAAATTTGTCATCACAACTAAAACAACCCCTTTATGATCTTTCCTTGAAACTCAGCCTCTTAAACCTTCCTTGCAATTCTAGTATACTATAATCATGACCTAGTACTGCTTGGCGTTCCCAACATGATCCGAACTATATTTTTAATCAACCTAAAATAGATCCCTTTATGATCTTCCTTGAAACTCAGCCTCTTAAACCTTCCTTGCAATTCTAGTCTACTATAATCATAACCTAGTACTTGGTCTTCCCAACATGATCTGAACTATATTTTTCATCACATCTTAAACAACCCCTTTGTGATCTTCCTTGAAACTCAGCCTCTTAAACCCTCCCATACAAATTCTGAAAGTCTCACCTTGTACATATCTTTAATCGATGTAGGATCTCCAACAAAAATCTATTGTGATTTGAAATTCTAATTCATAAATAGTGTCTATGACTCATAAATGCCTTGCATTGCATTACCATTAATATGAGCTTCACCTTTTATGATTTGGATCTTTCCTCTAGGACAAATACTGGTTAAGCCTAGCTCTAAGTTCTTCAAACCCATTTCTGTCAAAGGTTGGAAATGGAATAGTATTTGGCTTCACCTCTTCTTCCATATAAACTCCTCATGCATGCACCCTTGAACTGCACAAAATTTCTTAGTCACCCTCATTGCATGTTGCCAACTTCTCCCAGAAAATTTGAGTCACCCTCTTGGACTTGCTTTGTCCCTTTTTGCCTCTGGATCTCATCCATCCACGTTTCTAATTGTAATTCAACAACACAAGTCGTGGTATTGAGAATTGGCATTTCACCACCTACGGCTCCGCAATCATATTCCTAAACTTTTGTGGTACCCACAAGCTTTTGGATGGAGCTCTGGTACCAGTTAATAAAACTGGAATCAGTACAAAAAGAAAAAAAAAAAAAAAAAAAAAAACAAAAGAAATTCTCTATCACAAAATCCACCCAAAGAAAACAGAGTGCAATACAATTTCATTGCAATTTCAGGAGTTCCAGCAATTTTCTTATCCTCTGGACCCTTCTTATTATGCCTTGCATAATCCTGTTTGATTGGGATCTTTACTTATCAAAATATCCTAGTATAGTTTAGTTACACAATATATTTCACTGTATCTACTCAGCAAATGAAGCACTATCTTGTAGAAAACACTCAGATAGGGAGAAAAAGACAAGGAGTAAAGAAAAAAAAAAGGCTTATTCAGAGAAGTCTCAAGCTTCAGTGAGACATCATACCAAAATGAGCAATCGATTAGTTGATTGCTGATAACTTTCAATTGCAGCCTTGGTTGGAAGCTGAGGTGGAACTTGTCTTGTCCTTAGTTGAGCCTCAATAACAGTATCATTTAGTTCACTGCAAATATTCAAAGATTCTTCATATATGGATCTCTCCAAAACATCAAAGCAAGAGATGATCTACTAACATATCTTGGTTGATAAATTACAATCGCAAATTATGTCTTTCTACTATTCCTAAAATATGTATGTAACAAGTAAATAACCATCATAATTAAGCATGAAATTATCTTTAAATACAACCAAGACTGGGATAAAAGCAAACCGCAGCAACAGATTTACAAGCAACTTGGTTGGATTAGTCTTTTATAGTAATGCTTTGCACTCACAATAACCACAAAGCCCACAGCCGAACCATGATCATATGTATAAAAGTTGTGCACTCTAAAGGATGACTTAAATCCATTAAAATCTTTCAGGGACCTAAGAATGCAACAAAAAACGGGGAGATTCCTTTGTTTTCCAAATAAGGATGTCGCTATATTGAAGATAAATGACAAACTCCTAAAAAAAAGATATTCAAAATACCAAGGGTTTTCTTAAGAAGGACATAATAGAAGCTATGAGATGGAATCTTTAAGTAATTAACATTTTGAAAAATAAAAAAAATGTTTAATAGTTTATTCTTTGAGTAACTAGGATAAGTTATAAATACTACTTTTATTCCTTCACATTTGATTATAGGGCACGAGTTAACAAAATCCAGATACTAATATGCACACCTTACGAAGGTTCCTGCCCATTCTTGAGCAGTGTGAGATTTTACATGAAGAAAATTATGCTTGTGTCTCTTTTCTCTTTCTGCAGATGGCATCTTCAGAGCCCTGCCAATTGCAGCAGCAACTTCTGTAACGTTCCATGGGTTGACAAGAATTGCCCCTGCCCCAAGAGACTGTGCAGCACCAGCAAACTTCAAGAAGCATACCAAATATTAGGAATCAGATCAACATAATACATTTCTAGTTAAAGCTAGTTAAAGAAATCAATGTGCAATAATTGAATTATCCATACAACACATGAAAGCTTTCTATAAACCAAGATGGGAACTAAATATGATCTAGATAAGAATAAAGAAATGAAACATTGATGCCTATCATTTATTTAAACTACTTTAAATGGTAAAAGTTTAAGCACGTGCAGAGTTGTATTGTAAGATGCTCAATAATGGAATTAAAATAATATTTGATGACGATGAGTATTACTTATTAAATGCATATTGTAATACAAGTCAAATTAGTCTAAAACAAAGTACACACTAGAAGAGAGTGTTTCAGTGTAGAATTGCAAACTTTTGCTATTTGAAAACTGTTTTGAAATCAACCATATAAGTTTTAAAACATGTATGCTTCATCCAAAGGCTTTAAAACAAGGATAGAAAGTGGAAGTAAAGAAATTTTTTTGTTTTATACTAGTTCACTCAAATTGAATTAAGTCTGATTCTCATTAAATGAGAAAGGTTCCATTAATCAAAATTGATTACAAAACAAGTATTATTTACTACTACTTTTGGCTTCCAACAAATATTCTCTATATAACTCCTAGCTACCCACAATCATTACAAAAGATTGTTTTCCAAGTATTCTTTAATATTAAGTCACTTGACTTGCACGAACATGGAGTTGAATAAATTATATAATTCACAAGGTTAGGATACACAATTAAGCACAAAACACTTTTGCCAAGGCAAAAGTTGTGAACTCAAGCTATAAGGTTTTCATCTAGATGAGTTATTGGACACACAAAGTATTGTAGAAAGATTCTAAGAGATTTTTCTTTCAATCTTGCCCCTCGTGTCTCTTATATATTGTTCGTTCTTCTATATTTTTCTACTTCCAGTGATGATTCCTTATATCATGTTGGAAAAGAGGACCCTTAGGATCAACAACTTCTGCATTTTTAAAAAGAAAAACGCAACTTTATGGCACTTTGATCAAAAGAAATAGAGGAACTAGGTGTGGATGTCCATTCTAGGCAGGTTGCAAAGCTCATTTCCACTACCTTGTAGTATAATGTTCATGTCAGATCATATATCCAATTAGAAATATACATGTTCTTTTGTACTTCTAACGTGTTGGTTGATGAAGTAGCATGATTCTCTCTGTCCTCTCAGTACTAAATATCCTTACGTTGACTCTTTCTTATGTATTGTTATCATCAAAACTTCAAAAGTTTGAGGTGTTCGACATCATCTAAGTGACTTGGTCTAACAATTTCTTCCTTGGTTTTTCACTCTTCTCTTTAAAAGGATAATGTTCAACAACATAAAGGTAACTGAACTTAGAAGCAAATTTTAAATTTGTTTTCCTCAGGTAACGTCCCCTAAAAACTTATTTCTAACAACTTACTAAACAACCGTAAGTTGACTACTAACCAATTCCCCACGTAGTATCCCCTAGAAAGGATCCGCTAACAAAAAAATTTCATAACATTGCCATCTTGAAAGCATCCTTGTCCCTAAGGATGGAAAGTCGGATTTTTCTTCTTTAGATTGTAATAATACTCCTAGGTGGCATCTTCTTCTGGTAGGTGATGCTTCCATTTTACCAACACCTTTGTTACTGCAACCCCTACTGTCTGATAGTAATCCTATCCTGAATTGATTCCGGTTGCCTTCCTGCAATTGCATCCTCTTGCTGGTAAGGCAATTTAGTGGTGTGGTGGTAGTCAAGTTTCCACATGTTTCTTAAGTTAGGAAATGTGGAATACACTCTGAACCTTGCTGTGGACTGGGGATCCAAATTATAGTCTATAGAACCAATGCAGTTATGGGACTGATCTTGGAATTGCTCCTGAAAGCCATCGAGACATGTCTATAAACAAAATCACCAATTTGGAATCACTTGTCACTCCTATGTGTGTCATAAACCTTCTTCATCCTTTATTCGCTCTTTTCCAAATGGAACTTGATGAGTTTTAGCATCTCTTCTCTCTTGGCTAGCCTCCTATCTACCAATTCCACTTTAGACTTCCCCGGGAAGTAAGGAAGATGGATTGGAGTTGGTTTTTAATGTGGTAAGAAGTATTATACCACCACTCAGCTAAGGGTAGCCATCTTGACCATAGGTGAGGGACATCGGCACACATACATCTCAGATACAACTCAAGGACATATTTACCACCTCCATTTGGCCATTGATCTGAGGATGATGATTGGGTGAAAGCTGCACTTGAACCCCTCGCAAAGACATGAATTCTTGCCAAAACTAAAGATGGCGTTCTGGTCATTGTTGATTGAACTAGGGAACCAATGCATTTTAAACACATTGTCCATGTAAGCTTGAGCAACATCACTAGCAAAATAGGGATGAGATACACTCAAACAGTGTGCAACTTTACTTAACCTATCAATCACCACAAATATTTTTGAGAAATTTAGGGGAGTTAATACAAGTGTGCAACTAAGGGCTTTGCCATAATTCCATGCTCCTTCACAAACCTTCTATAATACCCACAAAAACTCAAGAATCCTCTCAATTGTTTCACTAGCTAAGGAAGAGGCCAATTGTCCATGGCTTATATTTTACTAGGATTTGTGGATACAACAACACCAAAGATAAAATGACCTAGATATTCCACTTGATGGACAGCAAAATAAAATTTACTCCTCCTAGCAAACAAGTAATTGTTTCTCAAAGTTAGTAACACTTTCTTAAGATGATCTACGTGCTTTGCAATGGTTTCAATGAGATTAGTATATCAACGAAGACTAGCAATAAAAACTGCCTTAGAAACTTTTGAACCACAACATTCATCAACCCTTGAAAGGTGTTTGGGGCATTAGTGAGGCCAGAGGGCATTACTATGTATTTGTAGTGGCCTCCATGAGTTCGGAAAGTTGTCTTATGCATGTCACAGGAATCCGTCCTTACTTTAGTATATCCAGCTCTAAGGTCAATCTTGGAACAAGTGGAGGATTTGTGAAGCTCATCAAGTAAATCATCTACCAAAGGAATGAGAAACTTATTTCTCACCATATTCTTATTCAGCTCCCTATAATCTACACACTGCCTCCAAGAACCATCTTTTTTCCCTATCGAAACCATAGGGCTTGCAAATGAACTGCTGCTATTTTGAATGACTCCCGATTACAAGTACTCTTGTATCAGCCTATCAATGATGTCTTTTTGACTTTTTAATCGAGTTAACTCCCCGAATCAAAGGTATCTTATGATCATATCCTGTCCTGAATGGAGATAATTTTGTTGGTTCCATGAAAATGTCTTCAAACTACGGCAGAAGTTGGTCAATTGCTGGTAGCGTAACAGATTGTTCTGACTGTGTGGTGAGTGACTACACAAGGCTTTCCTTCTCTCCACACAGTTGCAACACCAAAATGTGCACCCCATTAGCTAGAGCTTTATGAAGTTGTTGGTTCTTGGCCAAATTTACACCACTAGTTCACACGCCTCTTAGCACATGCTGTTTTCCTTTAATTCTAAGTTCCATCACTAGCTTGTCAAAATTCCACATGATGTTACCCAAAGTTATCAACCATTCAATCAATAACACCAAATCACAATAGTTCAGAGGAATCAAGAACATCTTTGATGTAAAATTGGTTTGTTGGATTGTCCATGTAAAACCTTTAACAATAGAAGAAACTGTTAATTTCAAACCATTTGTGACTACAACTTGAATTGTTTGTTTCACAATACGACATCCAATTTCTAAGCCATATCTTCATCTAAAAAGTTGTGTAGATCAACTGTCAATTGGAATGTGTAAGGGTTTCGTTTTGTGGATAGCTTGTAATTCTCATGGTTCAAAAATTTGCTAACTAAGTTAGAGCATTCACAAAAAATTGTGGTGACTCCTACTTGTGCTACTTGTCGAGACTAATAACTGAATCCACTACCAGATCTTCCTTCTCCTCCTCTTTCTCCAACAGATGCACCTATATCTTGTTATGTGTTAGGCTATGTTCTTATGAATATGGTGCATCACAAAAATAGCATAGTCCCGAACTAATCGTTAAGGCTGATACCAATTGATGTAACCAGTTCTAGGAATACCAATACTTGAAGAACTAGAATAATATGGAACCCCAAGGGATGAGTTCCAAATGTTATTCAAAAGAAGAAAGAAATACAATGAATACCAAAAAACTAACTACACATGCAACAACTATAGTTGCCTTTATATCCAACTAACCCAACTGTTTTGTAAAAACTTACTAAAAGATGGTAAGTTGACTATAAACCAATTTCCCCAGGTGACATTCCCCAAAAAGGATCCGCTGACAAACAAATTTCATAACACAACACTGATACGATGTCAAGAACTAACTCTCCTAAAAGTTAAAACTGTTTGGACTTAGCATCAGTCTTATTAGCAGTTTTACTGTCAGCTCTTCCAACTTTAGACTTTATTCTCTCATGATTCAATAACTCAACTTTGACATAGCCTGAATAGACAGAGAAATAAAACAAAAATACACAAGCAAGTTTCTACACTTACTTCACTAAGAATGAGAACCCCTTTCTTTTTCTCCTGGCAGGCCACAAATTCATAGCTGACAAGATTCATTCCATCCCTCAAAGATGTGACTAGTGCTACATCTGGGTTAGCAATAGCGAGTATAAATACTAAATTAGCATAAAATTTCAATATATATACTGATTAACAGAAATAAAATAATAAAATTTATTGCTTCAAAGACAATCAAGAATTCTGGAAAACGAGTAATGAAGTATTAGCATACACGAGGAAGTGTCCCAGACGCATCGAACATACCATTACCCAAAAATAATAGTCCAAAATTGTCAAATACTTCATTTCACAAAATGCATTCAATTTTTCAGTACTACTGCCTGAAAACATACCATAAATGAACATCATGAAAACAAATATTTTGGTAGTAAATTTGGTGTCCATGTGGATCGAATTATTAAAAATGACTTAAATTGTATATCTCTTGTATGGTTATTTGCACGAAATATTTTTCCCGATTTTGCAAATGAGCCATCAAATAATAGAAACTACTAAAATTGTAAAAACTGTCGCTTTTTATATAACATATAAGCACTATATGTCAACAAGTGAATAGTAAACATCATGAATCATGATCAAGTGAAGATTGCATTGTATTAATTAGAAAACGGACATTGGCGCTAATCAAGACAACAAGCACAATATTCATGCTTCAAAGAAGCAATCAGACTCCAAGACTATTAGGTAATACTCATGCAGCGGTTTGGGTTCTAGGGTAACCTACCACCCTTAAATCAGTTTCCAACCGCTTACCTTTCGCTATATAGACAAATTTATATATAATATACAAAGAAAGGGCAGAAAAGTGTACACAACATTCAGTGCAAACAGAAAAACTAATTTCCTCTTTAATTTCACAATATACAAAAAAAGCTTTGAGAGTCATTTCTAGGAGCACACTGGAAAATAACTTTCAACTTTAGATCTAGAATTTTAAGCATAATAAATTAGTATATGCTAAAATCTGACAAGTTCACAAAAAAAAATCACAGCATAGCTCTCAATCAAATTAAAGAAAATGTAAAAGCACAAATTTACCAGTAACAGCGTACAAAGCACATAGTTGATAAAAGTCAAGTGAGCGATCCTGTAGTGACAAAAAAATTGTAAGATTATCAAGCATAGAAAATTCTTCAACCAATTCAATATTAATAATAAGAGATGTAGACTAATGATTAATAATCAGAATAAGCATATAAAACTATCAAATCTCCTTCATATTTGATATGATTAACCGTATAACATTTTAAGTTCATAGTTAAAAATAAAATCTATATCCTTGGATCCTGTGAATGGTTAGAAATTTTGTCAAAATGAATAAAAATAAATAATATATAAGTAAAAATACTCATAAATTTATTGTATCTTTTGATTTTGGATAGGACGTAGTAATTCGGTCTATTGATGACTTATAGGAAAAATGAAATTTTATTTGATTTATTTGTCATTTCAAATAGGAAGAGTGGAAAGTAAAATGGAAACGAGACCAACTCCCCCTCCCCCTATTTTCCCTCTTCTATTTAATTCCATAAAAATGAGAAAATCATCCTTTCAAGAAAGAAAAGGTGAAATTTTACAAATAAAGCAACAGTTGATTGTTATGGAGCTGGCAGTTTTAGAAGGATAGTTGTTTAGGATAGAACACTGTATATTTCTGTGTAGGTGTGCTTAAAATTGCTCTTTTTCTATTCTGTCATGTCAAGACAAAGGCAGAGGACCATTTTCTTGAAGATTTCTTGGTCAGGTTGCATCAGGACATTTGGAGCCTAAACTGTCCCCGCGACCCTAAAGACCTGATGCAATCAATGGAGGTAGTCCGCAACATTGAAGAAGCCATGAAACAAGTTTGAATTCTCTTTCACGGAGACAGAATACGAGTTTATGTTTCAGGTATCAAAGGGGCAACAAAGTTGTATTTAAAGTAAGGGCATTTGGTGGCAGCAATAATACCCGTGCGTCCACTAGTGGGACTGGAAATCTACAAGGAGAGACCAAGATGTCTTTTACATCATTTGCGGCCAAACCTGGTTCTAAGGGACTCAAAACAACAAAGGAACTTACACCCTTCCCTATGTTGAGTATGTTATATAAAGGATGAGGGGGAACGTTGTTATCACAGTGGATTAGCCTTTGGGATAGAGCATCATTGTCCAGAGAAAATTATAAGTGGTAATCTAGGTTGATGATCAGCGTGTTATTGAAGATAGGGAAATTATAGGATTAGAGAAGGAGGAAGAAAGTTAGGAAATTTTGGATGCCAAATACCGGTGAATGGGTCTGTTTGTGTGTTCTGCAGCAGGGCTAACCGAGCCTCAAACCATGGCGCTTACAGGTGAACGATTAAGAGGCGATGATCTTGATTGAAAGTACAGGAGCCACCACTTTTATCCAGTAAATTGGTACAAAAATTTGCCCTCGGTGTAGATTCCACAAACCCTATCATCTAAGACTAGGAGAAGGTAATCGCAAGTCCACTGAAGGATGCTACAATAACTTAAAAACGCAGTTGGGAGCTTATGCTCTGGTAGGAGATTTTTCCTTTTTCTTTTTCTTTTTCAGTTGAGGAGTAGATTTAATTTTGGGAGTTGTGTGGCTGGTAATCTTGGGGAAATTAAGATGAATTGGAGGACCCTAAGTATGTCATTTGTCCATCAAGGCAAGAATCTTTTAGTTCAGGGAGATCCCAACTTGTCTAAGGTAGTAATTACTTTGAGGACACTGCAGAAACTATCTAATGAAGAAGTTGAGATGATGACCATGCTGTAGGAAATTGAAAGATATTACGTGGGACTCAGTGATTTAACAACTAACCAAGAAAGCCAATTGCGGAAAGTGCTAACAGAGTTCGCTACAGTTTTTCAGGAACCTAAGGGTTTACCACAATCCAAAGAGGTTGATGACAAGATTCCAATTAAATTTGGCGTAAATCCCATTAATGTGAGATATCTTCTTCAGGAATTATCAGGTCAAGTAGCCCTTATTCCAACAATTATGCACGTTAGGACAGCTGAGTAAGATAACTCAACAAAAGGAAAAAAAAGTGTATCCTTGTATTGTTTGTGATGGTGAGTAGGCAATAATACACTTTCAATAAAATTACCACTATGTTTAAGAACGCACCAGGTGATGTATAGGAACAGTAGTCAATGTTCCAAATCTGCCATTAATGCGCCCAACTATTTCATGAACCTGACTTGTAAGCTTTTGATCTAAAAATAGGTAAGAAAAAAAAAAATTGATCAGTCATGATTCCAAAGCCAAAAATAAGGCTCCATAATCGAAAATGTATAGAAGAATTAGTAAATGTGTTTGGCATGCCAATGTGTATGTTCCCACAACCAAGCATTTCAAACAAATTCAATGAGGAAAGAGACCAGTAAAACTCAGTATCCCAGGCATGAACATTAAGAATGAAGTGTAAAGTGAATGTGGCATAGTAATAGTGCTACGAACATAATAGAGTGATTATGAACTTAGTATTCGAGAAAATATTTTTTTCATTGTGAAAGATTAATACATATAAAACAGAGACAACTGCAGAATCTACTCTAATGTATAGATCTCTGAGATGATTTCCATTAATGTTAGCACCTTAAAGTACAAAACAAATTATTTTTGTCCATCATAAGTGTCAGAATCCCACTATATATGTTATTTCTTTTTATAGTTAGAATCAAAATCCCATAATTAGGAGATTTGATTAGCTGTATCTTTCTGTATTTATGAATAGGAATCATTGACACTTAATTATAGGAATTTATTTAGGAGTTTCCTTTTCTAGATTACCTTGTATTCTATTTAAGAGCACATGCTCTTCTATCAATAATAAGAGAAAGAGAGGAAAAATCATCTTTTGACATGGTATCACAGCTCTAAAATCCGTAGGAGCCTGTGTAAATTCGTGGCCTGCATTGCCACACATTTTTTTTCTTCCGCTGTGCGGCCTACATTGCCGTTTTTTTCTTCCCCTTCCTTTGACGGCTTATATTGCCTATCCTTTGTCCTAAAACATCCTCCACACCTTTGAATCTCACCCAACAAACCTGAG
>Ga0209489_105699_pt1 | contig 21196 bp, 8 predicted proteins | sample SiratrowhiteBW_FD_187527 | JGI IMG/M metagenome (GOLD analysis project Ga0209489, IMG submission 187527) | Root nodule microbial communities of legume samples collected from California, USA - Siratro white BW (SPAdes) (version 2) | ecosystem: Host-associated > Plants > Roots > Nodule | place: USA...
AAAAAAAAAAAAAAAAAAAAAAACTCCCCCTTTGGTATTTGAATAAAAGATCTGAAGAATATTAATTTAAAGAATACACTACAAAACTCTGTTACTGCATAAGAGAAAAATAAATATTAAACATTAAAGTTACCTTAATATTTTAGTTCTTTCAAGTCAAAATTTATTTAGTCAATAAAGATTGCAAGTTTCCAGAATGTGGAATTACGTGCTGTCAAAATAACTTGACAAAATGATTAATGGTTTGCATATTAAACCGGAAAAACAAAGAGCGCGAAATAAAGAAGCAACTAAACGTACGTAAACTGCTATGGAATAAAGTCGATGATCAGAAGAATACTTTGAGAAAGAAATAATAATATTGAGAAAATAAACATATATAAAACGTATATAGAGCTTGAATCAGTACATGAGCTTATTTAGAATCTACATGTTGGTGCTCATAATGATAAAGAACGAATAGCTGTCATAACATGAAAATCTTAAGGATATTATTTAAGCCATTTAAGTTCAATTCAGAAGGTGAAACAAGGCAGATAACCATTTATAAATTGATAGATGGGGAGATTGAAAATATTATAGAAAGTGAAAAAGTAAAAATAGTTCAAGGTAATGAAAGATGAAATCTAAACTTAATATGATAATCAATTTTTTTTTTTTTAATTTGGTGAAGTTGCTTAAGACTAAGAAGATACATGATAAAAGCTATATCTATAAGGTGAAATAAGGTAACTTAATATCTTCAATGTACAAAGATAGATTAACAGGAAAAATGACTTTAGTTAAAGAAAAAGTGTTACTTTTTATTAGATTTTCTCACCTCCAGTAAAGATATCATCCATTAAAATTGTGTTAAGTTTAGTTATTATTCTTAATTTAGAGGTAGATGATATAAATGTGAAGATTTTTTTTTTTTAATAGTGAATTGGAAGGAGAAATATAAAAAGAAAACAAGGACAATAAAAGTTACGTGTATAAGTTAAGAAAAAAACTATACAAAGTTAAAACAAGTGAACAACATTATAAAATACTATTGTTAATCACTATATCTTTGTTAAAAAGATTTTTTTTATGATAAAGTTATTATTGTATTTGTGTATGTGGATGACATGTAGGAAATAATATTTTTAGGATTGATAAACTGAAAAAATAATTTGGCAAAACATATCTCGAAGGACACAATAGCCATTAAATAAATTATTGGTGTAAGAATGATGCATATAAAAAGGATAATAAGTTTTGGTTGTTCATTGACATTATATTAAAAGATTGTGGTAGAGATTTCAAATACAAAACATGTGACTAGAACTTTGCTTAGAACTCATCTTAAATTAAGTTCTAAGCAAAACCCATAAAATCTAAACTAAGAATTAAATATGAAAAGAATTATTTATACATGTACAACTGAAAGTCTAATATATGCAATCGTTGGCACAAAACTAAATATATCACATGTTGGTGGTACAGTAATAGATTTACGTTCAAATCAAGTAAAAAAGAATTGAAGCGTCATGAGATAGATTTAGAAATTGTAATGCTAACATGAATTTTTTTTTTTTTTTTGTGTTAACAAGTCTACTTTAGTAAGGTGCTCACATATTGATTTTAGAAAGTTAAATTATTTGATTAATTTACAACAAACTATGATTTACCTGTCTTTGTCAAAGTACGTATTGTCCGGGGCAAAATTTATTATTATTATTATTAAAGCATGAAAGGATTTATCGTATATTAAAAGATTCTTGTAAGAATTTTATTTTGTTCAAGAAAATATATATTATTTATAGATAGTCAAAGTGTTTTTCATATTGATAAAAATTTAATTTTACACTCAAATATCTAAACATATTAATGTGAGATATTATTTAATAGAAAAATATTTTGAATATTAAGTTTATACGAAGTTATAAATGATTAGGATCGATGATAATGAAGTTAATGTGATGACTAAAATATTAAAAAGAAAATTTGAAATTGTTGTTTGATAATTGATTTTGTAATCACTTTTATAAGGAGATTTTTTTTTAAAAAAATTATTTTATTTTATATATAAAGAAAGCAAGACAAAATATTTAAACTCAATTATATAACTTATGTTAAGCAAAGAGTGTTCAAATTGAAATTATTTTCGAGATACTTGATATTGAAAACAATAGAATAAATAGTGAGAAAAACTATGATTTTTATATATTCACAAAATATAGGTTTCAAATTACAATTAAAAATTTATTTACTGTAAGATTTATATGATTTCTAGACATTAGATTCATAAAAAAATTATTTTTAGGAATTTGACTGGCAATTAAAAGTCTATAGATAGGAAAGCAACAATAACTTTAGTTTGAGTTAGTTTTTTTTTGTTAATATTTTTGTTTGATTTTCTTGGGATGATCAGTTTATATATTTATTAGAAAGCGTAATTGATGATGGAATTTGCTTCCTTTTATTTAAATAACTTTACTTTCACAAACTTTGTCTTTTTTAACTTTGTCAGTATTCTACTTTTATAAGTAATCATTACATTTCTGACCAGTTCGGAAAATTTTATTTTATATATATTCTTCATTTTATTATGGTACAGCTTTGATCTTAGAAAGCCTATAAAACATCTTAAATTAACTAAATAACATAATAACTATGCTTAAAAAATTATAAATTACCCCGTTTGAAATACTATTAAATTAAAAATGTTGGAAAACATTTGAAAGTTCTAGTTCATAATCTGCCTTGATCATTTTGGATTGTTTTGATTTGTTTGGTAATAAAAGAATGATTAGTTGGAGGAGACCATACTCTTTCTGATTGTCACTGTGTGTTAAAGGAGTGAAAATAAAGTAATAGAACTTCCATGCTCTTTTTGGCTGCCTCTTCTTTCTGCTCTTTCATATCGGTTTGATGCCATTCTTATCAATTCCAACCTCTGCATTTTCACGCTACTACTTCACTTTCTACTATGCTGATAATACTATTAGCTCACAACACACTACTTTTACACCATGTTTAACTGCAATTTTTTCATAATTTCGTATCAGCAAAAATATTATTTTATTATAAATACAATTTTTTTTATATAAAGTCAACTCCGGTACAGAGTGTTGTTTTCTCATACATGATAAATAGAAATTCCTGTAAAGAAAAATTGCTATTGAGAAGGACTTTCTGAGACCCAATTTGAATGATTTGTTTGACGTAGCAATTACTTCTCTTGAAAAAAAAAAAAAAAAAGAGGACACAAATAGTATATGAAATATCAAAATATTCTACTTTTTCACATTTGGGGTCTCTATTATGTAAGGGCCGAAGAATCATCCGTCCAATACTAATAGAACATTAGTAAATATACTCAAATATGATATTATTCTTTTTTCCTGAACACAGTTGTTTAATCGTCTTAACAGCAATTTGAAATATATGTAAGAGATCAAGATCGGATTATTTAATTTTTTTTAAATAACATGAAAATTCTTGAAGAAAATGTACATTTTCTTAATTCATATTCACGTAATTTCAACAACTGAAAACGTGTCTTTTTCTCTAAAAACCAAAACTTCAAATTTGACCACTAAAAACTAACAAAAGAAGATCATGACTTACAAGTAATCGAGAAGATCTTTCTTGACTTGTACAATAATAGAGTTCAAATGAGTTTGGTATCTCGATTAATACATTAATTGAGTTGTTTATATTAAGAAATGTCTTAAATATTATTAGAAAATAAAAAAGAAGATCCAGAGTAGATTTTGTCTTAAAAGATATTTAAAAAAATTCATTCATCTTAATAAAATTATTTTTTAAATATTCAATATTGAGTCAAAGTCTTACATTGAATAGAAATAAGAAAATTAAAAAACACATAAGAAATAAAATTTACAAAATTAATGCTTTAAAATTTTGGATTAAAGCTGATGTCATTTTTTTATATAAGTTTAACTCTTGTCTCTTTCTAATTTGATCTTCTTAGTATTTCTTCCCTTAAACTTTCCCAACATTTATAAGATCTATTTTGAAAAATAGTAAAATAAAAAGTTTAGGAGGGAAGCGGGAAAGACTTTTATTGCTATTTTATCTTTTCACAAATCTACAATTAATGTGTGGTTTTAATTTATTTTATTTTTGATTATTATGTTGTATTGGGCAAAATTCAGGACCATATCATCTCACATGAGAACGAGAACATATCATTTTATAACGATATGTTCACACGATCTGGTACGAGATCAAACACGTCCTGAAGTCAATTTCAAACAAATCAAATTTGAAAACATCATCGTCACATTAAATAGCTTGTCATTCTAATAGTACTGATTCAAATTTCTAAAAATATCTTATCATACTATGATAATAATGATTCAAATATCATCTCATTCTGATAATAATAATTAAAATCTCTACAAATACCTGTCATCTTGACAATAATGATTTAAGTCTCAATAGAGTCATCTCACATGAAATCTCTTTTTATAAATAAGATATTTAGCTCAAGAAAAAAGATACTTTATTTCATATCAATTAATCACTAACACTTAGAATGCTTACTTTGACATTAAAAATTCTTTTACAAACACACTTTTTACATGTGGGTTGAAAAAACATAAAGTATCATTAATAAAACAATCAATAATTATTCAATACTGAGATCACTACAACACCTCTAAACTAAAAGGGAAAGATCATTTTTTTAAATTATGAAAAAATAGAAGAAAAGTGTGAACGACTTTCATTACTACTTTACCTTTTCACAACTATATAAATAATGTGTGGTTTTAGTTTTTCTTCACTTCAATTTAGCTTCTATTTTTTTCATTATTATGATGAAGTCCTTTAATCAGTCTTTGTTTCCGTAAATCTCAAATTTTTTTACTTAAAATTATTAAGAATTCGGATGTTTTAGAAAATTTGATTAAATTTAGAGGATTTTCTGTAATTTGTGAAATTAAAGTAATTAGACATTGGTTTTTTTAAGAACGTTTTTTCAATCATATTTTAATATGTGAGTTTATGTGAGCAGAAAAAAGTTGGCAAAATAAATAAGTTCACATGAACATACCCCTTAGAAAAGTCAATTGCTAAATGTATCTCAACTTAAACGTATTTTTCTTTATTTTTTAACAATTTTATGTAAATATTTAGTCATCGTTATTAAGTTATGTGGTTTGTGCTATTAACTTTAACATGCAAACTTTTTTTTGGCTTTATATTCCAAAACAATATTTAATTTTTAAAATAAATTAGTTTAAAGTAGTTTAGCTCATGCTACGTCCTCTCTTGTATGAAAATGCTATCAACTTATCAATATACGACTATTTCTTTAATTGACATTTCTTCTTGTATCCTTATAATTTTCAACTCAATAATTTTAAAAATTCCAAATTTATCTTCTAGCTTAAGATCTTCAGTTTAATTTTGGATTATATAATATAAAGGTATTTTAAATTATATAATCTCAAACAATAATTATCAATATTTTTGTATTATAAAATGTACAATTTGTAATATAGTCACTGAATTATATATTTTAAAATACAAAATTTGTATTATAAATTATACATTATAGAATAAAAAATAAAAAAAAGGCATTTTAGAATTGAGATCCCTTTGATAAGTTGGATAATCAAGTGAATGGAGTAGGCTAGTAGCACGTATAAGAAACAACTCATATGTTACTAGCCAATCCTTTCAAAAAGTGATTTAAGGAAATAAATGCACCACAATGGATCCAATGGTATTGTGGAAAATAAATGCATCGTACAATTTTAGGATCAGATGATATTATGGAATATATTGTGAGAAAGAAAGTGTGGTCCATATTGCCTCAATTATGGAATGCATTCTTTATCGGTATTTCGGAATATATAATCTAAAATATAATAATTTAAATTATATTTGAAATACAAAAATAGTGATATTTATTTGTTTATATTGTATAATTCCTCAATTCATAACTAAAACTGAAAATTCTAAATCAAAAGGTAAATTTGGAATTTTGAAAGAAAGAAAAACTCTTTCTTCACCTTTTTATTTTCTTCTTTCATCCTTATAATATAAAAAACAATAAATATTTCTTTGTCATAATACATGTAAAATATATTTTATATTACATAATCTAAAATATTAAAACTATATATCACATAATTAAAATATGGTTTAAAATTACATAATCTAAAATAAAGTCACACAATCTAAAATATAATTCTAAATTACATAATTTAAAATAAAATTATATAAGCCATTATGTAATTCAAAATATAGTCGTCTAAAATTATGAAATTACATTGTTATAACATCGACACTGTGGTGACTTTCATAGGGTAGGGTGGGGAAAAAAATTAGGGTTTGCAGAGAGAAAAACTGTACTGGTTAAGATGTCCTTAACCGAAATTGGGCCGAACACGCAAACATAAACTGACAAATAGAGAAACGTTGGTGGCGATGTAATGACCGAGAGGCCAACACCAACGAGGAAGAGAAAAATGGGAGACAAAGAGGATACAGCTCCTAAGAAACCTGCGGGAAAATGGCCTCTCATCAAACCCAAAAAGCATCTTCAGATTACCCGACTCCGAGATTTCGATCTCTTCACGGTTACAATTCCATCTTGTTTCCCTGTTCAATTACTTCTTTTTTTGTGGTCTAATTCGATACGGGATTCTGATTGCTTTCCCATACATTGATATTTTTTATACTTGCTTCAGATTCAGTTGAAACTTTAATCTTTCAAAGAAAATTAAACAGTTCCACAGTGCCTGCTAAATGTATCCATGTGCTTATTGTTGTCTAAATAATTCTTATTTTATTGGGTTTAGGTCCAGAATTTTTTCTCCTCTGCTGAATCGAAGGCATTCGTTAAAAATGCTGAGTCAATTGGTTTTGCTCATCAAGGGAGTCTAGGTCCTACTTACGGTGAAGCTTACAGAGATAATGATAGAATCTCGGTGGATGATCCTGTCCTTGCAGATACTATTTGGGAGTCTGGACTTAGCAAACTATTCTCTGATATAAAAATTCGCGGAAAGGTTGCTGTAGGCTTGAATCCAAATATTAGATTCTATAGGTTGGTTTTTTTTTCTGTGGCAAAAGTTTCTTGTGGATTAAGTTAGTAAAATTACTCAGTTTGCTAAAGTTCTTCTTGGTCAATTGTATTTTCATTTAGGATTACGTTTATTTGAGCACCAAAAAAAGAAAAATAAAAATTGATACTACATTTGACACCATGCACAATTATCTCTATCCTGCTATTGCTCTTTACCTTTATCATCGTATACACACCTTGAAAACACCTCCCAAAATCTGCATTGGTGTTGGAACGTTTTCCTTTCAATTTTACTGTCCTAGAATTGGACCACAGGCTTCTTTAAGTTTGGTTACGAGAAAAATGTTGACAATTTAAATGCATCACCTTCACTAATGATCTTGGACTTCTGCACTTCAGGTACAAGGTTGGTCAGCGGTTTGGACGGCATATTGACGAAAGTGTTAATCTTGGAGATGGAAAACGCACTTATTATACTCTTCTAGTGTATTTGAGCGGTGGGCCTGGTGAACTTAAGTCAAAGCCCAAAAACGATTCCAGCAATTCCTTAGTTTCATCTGTTGATCCTTTAGTTGGAGGAGAAACAGTCTTTTATGGTCCAAGAAATAAGATTGTGGCTGAGGTAAATTATTGATTTTCTTTTAGTGAAATATGGTTTAGTATGTAATAGTACCTTTGTGCTTCAATTGAGTTTGAATTTATGCTTTATGCAAAATTTGGAATATGATATATGCTTTGGGTGATATAATACAATGTTAGTTTCACAGGTGGCTCCTACTGAAGGGACTGCCCTTCTTCACCTTCACGGAGATAAATGTTTATTGCATGAAGCCAGAAATGTTACCAAGGGTGTCAAGTATGTGTTTCGTTCAGATGTGGTATTTGCTTGAAGAATGGTTCATGATTTGTACCAAATAATCTGGTATATTCGTCTCCTGAAGGCTTTTTTTGGTCAGCCTATTGTTCAAAATATTGTTGTGTTAACTTGATTTTCAATGTCGGTAATATGTTCAGTATGAAAATTTGTGCAATAGATAATTTACCTTTACGTCTAAGCAGAATAGGGAAGTTATTTTGAAAAACTCATATGGTCGTCAAAATCAGGTTAATTAAACCAATTATGGAGCTACCTACTCAGAACATTAAGGGCAGCCTAGTACTGTAATATAAAGTTTGACTTACGAATAATATTTCTGGATACTTCCATTTCAGGGAGAAGTATTGTCTTCTGTGTGCACTGAAGAATTATGACGATTTTTCTTAATTTCAGTATATCTATTTGCAGTATAATGTCTGTGGCATCTGTTTAACCATCAAAACACAGTTTCTTTAATGGGCATGGATGAAAAGTTCGATGACTTTCTATGAGATGTTTAGGTGAAATTTGAAAAACTCGTATATCTCTATTTGCCATGTGTTCTCTTTAGTATAGCACGCTTTTATGTTATTTACATATCATGAACAGCATATTTTTCCAATGAAAATCCTTTACAAGTTTAGACCGTAGCAAATATTTTTTAATCAGACTTTTCTAGCGTAGGACATCAGTAAACTGAGCCCGAACTAGTATTTTCGCACAATGATAATTGCTGTTTGAAATTCACATATTGTGTGCCTGTTGCATATCCTTCTAGTTTCGGGGCTAAAAGTCTGTACATTGTTGGTCTTAAAGTTTTCATGGAATGAAAGAGATTTGGTATCCGTCAAATTGGGATGAAAAGCTCAGTTACAAACCCTCAGCATGAAATAAGTATTATGAGTTGAATGCCAGCGTAATTATTAAAAGAATATCGTATAACCTTGTACTTGTGTATGCAAATGAAAATTTTTCTCTTGTCATTCGAGAAATAAAGTATACAAGCACAAACGATTTTATTTCAACATTCGTGACAAGATCTTTGTGATGATGCTGTAAAATGTTATTAACTAAAGCCGTGGCAAAGAAAACAAGAATCAGGAGAAATTGGTCTCTGTTCACTGTCTCTCTCAATTTGCCATCCTGCAATTGAGTCTTACTTCTCCATTTGTAGAGCCTCTTAGATTTCCAAGTTTCAACATTGAAGCTGCGAACTCTTTGAAGAACAAGCCCTGGTCTTTCGCAAATGCTTCAACAATCCATTTAGTCCTGTGATCGCCAACAAGTGATTCATCCGAAGAAAACACACCCTTTCCAGCCAACAGTTGTTTGTAATAGTCATTGTCAAACACTGATGCTGTTGAGTCCAGGAACTGTCCTGCATTGTGGTTGTGGTTTGGTTTTGAACATTTCTTTCTCAGGTCTAAAACAAACTCAGCGTTCATACTTGGATCTGAGTCATGCAATGAACTAAAATTACGAAGACGTGCCTCAAAGGAAGAACAGTGTGAAAAGCCCAAAGTGTGACCTCCCGATAAAGTTGCCAAGTCTTTAACTGTCAAACCTCTCTTAGCAAAGCTCTGAATTAGCTGGCTCACATTGAAGGTTGGAGCAGTAAGTTGGTGGTATCAGATGCCTTTGATACTCTTCCATCTTTCCTTCCTTTTAGTACATTCCAATACGGGCCACCAGACTGTTATTGTAAATAAGAAATGTTGTCATTGTACTAAATAACTTCCTTTTACTTACCTCATGATATACTAATGCTTCATGGTGGGGATCATTATGGAATGTAGAGACCAATAATAATATCCAACATACTAAATATCCTGAATAATAATTTATATGCTATTCAAGATTCTCAGGAATAAATTATCAGAGTGTGGTTATAAATTGTAATTATTTATGTAGAATGTATTTGGGCATTATCTAAACCTATTATGTGATTTGGATTCTTTTAATGGAATATTTTGAGATGATCAAATGTGTCTACTAAAGAGTACCAAAAATATAGCAAGTCTAAGGTAGTTTGGAGACTTAGATATTACCATGGCTACCACATCTCTAGCTGAAATGGCAATTATATCAGCACAAGAAACAGTGCGTGGGCAAGCCAATTCAAGCTTTGCTTTGGCTTCATCAATCACATAGAACGACCGAACTGAGATATTAGGAGGGCCGTCTTTCTCTGCTTGGTTAATAGCTGTTGAGTCCATCAATATTGATGCATCACACCCCTATGATTGAACATCAATCAAAACGCACACTAGCACACATTAGCCACTTTTTATCATTCATCAGTGTGAATACTGTGAGCACGTGCATGTGCGTGTGTTTTTTTTTTTTTTTTTTCAGTGAAAGATCATACCCTTATGAAACAGTCATGGAAGAACATTCTTAAGATACGAGCTGGAACTTTTGGATCATGTTTAGAAGCTTTGAGAACAGTCTCCGATATTATTTTTTCCAATTGTGGGCAGGTTTGGTCGTAGTAATGAGCATGAAGTTCAGCTTTGGATACTGAAAATATTGTCAAGAGGAGGAAAATTATTGGAAAGATGTTTTCTGCTGGCAGAGGGGCCATATCATAAATCAGAATTTTTGTATTTTGAAAATGAGGCTTGGATGAGAACTTCATGAAAGAAACATTGCGACATTGCGATATATACATATATCATAGGAGTGTACGATTTAGCAAAAACATGCTTAAGTTTGATTCACTGTACTTCAAACGTTATAATATTGACCTAGAAGTACAGATTTTGACCTCTCTTATGTTCCTGCTATATCAAACAACCTACACACACCTTCTGTTACTAACAGAAGTACAAACAGAAGGTTTCTATCGTACTTAATTGTTTATTTTTTGAGCAACGTCTTGAGGCGGTTTTTGAGGTTTCTTTCCAATAAGCTTTTCCTCAAACATCCTGGCAGGTAACATGTTACTTCGTAAGTTGTTCTGTTGGTTTATGCTTCTCAGGTTAGTTTGGTAATGTTGTAAAGTTTGAGAGGAGAGCGAGATTCTGCAGTAACAAATTGCCCGCATTGTGGCGAAGTTTCCATTTATAATTACTACTTTGGGACACCGTAAAGTATTTTTTAAAGTTACTGTATTTTTTTAAATTTCTATTTAATTGTTTTTAAAGGTTCAAATAATATTAATTATTTTATTTTTATTTAATTTTTAATTAGTTAATATATGCATTTATTATACTGTAGAAATAAATAAATGAAAATTTTAGAAATATTTTATTAGAATTAAGAAACAAAATAAAAGTTTTAAATAACATTTGAAAAGAAACATAGAAAGTACTTAGGAAATTCAATAAAATATTTCTTCAAAAAAGAATTAAATAAGGAATTAAGGGAATAGACAAAGAATGTTATTAAAAAAAAAAGAATAAAAAGGAATGTTGTTCAAACTTCAAACATTCATTTTATTTTTCTGGTTATCCATGTTATAATGTCACGTCTGTTATGGAACCAGCCAGGCAAATAACCAGTACAGGTAGCTTTTTATGTAATTATTAAGCTTGCAAACTGATGAGACAGGTTAAAGTTAAATAATCAGTCTGGAGTGATTTTTGTGTCTCAACAGGTTTTCAGAAAATATCTGATACTGCATAATTGCCTTACTAGATTTTGATACCTATTGAAAAGAATGCTTAAAGTAACAACAACCACACCCACAAGTACAACTGGTTTGACCGTTCAGTCATTTGTAGAACAACTGATTTAATGAGCCGATAAAGTTGAGTCATAATAAGTTTAGTAACACTCATTCAAACAATGAAGATATTAAGAAGAGTTATAATAAAATTAGTGATTTTGAAATCAATAATTTAAAAAAATTATTTAATGTTTTATTTGGATGAATAAATTAATTCTGACATATTGAATTTCAGAAAATTTAAGGGAGTAAATTTTCTTACGTGGACTAAGTGTGAATTGATTTGAGAGGATTTACTGTTTAAGAGGATAAATTTGGGGATGAAGGCTGTTTGGTTGACCTAATTTGAGAGGATGGATGAAAAAGAATTTGCTGTGATGACATCTTCGTGAAACTTGAAATTACAAAATAGTCCTCACAAATGAAGTAGAAATTACGAAATATATATAACATTTAATGATAATCATATATATGTGTTAATAAGAATATTTAATTTTGAATAATTATTTTTAATTAAATGTTATCTATTAATATTTTTTATTTTAAATTTGAGTACACCTCTCATTTGTTTTAGTCAATTTAAGTAAACTGTTTATATATTTTTTATTATAACTTATTAATATTTTTATAGAAATAAAATAAGAATTCAAAAAATTCGTATTTAATCTCTTAAAAATATAATAAAAGATATTTAACTTTTTAAGTAAGAGAATTAATAATAAAGTAAATTTAAAAAATATTACAAACTATTTTTATTTAGACTAATCATTTTAAAAGTTTCAATTTAAGTAAAATGTAAAAATAATTTATACTTACAAAAACAACAGTAAATTTTAATTAAAAAAAGTAGTTTAGATTGTAGGAATTTTTTTTTACAGATTTTAGTTAATTATGATTTAGACTAAATTGTATATTTTAATAGAATAATAAATTTGTGATTTTATTGCATTATTTAGGATTTATGTTTAATTTTAAATAATTTAGAAGATATGTTTTAAATAATTTTAGTAATGTTTTTTATATTAAAATCAATTTAATCCAATTCATTTTAATTTTTTACCATATTATTTCACAAGGGTTAATTAGTAATTTCAGAAATATATTAATTAAAAAAATAAAAAGAAATCTATAACATCTATCAAATCATTCTCAAACTTTCATAATCAATCTCCTCAAATCCCTTCAAATCTTACCATCCATCCATTAATCCAAACAACCATTTCATCCTCACACAATCCCTTCAAATCTATCTTCTCAAATCCACTCTCCCAACCAAACAAAGCCTAAAAGATAAATAGTAAAATTTGAGTAAAAAATTTACAAATGACACAATGGATTAACATAATTAATTAATATAATCGATTATGATAAACTGATTATATGTACATATATTTTTACGTATTAGATTTTTTACGTATTAGTTCTGTGTACCAACATCGCATCAAACATTCAAAAATGAGTGATACTTATTAAGTTTGTTATGATTAATAAAATCAGTACAAATAACCAGTCAACTATGTCATCACTATATGAAAAATTCAATGGATCAAATACATCCTAGATAACCTACATATATGAAGCATTGTTCCAGCTTTTCTGTACTTTGAAAACCGATCAACTCGCCACATTGCACAAAATTCTAGTTTTCATGAGTGCACAAAGCAAATCAAGATCGATTGTCATGTTATGTGAGAGAAGATTCAAGCAGAACTTCTCCATCTACTATTATAGACAAAACTTCAATACTATTATAAACAAGCTTGGAATGATTAATATACACCATCCAGCTTAAAAGGAGGGTATTAAGTTTGTTATTATTAGTAAAACTAGTGCACTTAACTAACTCACAGCAGAAGACCCTTCTAAAACAAGGGTTTTCACAATTGTAAAGATGTATCACAAAAATAAAATATAGGAGTTTAAAGTTGAAGTTTTTCCTCTTTTTTCTCTCTTCAGTGTTGTTTCTTGCTTCTGTTTTCAGACTTGACTCCATTTATTGATCTTCCTACCAATGTATTTTCATCTTCTTCCCAAACACTCATTTTTTGCTATGATAGAGAAAGACATAACTTTGTGAAAATCTTAGGTTTCTCATTGTCTTTTCGTATTTTGAAATCCTAGTAGAAAGCACGAAATAATTTTGTAAATGAGTAAAAGAATAAAACAAGCATTTTCGAAGACTCTTGGATAAGTTAAAGTATAAAATTTACACAGTAGAATAAGATGACATTTTTTTAACTTTCTTAAATGGGCTGAACTCTTATTAATACTTATATAAAAACACAAATGGTGATGTGACTTTAGTTCCTCTTCTCTCCATGAGAAACTTGCATTGATCCATTTGTGCAAATCATCACTAACAAATCTTCAAATCTTCATGGATCACCTCATCCAAATATAATAAATCTCTCTAAATCAATCATCTAAATATAACAAATCTCCCTAAATCAATCGTCTTTTACAATAGAACGACATTTTAAGAAATGGATAGAATTTTGAGTAATAAGAAAATAAACTTATTATTTTTAAAATAAACAAATTAATCAAACACATAAAAATAACAAATATTTTAACAAAAGGCACTTTTTAAATAAAACTTAAACAAACAGGTCCATATGGTCGTAACAAAACAAGTTATGTTATATCATTATACAGTGAATGTTTGAAAAGAAAATATTAAATAAAAAGCCAAATTGATTTAAATATTTTGGAAACTTAAAGTTGCTTAATGTTTTTTCTTTATATAAGATGTTTGAAAAAAAAAATGTTGTCTTAAAATTAGAATTATATCCACAATATGCAAATGTTAAGGTAAACAATAATTTATTTTCCTGAAATATATTTTAATTACGTGTCTATATTTTAAAATATTACATTTTATTTTAAGAGATCCAATGTGTTAAAGCATTACCTTTAATATTTTTCTTACAACCACATAATTTGTTTTGGACAGTTACTTGACACATTCTTGCACTAAATAAATTTTACTATTCTAATAATATTTTTATTATTTTTATTTTAAAATTTATTTATTAAATAATTTGTTCTCTCTTTCACACCCATATCTTTCTCATTAAAAAGATCTTTTATTAATTTTTTTTCATAAATAATCTTTTATTAATAGTTTTTTATTAACAAACTTTTTTGATAAATAATTTTTATATAATTAAAAATAATGTGTTTCAACTGAATTTTTAAAATTAATTATATTATTATTTGATTTTAAACTGTAAATATAATAATAGTAAAGTATCTAATTTAATAAAGTAATAAAAATAAAATAATATAATTGATTAAAAAAACAAAACTCTATATTATAATATGAGAGAGAAAAAAAATATTCAATATTTAAATTTAAAAATAAAAAAAAATATTTTTAATATATTACATATTTACTTAATACAGGAAGTAATTTGTATCCTACGGGAAAAATTACTTTGTTTTGAAGTTACATTAGGAACGTCACTTGAAACCGTATTGTGTGAGCGTTTGCCACGTTACATTGTGTATAAATAGCACACGTTACATCAAAGGAAAATAAGTAAGGCCGATACTGCAGACGTGTTTGGATGAATGATTTAATAAAGTACTTACACAATAATTCCTCTATTTGATAACTTTTTTTCTTTTAATACTGAAATGAGGATAAATTTCTGAGAGCCAAATTTTCAATTTAATAAATTCAACCACACGAATGTCAAGTGTAATTAAATTTTATTTTTAGGCAGTACATTAAACTTAATTCAATAATATTTTTTAATGATGTAATTTAAGTGCTATAATTAAAAAAACGAACTTAATTTTTCAAAACGTCCGAAAGAATTGCTTAGTCAATTGAGCTTTAATAGTTGAACTGATTTTTTTTATTCTTATCCAAGTTGTGTTTGGCGTGTTTTAGTTAAGGAGAAGGTATTAGAGCATAAACAATTGTCAAGGTCCATTTAGTTGACTAAGTCTATCAAAATAGACTCGTTAACTGAACTTAGGCACTACCAAAGTCATGAACTGGTAAGGCATCTCGCATAGCATCAGTTGAGTGAACACGCGTCCACGTGTGGACCAGCCACGTACAGTCCCTACAGCCGACACGTGTAGAGAGGGCCAGCCTGGTTCCAACAAGCAGCGGGTCCCACAAAATCATAGGGACACGTGCCTAAACCCAGGAATCACATGCCCAAATATCGTGGCCTAACTTCAACCACTCAACACGCTCCACGGACACCCCCTCTCTTTCCCACCAACCTTTTGGGCAATGGGCCCCACACATAACACGTGCACAACCTCACGTGAGATCACAATGCTCCAATCACACTCAGCTTCATCCATGCCCCCCACCTCCCATGACCCCACCTCTATTGCTTTATTTTCACATTATCATACACAATTTCAAACCTTTAAAAAAAACAAAATGAACAGCCTTAAAAGCTTTTCATTAAAATAATAATAAAATCCTAACCATTATCCAAAATCAACACAGCTCAAATTAAAAAAATAATGGTCTAAAAGGACTATCTAAATGTTATTTTTTTTTTTTGTTCTTGCTATTCAAGGCTTTGAAGAAGGTGGCCCTTGACCCAAAAATTGAAGCTCTTTTTTGTCATAAATTTCCAAAGAGAAATCCCTGAGTATTTGAGTGGTTGTGGCGGCGGATGTGGAAGAAGCGGCGGCGGCGGCGCTGGTAGAAACACTCACTGAGCTCATACTAGAAACCATAGTGGACGAAGAGCTAACAGAATCCGAGACACCACCATTCGGGGAGTGCTTACCTTGTTCATGCATCTGCAAGGCGGAAACAAACCCCGAAATGGGCCGAGCCTGCACGTTAAAAAATGGGGCCGCGGTTGCGGGAATGGCCCAATACTGAGGCGGGTTTGAAGCGTTTGGAAACATGAAGAAAGGCCCTGAAGCGTTACCATTCCAGAGGGGAACTACTCCACCACCACCACCGCCACTGGCAACACCGCCATATGCGGTTTGCGCGATCGGTGCGAGCCCTGAAGACACCGAAACGTGGTTTTCGTTCACGTCGATGAATTCGCTGTTCGACGCTCTCCTCCTTCGCTTCTTCGGGGCGTCTTCTCCGTCGGGCCTCGCCGCCGAGGATGTCGGAATCTTCAGAGTGCCGCCAACAGACACCGCGATCGCCGGAACTGTGCCTGTGCCGGTGGCCTCGATGATAGCCGGCTCGGCGTGCTCCAACAACCACCGGATTGTTTCTCCGTCGGACTTGTGCCCCAGCTCGCGTGTCAGTTGAAAGATCCTCGCGGCGCATGTCGCCGGCATCCGGATTCTGCGGCCGCGCCCCTCCACCTTCGTGTGTCGGTCCTTCGACGGCCGCTTCGCCACCGTCAGAGGCATCGGAATAATTGGAAGGGGCACGTCAACGCCTTGCTCGGCGTCCACGGCCTCTTCTTTCATTTGTAGCGCCTGCTGCGGAGACAGAGAGGGTGATGACGATTCCGGCGGCTCCACCATTGGCGGTGACAGCTTCTCCGAGGTGTCGTCTCCGTCGTGGGTGGGATTTGATTCCATCCTGAAGAAATTCTAAACTTTTAAAGACACCCAAAACAATATGACTAAAACCCAGATGAGATACAAGGAAAAATATTTTAAATTTTAAGAGTATCAGAATCCATGGGTGATATAGAAAATTACAGTTCTTAGCGGGAAGAAGAACAGATATAAGCACGGAGTTTAGAAAAGTTGACTGTGTTTGAAGCTTTCTATGGCTGCAAGGATTAGAGACTAATTCAGAATTGGTAATTAAAAATTATGAATGTAAAATGGTATAAAATGAATAAAATTGGAACAGAGACAACATAGAAGACAGAGAAGAACAAACCCTAACAAATGTGAGAGCCCACTTATCCGGATGGAAGAGGGACCCTCCAACCCAGTGTTCTCTGTATTTATTTACACAATGAAACTGAATCAATGGCTAGATACACTCTTGGCGATAAATAAACCCACTGGGATGATGCCACGTATGATGTATAGATATATTATGACTCTACTGTTCCATGACAATTTGCAAGTTTCAATGATGGAGAAAACAGATCAAAAGTTTCCTTATTTCTAGCCGAGTAATGGAAAAGTTACTGAAATTTTTTCAAAATAACAATTAATTATTTTTTAAAAACTAAATGAGGATAATTAACGTGTTTAGTTACCGGCAATATTTTAAGAATATTGTAAAGATTAGTATTAAAATATTTTTTTTGGCATATATAGTTACTATGTATAAAATTTAATTTATACGCATAAATGTCTGTTACTATGAATTTCAAAGAATTAAAAGTCAACTAATTTTGTAAAAAAATTATATGATAACGTAAAATAATTATATTACTGATATGTTTTGATTTAATTTTTACTACTTTTATGTCATTTATTAAAAAATAGACATTTTTAAATATAAAAAAAGTAGTTACCTTTATTTTTTTATTAGATTTCGTAAAAAATATTATTTTAATCAATGTTTCACTTTTTGGTTACTTACTATAAGTTGTATTTTTGTACCATAAAGATTTATTTTAGAAAACATTAAGAGATTATTAAATTTAAATTGATTGATTCCTTTTAATATATGTGAAATAATTTTTTCTTGCAAAATAATAATGAATATAGTATATCTAACAAAAAAATTAAATATATATATATATATATCTTTTTGGTCTTTAATACAAAATATTTTTAACATAATCGCATTAATATAAAAATAATTAATTCACTTTATTTTATTAAAGTTTTAAAACAGTGTTATTAGTTTACCAAATTTATCTTCATTATGAATGATTTTTAAATATTTTCTCATTTTTTAAACAAATACATTTCATGTTAATAAGACATCATTCAGAGTATATAATGTATTTTTAAATTATTAAAATATTTTTAATTTATTTAGTATTTTTATTAAAATTTATATAATTATAGTTTCTTCATTATTCGCATTAAAAAAAATAAGATATGTGATCTTGAAAATTGAATTTTTCATGATATTATGTTTTATTTACTTTATTTTTTTGTTTTATAAAAGATTATTTAGTAAATATTTAGACATAGTTGCGAGTATTTTTATTATTTAATGGAGATGAAACATAAATTTTATACCTATTTAGTAGTGGAGATAATAATGGGTATAGTTTTTTTTTACTACAATTAGGTACTTAGATGTACTTGCTCATTTAAACCTATACTTATTATACGTACATTTATTATAGAATGTATCCATATAGTCAGTATTTTAAATCCATTTTAACTTTTACAAACTACATCCTTTTTGAACCTCACTATTTAAATGTGTTAATTTACATTCACAAATATAATTGAAATTTTTTTAGCAAACAATCTAATAAATAAATTAAACAATACAGTAAAAAAAATATTGAATTTTTAGATAAAATATACTTATTTAGGTAAAAGAAATTCACACTAAAAATTTACTTAAAAAATTAAAACTCATATTTACATCTGGTTTGAATGACTGAGTTGATGTTTGAACTTAACTTTAAAGATGAGTATGATTATTTTTACAAAGGCGAAATGATATGTATATGATTAGATATTTCCTTCTCGTTCACTTATCGATTTTGGATTCTCAATCTCGACTTACAAACAAGTATATATAAGTAGAAATACACGGAAGATACTCTAAAATTCAAGTTAGTATATGTATGTTGTAATTAATGTAATTAAAATGAATAATCTAAGGATAATTATATATTTGAAATGTGCCTTAATAAGTTTTTGTCTTTTTGTTTCACCAAGATGACTCATATTCATCCTAACCTTAAGTTAGTTGAGTCCTAGGCAATTAGTTTTAAGTAATTATAATTACTTAATTAACTGAAAGAGACTTTTAGGATTAACTAATATATCTCAACTCTGTGATAAGTTATGGGATAGTGATAATATTGATTTTTGAATTGCATTGAATCCGGTGTTTTTATCAAAGAAACCAATTATTATCAAAGAAACCAGAGATAAATATCTGTTTGATTGTTGTTAATCCTAAATACCATGAGCAAAGAAAGAAAATTTCATTTTTTTTTGGTGTGGTGTTGGCAGATTCTCTAACTAGTGATGAAACTCCCATTCACACCTTTATTATCTATACATATACTAACGAGTCGCATGATGTAATATGTTTGTCATATGTTTGTCTGATTCACATCAAAACCAATATAGAATTCCATTTTTTTATAATGATAGTAAGTATAGATAACTTATTATCAATCCTTATACGAATAATATTTATAGGTTAAGTTTTACCAAATTTATATTTCTGGTTAATCTTTTACCATTATTATTATTATTCATATTTTATTTAATTTTACCAAAATCCATTTTATATATTCGTAATATCAGATGATTCGTATTTTTTTTATTAAATAGAAGGATTAGAAATAAGGTTTTAATCACGTTACAACTATTCACTCTATTCCAGGTCACAAAATGATACGTGTAAGAAACATTTGCCACAAAGAGAATAGGAAGAGAAAATGGAAAGCCCACGGCCCAGTAGACCAATTAATGATGGGCCGTTGCTTCCTGCAATTACAAAAGTGTGAGCTACAATATAAGACAAATAAAACGTATAAAATATTTCTGAGCTTTTAAATAATAAAGTAATGTTTCTCATTTCCATTTATTCTCCATAATTTCTTCCTATATTCTTCTGTTGTGTTTTTTTGTGGTGGCTTCATCAAATTATGGATACCACGAAGAAACTAAAAACTAAGTTTGAAAGAAAAAAAAAAAGTACGTACACTATAAACTTGTATTGTGAAGAGATAACAGTGAAAAATTACAAAATACTTAAGATGCACTGTATCATATAAAGAACAATGCTGTAGGCGAATAACAAAAAACAATTTTTATTATAAAAGAAAAAATGAATAAAAAGAATTGAAAAATAAACATCTATGGGTGTCAAAAGTAATTTCGGTATTTTAGAAAATTATAAGTACATGTTACAATTTGTATAGTACAAAAAGTAACTCCGCACAAAATTCCGAGTCTATTGACTCAGTTAAGCCCATTGGACCTTTCAATATTGTAACAGGAAGGGGGCCGTTTCTTCCTGCATTCCCATATTTCAGAAAATATAAAATATATGTTTAAATTTGTAATATTTATATTCTGAATTATAGAATACACTTTATATAAAATATAAAAATTATATTCTAAATCATATTTCAAATTATATAATCAAAATTATAACTTTTATATTATAAATTGTTTTCGGAAAACATTTAGTGAGAATCAATTAGATGTGAAATCAAATCTTTTCTTTATGGCGGACTTCTTCCTATACTATCTTCTACTTACTTCTGGATTTTCCGTTTTGTCTACCCTTCGCTCTGTTTACGCTTCGCGTGAGACTTTTGTACGATTTTTTTGACGAATTCTTGCTGCAATTTTATATTAGACTTGAAAAATTTATTATATTTTTAGTCTAATATTATAAAATCTAATAATACTTTCTACTTTAAAAAATCATATAAATTAAATGAAATGTTATTTAGTTTACATGTTATTTAGAAACGTAAATAGGATGACACCTAATTTAATATAGATTTTGAAAAATTATATATATCAAATGACACCTTGTTATCTGATTTACTTTATTTATATATAT